>OLPI01002138.1_pt1 | contig 15977 bp, 10 predicted proteins | sample 1672361 | NCBI WGS metagenome assembly OLPI01 (sample SAMEA3136675, study PRJEB25190) | human gut metagenome
GGGCAAGTGCGCCACGCACGCCAATCAAAATGCCGGCATGCTGCACCAGATGATCGGCAAAGTAGAGTTTGGCGCCCACCACGCCCGCATCGGGACGCTGCAGATAGCCCATCATCTCTTCGATAAAGTCCGGGCTTATGACCTCGGTATCGTTGTTCAGCAGCAGCAGGTAGTCACCCTTGGCGTGCTTCACACCAAAATTGATGATCTGAGAGTAATTGAACTCGCCCGGCCAGTACACAACGCGCGCGATGCCCTTGCCTTCGGATGCTGCAGCCACGCGCTCTGGCAGGGTTTCGTAATACGCAAACGTCTCCGGGGCTTCGCTGTTGTTCTCCACCAAGACGATCTCGTAATTGGTATACGTGGCCTTCTGGGCGATCGACATCACACAGGCATCGAGCGTCTCAATGTGATCCTTGGTGGGGATCACAATGCTCACCAGCGGCGCAGGCTCCGGCAGCGCATGGCGCATGCGGTAGACAAACGGCGTCTCGGTCTCCTCGACCGTTCCGTGAACGCCCAGCGCGTTAAAGTGGCGCTGCAGCGCAAGACGACCCGCTTCAATGGCATACGGCTTGCTATCGGCAGAGCCATCGGCGGTCAATCCCGGATGCACGCGCCAGTGATACAGCACATGCGCAACGTGCTCAAAGCGCGCGCCGGCTGCAAGGCAGCGAAGCGTCAAGTCGTAGTCCTGGGCGCCCGCAACGTCTTCTGGGGACATACCAATGTGATCGATGAGCGCCTTCTCCACCATCAGGAAATGCGTCACGCAGTTATGGCTATAGAGCAGGTCGACGTTAAGCTTGGTCTTAAAGACCGGCTGGCCCCACTCCCCCGTTTTCTGGAACATGTCCTCATCACAGAACAGGACCTGGGGACGCTCGCCCTCGGCCGCCTTGTTCAGCGCGGAAACATACTGGAATAACGCGTCCGGTTCCAGAATGTCATCGTGGTCCAAGAAAGCGATGTAGTCGCCTGTCGCTTGCTCGATACCTGCGTTGGTGTTGACCACAATGCCGCCGTTGCCGGGAAGCTCGATGCGACGGATGCGCTCGTCGTTGGCACCTGCCGCAAGGGTGGCCACCGCGTCCCATTCGGGCGAGGCGTCCATAAGCAGCAATTCCCAGTTGTCATAGCTCTGGGCTTGCACCGATTCCAGCAGCTCGCGCAGGTAGACCCGATCAGTCTTGTAGCACGGCACCACAATGCTCACGAGCGGTCTATAGGCAAAGGCCGCCGAAGCGACACGCTGGCACGCCAAATCGCCCGGCTTTGCGCGATGCTGCTCAAACCAACGTCGATAAGCTGCGTCGTCTGCACGCGCGTCCTTCATACGGTTCCAGCTGTCGTCGACCATGCCGTTGTACAGGCGACCATCCATGGCGCAAAACCCGCTTTGGATCCGCTCTGTGGGATCGCTCACGATCGCGACAAAATCTCGTATATCCCGAGGCATCTCAACACTCAGATACGATTTATTGATGCGGCATCCGTTCTGCTGCGGAACATCGACCTGCGATTCAAACACATGCACGGTAACATCGATGGCATTCATATGCGTATCGAAGATCTGGAGCTCAGGCGCGCACTGGGGGTCTCCCGCCCAGGTAACCTCATAGCGCCACACCGCGCCGACGTCTGCCGGCAAATAGCGAATGGCATCGATCTCGTAGCGGCCGCAGTGTTCGCCACGCTGCGCATCGCGGATAAGCGCGCACAGCGCAGGCTTTGCTTTGTAGTTAATCTTGGATTCCAATTTGGCCACGCGGCTATCGAGACGAATAGAGCCCAACCTTTGGCCACCGGATGCAAAAACGGCATCCATCGACGAGCCATCCAAAAACGGAAGCACCAAAACGGCGAGCTCGCGCTCGTAATCGGAAACAGAAGGGCATAGCGCCAGCACACGGCCATGATCGACCGGGAGCACCAGTGACGGCAAACAAGAACCGCTCGTAGTCGCATGGGCAAACGCCTGAGAGGCCTCCCGCTCAATAAGCGCGGCGACATCCTGACCGGCAAAACGAAGCAGCACAAAAAGACGGCCCTGGCTGCGGCAAAGTGCCAAACGCTTGATACTCATCTACACTTCTCGCTTTCCCAGGGCGTTCGCTGCCACGCGCTTGCAGGCACCCAGGCGCCCAAACCTCAAGACATCGTAATCGAACATGAGCTTTTTGCACGCACGGACATTGGGGGCCTTGCTGGTAAGCGCCGCACGCACCATAGCAGCAACAGAAGGAGCGCATTGTGCGAGCGCAGCATCGCTGCCCACGGCAGAACCGGCAAGCGCCGTGGCAACGGCAGCAAACACCTTGCCGCAATCCGTACTCAACAGCCTGAGCGCATCGTACAGCACCAGATCGCAGAGGAAGTACGCCAGGTCATCGGCATGCTGAGCATCGAGACCGTCGCGCTGCCAGTCAGCCAGCACCGCAGAGTAAATCTTCACGTGCTCCAGCAGACGCGTCTCGTCGTCGTAGCGCATGGTGTCCATGAGCGAACCCTTGCGCGCCACGCGGTAATCATACAGCTTGTTCGAGATAAGCGCGGTCTTGTGCGAACGACCGTACACGGCAAAATCGAAGACCTGGTCCTCGCCATACTTAACGGTTTCGTCGAACACGATCCCGTTGCCCAGCAAAAACTCACGCTTGCAGGCGGTGCGCCATGCAAACGGGCGAGATGCTTCCTTAAACAGTAGGTCGGAGCTATAGCCTTCAAACGACACATCGCGCGGGCTCAGCACATAGTTAAGCCACGGATACCCCGCCTCAAGCGGATACGGATTCGCGCCAAAGGTCAAAACGTCGCAGTCCTCGCGCTCAAAGGCATCGACGATCACGCGGCATGCATCGGGCGTAAATCGGTCGTCGGAATCCAAAAACGCAACGATATGCGCCGTGGACGCGGCGATGCCTGCATTACGCGCACTCGACAGGCCGCCGTTCTCCTTATCGACCAGCGTAAAGCGCGCGTCCTTTTCGCAATAGGCAGCCGCAATATCGCGCGAGCCGTCCGGCGAGCCATCGTTGACCAGCACGCCTTCCCAATCGGGCATGTCCTGCGCAAGCAGGGAGTCCAGGCACCAGGCCAGGCACTCCTCCACTTTATAGATGGGAACGACAACGGAAATCTTGGGGGTAGCCATAGTCACTCGCTCCTACTGTGCGGCCGGAACGTCATCGGGGTGCGGGTTGTCGCCGTAGGTGCACTGATACGTCAGCACACGCCAGACCAGCGGCAGGCCGCCAATCTTAAAGTAATGCTTAAACGTATTGAGCTTGCCCGGCTTCTTAAAGTCAAAGCGCGAATCGATATAGGCGCGGGGCGACTTGACCATCAGGCGCAAGTCGGTCTCGCCACGCGGGTCGAACAGCGACAGATCAAAGCGACCGGCATCCCAGTCGGCCTTGAGCTCGGACGAGGCTTTCTTCCAAAACTGCTCGCGCAGTTCATCGACCAGGCGCTCATCGTTCCAACGGTACGTATCGACCTTCATGCGCATTAAAATCCCCTGAAGCTGAGCCTTAAGCTCGGGGCGTTCATCCAAAAAGCGCTGCATCTCGGCGTATTCGTCGCACACGCAAAATACCTTGTTGGGCGAATTAACGGAGCTCTTCTCGTTGTCTTGGCGATAGCACAAAATGGGGTCCGCGATAAACGCAGCACGCTCGGCGCATGCCCAGACCTTAAAGTTAAAACCCGCATCCTGATACGAGGCACCCGGCGTGGGAAGGAAGCGAATCTGATTGTCGTTGAGGAACGCGCGCCGATAGATAGCCGACCAAATGGAAGGTTTGCGGTAGAAGATGCCCGGGCGATCGACGGGGCGATACGCGGCGCCCGTCATATGCTCGTCGATAATCCCAAACAGCTCACGTCGCTCGCTGGGCGTGGACCAATACAGATAAAAGTCGCCCTTTACCGCATCGGCATGCTCAGCATCGGCCTTGGCGACCAGCTTTTGAAGCGAATCCTCAAACATAAAGTCGTCGGACTCAAGGATGCCCACGTACTCACCGCGCGCCATCTCCAGGCCACGGTTCATCGAGTCGCCGTAGCCGCTGTTGGCCTTGTCGATCATCTTTACACGGGGGTCGTGCTCCATGTACTCGCGGATGATATCCGGCGAGCTATCGGTGGAGCCGTCGTTGATGCAGATGATCTCGATGTCATTGAGCGTCTGCGCCACGGCGGAATCGAGGCACACGCGCAGATAGCGCTCGACATTGCAAATGGGGACAAGCAGCGATACTTTAGGGGTATCAGAGTTCTGCAAGAGAACCTCCCGTTGAATAGCGTGTAACAGGGTTATTTTAGCAGCCGAGTTGCGGCGGGCGGCAGCGCTTGGAATTATAGAAAGCGCTCCAGGCAGGCTTTGAGACCGCGAGTCGAAAGATAGAACAGCGTGGCGTCTGCCATCGAAACGCCCGAGGTCGCCGCAACGAGCTTGTGGGCAACACGGCGAACGGCGCCCTTAGCAGGCATATCCGCCCACTCCGTTCCCAAAAACGTCGTGAGGTCCATGTTGACGCGAGCCGCCACGCGATGGAAGTCATCGGCATCCAAGCGCGCCAGATCGAACATAATTAGGTCCAAAAACCAAGTTATCAGCTCGCCGGGACACAGGTCCAAAAGACCATAGGCCGCCCAGTCTTCCAAGACCTCCTCGAGCATCTTCATGTGGGCGTCAAGCTTTTTGGCGCGCGCCTCGGCACTGTTGAACTCGTGCGTCGCCGATTCGCTCTCCATCACGTAGTGGTAGAACTTGTCAGGCATGACGACGGTCCTGCGGGCAAGCGCATAAGCCGCAAATTGGAAGACGACGTCCTCGCCCAAAGCCAAACCGGGGGCGAAGCGAATGCCTTCGCGATTGAGCAGCTCGCGCGAAAAAGCCGCACGGCAGGCATAGGGCTGCGCATTCGAATGGAACAGCAGTTGAGGATCGCGGGCGCCGAAGGTACCAGCTTTGGGGCTCATGAGTTGCTGGACGCGTTTGGGGGCAGCATCGGCAGGTTCACAGACGCCGCCAAAAACGGCGGCCTCGGCATCCGCAGACTCCATGGCATGCAGCACGCGCTCGACCGTCTGGGCATCGATGTAATCGTCGGCGTCCACAAAGAAGACAGTCTCGCCCTCGGCCGCATCGATACCGGTATTTCGAGCGCACGAGACACCCGCGTTTTCCTGGTCAATCACCAGTACGCGATCGTCGGCCTGCGCGATCTGGCGCAACACGTTCAACGAATCATCAGTCGAACCGTCGTTGACGCAGACAACCTGAATCGAACGCTCAGACTGGACCAACAGCGAATCGAGGCATCGCTGAATGGAGCGCGACGAATTGTAGACGGGAACGACAATGGTCGCTTTGGGGGTCAAAGTCTCTCCCATGTCGACCTACCCCCTCAGCGATTCGATGAGGAAGGCAGCAACCACACCTGGGCCTCCAACCGAGGCGTAATACTTAGCACGCCCCAAGGCACCATCCGTCGCAAAACTCGGATGCTCGTCAACCCAGCCCTCAGGATCTTTGAGGATGGCAGCGAGATTTGCGCGCTTCCACGGCTTGAGATCGTCAAGCGAAAACTCCCCCGCGTCCAAGGCCGCTTGGAACTCCTTGGCCATCTGAACCAGGAACTCCTTATAGAACTTAGGCGCTAGGCGCACGTAGTTCCACATGTACGAATCGTACTTAATGAGCTGATTGAACTTGAGCATGCGCGCGACATCGACGCTTGCGTGGTCGCGGGCATAATCCTCTCGAATCCAACGCTCAATCTCGGCATACTCGGTATTGACGCAAAAGACCTTAGCCGAAGAATTGACCGAGGAATTCTCGTTGTCCTGTCGATACGACAAAACAGCATCATGCAGGTAAACAGCCTTATCGGCGCACGCGATCACCTTAAAGGCGAATGACGTGTCCTGAAAGGATGCCCCCGGAGTCGGCAGGAACGTAATGCCGTTGCGCTCAAGAAAATCGCGACGGTACACTGCCGACCAAATCGACGGCTTTTGCTTAAAGAACTGCGTCGTGTCGCTCGGGTGCACCGGCTTGCCGCAGTCCTTGGCCTTAAACATCTCGTGCAGCGAACGGCGCTCCTCGGGCTTAGACCAGTAGAAATCAAAATTCGCCTTCGCAAAGTCGGCATTATTGCTATCGGCGGCCGAGACAAGCTTTTCGAGTGCGTCGGGCGCCATAAAGTCATCGGACTCCAAGATGCCAACGTACTTGCCACGCGCCATCTCCAGACCGTGGTTCATCGAGTCGCCGTAGCCGCTGTTGGCCTTGTCGATCATCTTGACGCGCCCATCGCGCTCCATATACTCGCGGATAATCGCCGGCGAGTTGTCGGTCGACCCGTCGTTAATGCAGATGATCTCAATATCCTTGAGCGTCTGCGCCAGGGCGGAATCGAGGCACTCGCGCAGGTAGCGCTGAACATTGTAAATGGGAATAAGCAGCGACAGAACAGGGCTGCCAGAGGCGTTAGTAGACAAATGTGCTCCTTAGGAAATACCTGTCGTTTCATGGTATCAAAGGGTCAGCGCGCCAGCGGGCGTTTATATAATCTATGGAGCCTCTTGCGGGCAAAGCAGCCCCACGTCATGCGGCGGGCCCATGGCAGGTTCCTGCGTTTTATTCAAAGCTTGCCGCCAAGGTGCGCCGAGCCTTTACAATAGGACAGTCCCAAGGACGTATTCGATAGCTTCCGCGCTGCACTCACCCGCCGCGCGTGAAAGGATATATTGCCCCATGCCTTCAACCCTTCCCGCTCCCATCGATAAGCTCGCCATTGTCGTCGTTACGTACAAGCGCCAGGAACTCCTGGCCAACTTGTTCGACTCCATGACCGAGCTTACGGCAGCGCCCTGGCGCATCGTGATCGTCGATAACGAGAATTCGCGTGAGACCGAGGCCATGTGCACCGCATTCAACGAGCGCCTGGCCAACCTGTGGGGCACCGACATCGAACAGCCCGACGCGAAGGGCGGCACTGACCGCGTCATCTACGCACCACAGCTCGAAAACGGCGGCGGTGCAGGTGGCTTCTCCGCCGGCACCAAATGCGCCTACGACCTGGGCGCCCAGTGGTTCTGGGTGATGGACGACGACGTGCTCGTCATCCCCGAAGGCATCGAGCGTCTTGCCAAGTGGACCGACCGCTACGATGTCATCCAGGGTTCGCGCCTGGACTTTGACGGCGGCGCCTTCTTTTGGCAGTACCAGCTCATCCTTTCGCTTGGTATCCCCAACCCCATCGCTAAGTGGGACCTGGGCCCCAAGGGCTACCGCGCCATGAACCAGTTGTGCTTTGAAGGCGGCCTGTTCTCGCGCCGCGTGGTCGACAAGATTGGCCTGCCCGATGCGCGCTTCTTTATCTACGGCGACGATGCCTGCTACGGCTACGTGGCCAGCCAACACTTCCCCGCCGCCGTTGTTGCCGACGTGGTGCTCAAGCGCGCCCGCGCCGTCTCTAACTGGGATATCGCCGGCAAGCGCCAGCTCAACTCCACGAGCGACACCAACCGCTACTACATCATGCGCAACCGAGGCTTCCTCGCTCGCTATATGCAGATCTACGGTGACTACCACCCCATGCTGTTCCGCCTGGGCAATGCCGCGACCTTCTGCAAGGAATTCATTCGCCTGGCCGCGGTCGACAAGTGCTTTAAGACCGGCATTCCGGCGCTGCGTCGAGGCATGAAGGACGCCCGCAAGATCATCAAGGATCCCAACTGGAAGCCCATGCCGCCCATGAAGGATACCGAGTAACGGAAGCCGGAAACATCTCGGCGCTTAAAGCCGCTGGCACACCGTAGCCACATGCTGCCCATCAAAACCGAACCCCCAGCGCATGCGACCCACGCCGGGGCGCGGTACACGGATTTCGTCGATGCCATCGCGCTCTATGTCGAGTAGCGACTGCACGGCCAGCAATTCCAACCCCAGCGCATCCACATCGGGGTCATACATCATGTTGATCGTTATCAGCGGACGTTCATCGAGCATACCGATCGTATCGGCTATGTCAAACACGGCGCCCGTAGGAAAAACCTGGATGTCCCAGCGATCCGCGCCACACTTTCGCCTCGAAGCAGGATTGGCATAGCCCGGCAATCCAAAGCAGAGTCCTTGCAAGAGTAGGTGATATGGCAGCGGTGTATCTGGGTCGGTCGCACCGATTCCCGCATCTCCCAAGATGCGGCTTAGCGCCCGCCTCACGGTGTCCTCGTTCCCATGGCACAGCCCGTCGCGAAACGCATCGACGTCTCGAATGTCTTCTGCAGCGCACTCAAACCACTCGATAATCACTAGACGCAAGGCCTGGCGAAGCTCGTTATTGGGCAATCGCAAAGCACGGAGGCGATCGCCATGCTCTGGCTCCTCAGTCATATCCGTCGTGAGAAAACCGGACAGATACAGCGCTGTCCACATGCCATCGTCAGGCGAGACATCTGGCTCTGCAGTGCCCAAACAAAGCGGGACCTCAGCGCACCCATGGGCCTCGAGCAAATCAAACAAGACCGAAAGGCGGTCGAGATTCCACCCGGCAACTACCCTACTCAGGCAATCGGCATATCCATACAGATCGGCACGCACAGGCGCCGTGCAGCCTCGGCCCAGAAAACCGATCACACGCTCTGGACTCGAGCAATAGGCCCTGCCAAACCGATACCCCTCGAGCCATTCACGCGCATCATCCAGGTATTCCTCGCGCCCAGTATGATTCAACAGAGCCTGGACCTCGGCATCCGAAAAACCGAACCATCGATCACACCACGCCGACAGCGGCGTCGTCAGACAATACGAGCAGCCGCGCGAAGAAAGCGCCACTTCGGCAGGACCGGGACACTCCCCCATCAGACACGTCAGCCGCAACGAATCGCGCGCAGTGGCAATGGCGTCAAACAGCACACGGTCAAGTAGTTCTGCCGGATCGGCGTCGGAAGCGTCCCTCGCGCTCGCACGGCGAGACCACGCCGCATCGTACCCATCAACGAGCAATACAACCTGCTCATCGCAGGCAATCTCCAGCAGCTCTATGAGCACACCGAGCACCGAGGCGACCTCATCCTCGCTCGCCGCGCCACGCGCAACGCGTTCGATGTGACGCACCTTGTCTCGAGCTAAATCCGGAGCCTCCAAAAGCGCCAGCAGACGAGCGCACTCGCCCGAAAGAGCATCGCGCACGACGTCGGCAATAGCGGCGCCACGCCTCGCAGCGCCAGAAAAGTCCAGCGATATCACCGGATAGCAAGCGTACTCATCCCGATAGCGCCCGCCGTCTGCATCCCAAATCTGAGCATCGGCAAACAAACGCTGACCAGCGCGGCCGACCGCGGGACACTCCAGAAAAGCCTTGAGCATCGACAAGTTCATGCTCTTGCCAAAACCCTCGGGTCGACAGCACACCACAACGGACGCGTCGCAGTCCAACACATCGGCAATAAACATGGTCTTGTCGACCAGCGTGCAGCAACCAAGAGCCTCCGCATAGTCGTGCATGCCAATGGGCAAAGCCGCATCGTCGGCACAACCGATCAAACGCACGCCAAAGCCGTCAGCACAACCATTATTTGCCTGTTCAGACACCAAAACGTTCCCCCTAAATCGCAACACGATGCCAATTGTAATGACCGCCTCGCGCGTACCGATGTCGCCGCGCAAACATATCGGGCAACGGTAGCAACAAGAGGTGTGAGGGGGCACAACTAATCGTTGCACAACAAAACGGGGCCCGATGCATTCGCACCGGACCCCGTCCCGACTATTTAGTTATCTGGCAACTGAGAGCCTACTCCTCAGAGTCGTCCTCTCCAGAAGCTTTCTTCTGCTGATCGAGCTTATGCTTACCACTTACGATAGACGTAGCGCCCAGCGTGGCCAAGCTCGCGCTGGCAAGGCTCGCCATCACAATCAGATCGCCCGTCTTGGGCATATTGTCGTCAGATGACTTGGTTGTGGTGGTCGTAGTGGTCACCGTTTTGGAGTCATTTTGCTCCTGGACCTGGTTGTCGGTGTTGCCCTTACCGCCGTCCTCGCCCTGCTGCTTTCCGTCCTCGGTCTTGTCCTTGTTCTCGTCCTTCTTCTGAGCGGATTTGTCGCCCTTCTCATCAGAGCTAGGACCCTTATCGGATTCAGCCTTCTCGGAAGCCTTGTCCTTGGAGTCGCCCTTTGCGGCCTCGGTCTTTTCCGTGGAAACCTGATCAGAGTTGTCCTTGTTCTGAGTCGAGCCATTATTGACGCCAGCCATCAGCGAAGAGCCCAGCGTAGAACCAAGCTGCACGGAGAAAGAAGGCTTCTTGTCCGGCGAAGCAACGGGAGCGTCCGGCGCCTTATTCGAGTCGTCCTTGGAATCATCGGAATCAGGGACTGCGTCAGAGCCGGAGCCGTTGTTAGAGCCGGTGTCAACGGACGAATCGCTCGAGCCGGTGGATGAGTTAGAGGTGTCAGCGCCGGTCGAACCAGAAGCGTCGCTGTCCGTATTGCCGGCAGAGCTTGAAGGCGAATCGCCCGCAGCAGAGCCGTTCGAATCGGAGCCGTTCGAGGTAGAGCCGTCGTTGGTAGTGCCACCAGCAGAGCCATTACCGTCAGCATCGGTCGAGGGCGCATCCATCCTGTCATCGTTGGCATCGTCACTCGAGTCGTCATTCGAATCAGGTGTCGGAGAGGGCGCCGGTATGGGCTCGGGCTGCACGGGTGTCGCGGCGGCAGCCTCGTCCTCAGCGATATAAACCAAGCAGTCCTTTAGCTCGTTGCGGTAGCGGTTCTTCCAGCCCTCATGATACTGGGGCTGACTCGAAAACTTAGTGGCAACATTGTTGACCACGCTATTGGAGAGCGCCGTCACAAATTCGCGGTCGGACATATCGTTGGAAAGATTCGCCCAGCGGAAAAAGTCCCTGCAGCCACCAGTGCCGCACATGTTGGTAATGCTCCACACCATGCCCTTGACGCAATCGGCGCGGCCCGAAATATCAATACCCAGGCCGCTCTTGAGCCACGCCTCGGTCACTGCGTAGTAAGAGTTGTACGCATAGGCGTCCTGAAGTGCCGAGAACTCGACAGGATCGATGTTGTAAGCACCCTGGAAAGCCTCTTGCGCGATACGGCCCAGCTCGGTAAATTGGCCGTTCTCGTACATGGCATTGCTCGCGTTGGAAATCTCGCTGCCGCGATCAATCGCATCCTTGAGCATGCTGTATTTTTCGGGGTTGTAGTTGTAGACCTGCTTCATAAACGGAATGAGCGACCAACGACGGTCAAACTGGTAATAACCCAGCGCGTTATAGCCGTCACCGTACGAAAAGCCCTGGTTGTAGTTGCCATGGCTCTCGTACTTGGTAAAGTACTTCATCTCGGGAGTCACGTTGACAAACGAAACGCCCTGGACCGACCTCAGCACGCCCGAGAAGGACTGCTGGGTGTAGAGACCCTTATCGATATCGGTGGCATCCGAGGCAACGCCCGGCGTGGGCTCCTCGGCAGCGGCGGGTGCCGGCGCGGAAACGGCGCCAAACGAAAGCGCCAGCGTCAGACCCGCGACAATAGCAGAATGCTTGGGCTGCATAAGATCCTCCCTGCATTGGTGTAGTTAAAGTGCAGTTTGCAAAGATAGAATCAGTATTGCAGCTCGTCCGTTGTTGCACAACAACCCCTCGGTAAACGGCAACAACCTTCCGCGAAATCTTAAGGAATTAAACAAACTGGTCGTCGGGCGCCAACAGAAGCTCGCCGTAACGCTCCATCAGCCCGTCCCTCAACTGACAGAAAGCGGGGATATAGACGTTCAAGATGCGCTGAATCAAATCTTGAGCGAGCTTGTTGTCGTAGATATGGACGTTCGTATTGCGGTCTCTGAGCATGTCTAGCCAGGCCGCCTCATCAATAAAGTCGTAGAATCGGTACGACTCCTTCAAGATGGCACGAGGAGACCCCGACGCGGCAAGCGTGGCGCCCTCATACTCGAGCAGACGCTTAAGGAGCTTCCAGCTCAGTTCAAATTGAAGATTGAACTTATTAATTAATCCACTCTGAACAAAATCATTGTTGAGATCCTGATTGGGCGCATCCTCAAGATTCGCCAAGGCGCTAACAAAGTTCTCATATTTTTTCATACAGAATCACACCATCCCTGGCAATCTCATCGAGCAATTGCTGCGATAGGGACTCGTCGAGATTGACGACATCTACATCTAAAAGAGTATCAAGACGTTCATCGATCAAATATGAGAAGCGGCCGAAATCCCGGCAACCTGCTACGGCGATGTCAATATCGCTCTTGGGCAAGTTGTCGCCTCGAGCACGAGAACCAAACAACACGACCTTCTCGGCGTCACATTCCAGAGCAAAAACTTCGATTTGCTTGTACACCTTGTCGAGAGATGCCATTTGCACCCCTACAGCTTAATGTCAAAGTTGATCTCGGGAACGGTGGCCAGGTCGGCCAACGTCACGCCGTCGACGTACTTTTCGATCACGTCGTCCAGACCGCGCCAGAACTTGACGGTCGAGCACAAATCGCTGCGGGTGCAGCTGTTGTCGATGCCGTCGCACGCCACGGGCGCCGTGCTGCCCTCGACGGCGCGCAGGATGTCACCCGCACGTACCTCGGAGGGATCCTTGGCCATCATGTAGCCGCCGCCCTTGCCGCGCACGCTCTTAAGCAGGCCAGCCTTCATAAGCGGACGCACCAGCTGCTCCAAATACTTTTGCGAGATATGCTCGCGGTCGGCAACCTCGCGCAGGGCAATCTTGCCTTCGGCGTCGCCCAGCGCCGCGATATAGATCATCAGTCGGAGGGCATAGCGGCCCTTGGAAGAAATGAGCATACCTACCCTTCCATAACGCTGGGGACATACATAACCGATGAATTTGTCCCACATCTAGAAAAGTCGAGTGGATTAGTCGGGTTTTCCCTTGACTAACGCCGAACCCATAGTAACTTTATTCCGAGAAGATTCCTAGGGTTTCGCACACCCATGAGTACACCATATACAGAGAGGGACAGCATGAGCGCAAATCCGCTGCTTTCCATCGAAGGTCTCACCGCCTCCGTGGACGAGAAGACCATCCTCCACAACGTCAACCTCAACGTCGCCGCCGGCGAGACCCACGTGCTGATGGGCCCCAACGGCGCCGGCAAATCCACCCTCGGCCACCTGGTCATGGGCGACCCCGTCTACACCGTGCAGGACGGCCGCATCGTCTTTGACGGCCAGGACATCACCGAGCTCACCACCGACAAGCGCTCGCGCGCTGGCCTGTTCCTGAGCTTCCAGGCCCCGGTCGAGATTCCCGGCGTGCCGCTGTCGAGCTTTTTGCGCGCCAGCATCGCCGGCCGCCCCGGCCTGGAGATGAAGGGCAAGGAGTTCCGCCGTCGCGTCAAGGAGCTCGCGGCCGAGCTCAACATGGATACCGCCTACCTCAACCGCGAGCTGGGCGTGGGCTTCTCGGGCGGCGAGAAAAAGAAGGTCGAGATGCTCCAGCTTCTGCTGCTGCAGCCCAAGCTCGCCATCCTCGACGAGACTGACTCCGGCCTGGACGTCGATGCGCTTTCCACCGTCAGCCACGGCATGGACGCCTACCGCAAGAGCTGCGACGGCTCCATGCTCATCATCACGCATAACACGCGCATCCTGGAGCACCTGGATGTCGACCGCGTCCACGTTATGGTCAAGGGCCACATCGTGCGCGAGGACGACGCCTCGCTGATCCCCTGGATCGACAAGAACGGCTTTGAGACCTTCGAGCGCGAGGCCGCCGAGCAGCGCGCCCAGGTCGAGGCCGCCGCTGCCGAGCAGCAGGCGTAAAGGGGCGACGCAATGACCAAGAACCGCACCGAGGTCGCGGACATCGACCGCAGCCTCTACGACTTCACCTATGGCGAGGAGGGATTCGAGCGCCTCGACGCCGGCATCACGCCCGACATCGTGCGCGAGATCAGCGCCAAGAAGGACGAGCCGCAGTGGATGCTCGACCTGCGCCTCAAGTCCCTCGAAATCTTCAACCGTTTCCCGGATCCGACGTGGGGCCCCTCCATCGAGGGCCTGGACATGGACAACATCGTCACCTACGTCAAGCCCAACACCGACCAAAAGCACGACTGGGAGTCGGTGCCCGACGACATCAAGAACACTTTTGAGCGCCTGGGCATCCCCGAGGCCGAGCGCAGCTACCTGGCGGGCGTCGGCGCGCAGTACGACTCCGAGCTCGTCTACCACAACATGCAGGACACCGCGTCCAAGATGGGCATCGTCTACTCCGGCATCGAAGAGGCCCTGCACGACCCGCAGTGGGAGCCGCTCATCCGCGAGAAGTTTATGACGCTCATCCCGCCCACCGACCACAAGTTTGCGGCCTTGCACGGTGCCGTGTGGTCGGGCGGCTCGTTTGTCTACGTGCCCAAGGGCACCAAGCTCGACTTCCCGCTGCAGAGCTACTTCCGCCTCAACGCCAAGGGCGCCGGTCAGTTTGAGCACACGCTCATCATCGTCGAGGACGATGCCGACCTGCACTTTATCGAGGGCTGCTCCGCGCCCAAGTACAACGTGGCCAACCTCCACGCCGGCGCCGTCGAGCTCTTTGTGGGCAAGCGCGCGCACCTGCGCTACTCGACCATCGAGAACTGGTCGAAAAACATGTATAACCTCAATACAAAACGCGCACTCGTGGAAGAGGGCGGCGTGATCGAGTGGGTTTCCGGCTCGTTCGGGTCTCATGTCGGCTGCCTGTACCCGATGAGCGTGCTCAAAGGCGATAACTCCAAGATGGAATTCACCGGCGTCACGTTCGCCGGCGCGGGGCAGAACCTCGACACCGGTGCGAAGGTCGTGCACATCGGCAGGAACACGAGCTCGTATATGAACACGCGCTCGATCAGCAAGAGTGGCGGCATCAGCACATTCCGCAGCAGCGTCGTGGTGCAGAAGGGCGCCAAGCACGCAAAATCCTCCGTGTCCTGCCAGTCGCTGATGCTCGATTCCGAGTCCCGCTCCGATACCGTCCCGGCCATGGACATCCGCACGAAGGACGCTGCCGTCGGCCATGAGGCCAAGATCGGCAGCATCAGCAACGAGGCGGTGTTTTATCTCATGAGCCGCGGCATGAGCGAGGAGGACGCCCGTGCGCTGATCGTCAGCGGCTTTGCGGACAACGTCTCCAAGGAGCTGCCGCTGGAGTACGCGGTGGAAATGAACAATCTCATTCGTCTCGAGATGAAGGGCAGCATTGGCTGACCCACATTCCGAAAGGAGGGAATATCGTGAATACGAGTGAACAGCTGGTCGTCAACAAACTGCCGACCAGAACGTGGAACCATCTCCAGGTCAACGAAGCGACCATCCCGTGGAATGTGGCCGACACGGCCGATCTCGGGACAGATGCATATGAAATAACGGCAGAAAATCAGGCGCAGCCGCTGCACATCGACCTGACCGGTGCGACCGGCTTCAGCCGCAAGCACATCGCGGTCGATGTGGCCGCCGGCGTGCAGGCAACGGTATATATGGTGCTCGATACGCAGGGCAGCTTCGCCGTAGAAACGGCGCTGACGCTGCACGGCAACGCATCTCTGCGCCTAGTGCAGGTGCTCGGTGCGCAGGACAGCGCGCTGCTCTACGCCAAAACGGACGCCGACTGTGCGCCCGGCGCCGGCGTGGACATGACGCAGATCCTCATGGGGCAGGGCGACCTCTACTCCGATAATGGCACGGAGCTTGTCGGCGACGGCAGCCATTATTCGGCGCAGATCGGCTATCTCGGCCGCGGCAGCCAGACGATCGACGTCAACGTCGTCGTCAACCACTACGGCAAAAACACCGAGTGCGAGATCGATACCTCCGGCGCGCTCAAGGACGCGGCGAAAAAAGTTTTCCGCGGCACGATCGACTTCAAGCGCGGCAGCGCGGATTCGGTCGGCAGCGGACGTGGTGTAGCAGCTTGTGTCAAGCCCGACAAC
>OLPI01002153.1_pt1 | contig 15889 bp, 4 predicted proteins | sample 1672361 | NCBI WGS metagenome assembly OLPI01 (sample SAMEA3136675, study PRJEB25190) | human gut metagenome
CTTCCGATCTCGCCCATCATTCGTAGAAAAAATCGGGAGTTCTCGATGTTTTCTACGGATGATGGGCGGGGTTATGGGCTGACAGCGTTTGATTTGCAGGGATATTCGCGGTCTTTGGCATTTATCGTGGCGCCCGAAGCTCTTGGTTATGTTGAATACTCCTAAAAATGCACGGCGCTTAGAGGGGGACCTTCGCGAAAAAGGAAACTGCCCCGTCGAAGTATGCATTCGACGGGGCAGTTTATGCATTTGGCCGATTAAGGATGCGCTGCCAAACTACTAGAACTTGACGGTCGGGGCCTGGCGGGCTGCTTCGGCGGCCTCGAAGCCCTGGCGCTCCTTAAACTGGAAGATGCCGGCAAAGATGACAGCCGGGAACGTCTGAATGGCGTTATTGTAGCTGAGCACGCAATCGTTGTAGCTCTGGCGTGCATAGCTAATCTTGTTCTCGGTATCCTCGAGCGATGCCTGCAGCTGCGTAAAGTTGGTGTTTGCCTTAAGATCGGGATAGGCCTCGGCTACGGCGAAGAGCTGACGCAGCGCACCGGTCAGCACGTTGTCGGCTTCCATCTTGGCCTCGGGCGTGGTGGCCTTGACGGCGGTGTTACGCGCGCTGATCACGGCGGAGAGCGTCTCCTGCTCGTGCTTGGCGTAGCCCTTGACGGTCTCGACCAGGTTGGGGATCAGGTCGTTGCGGCGCTGCAACTGCGTATCGATGTTCTGCCAGGCGTTATCGATGCGGTTACGCTTGGTGACCATGTTGTTGTAGATGCCGGCGATGGCGCAGGCAATCACAATGACAACAACGATGCCGATGATGACGGGAAGCATGATGTCTCCGTTTCGAATGGCCGCGGCGGCATGCGCCAGCTGCCGTTGGTATAACGCTACTAGTATACCCGCAACGTTTTGCCGTGCCGAACTTTCCGGTAAGCGTTGTGTTTTCGGCGGGGTTGGCACCGGGGCAAAGCGCGCGAGGTACAGGTGTAAGATATGCGACAGATTGACGAGTGTTGTCTTTGCCCTGAGGATGGCGATACCAGTGGACCTTCGCATTAAGAAAACCTACCGCGCCCTGTTCGATGCCTTCACCGAGCTTCTCGAGGAGCATCGTTTTGAGGACCTGACGGTTGCCATGCTGTGCGACCGCGCCATGATTCGCCGCACGACCTTCTACAAGCACTTTCGCGACAAGAACGATTACTTTGCCTTTTATATCGATGAGCTCATGTCGGGCTTGCCGCAAAAACAGCCCGATGAGGCCGGCGCGGTGTCTGCCGAGGACGTGCGCGCGCTTCGACACGCGATTTTGGACGATGCCATGGATTTGATTCTGGCGCACGAGCGGCTCATGGATAACATTTTGGCGAGCAGCATGTCGGGCATGTTGACCAACGTTATTTGCGACCGCATTGCCCGCTCCATCCGCGAGCGTGTGATGAACGTGCTTGCCGAGGATGCCCTGGCCCCCGTGTCACTCGAGACGACGTCTGAGTTTGTCGCCGGCGGCATTATTCGACTTTTCACGATATGGTGGGAATCGGGCCACAATCTTGAGCGTCGACCTGAGATAGCCGACGTGGTCGATGCGCTGTTTGAGCGGACCATGACACCGGTGCATCACTAGGAGTGGCGGAGAGAGGGGGATTCGAACCCCCGGAACGCTCTCGCGCTCAACGGTTTTCAAGACCGCCGCATTCAACCGCTCTGCCATCTCTCCGTGAGTCGTAATGATAGCATCGTTTTGGATTTGCAACAGGGAAGGCGAACGATGACGATCACCGAAATCGACGAGAAGTTCATGCGCGAGGCGCTGGCGGTGGCGCGAGCCGCCGCGGCGGTGGGCGAGGTGCCCATCGGAGCCGTAGTGGTGCGCGACGGCGAGATCGTCGCGAGGGCGCACAATCGGCGCGAGCTCGACCAGGATCCTTCGGCTCATGCAGAGTTCGCGGCCCTGTGCGCTGCCGCTCGGTCGCTCGGTCGCTGGCGCCTTTCCGATTGCACGGTCTACGTGACGCTCGAGCCATGCTGCATGTGTGCGGGGCTTATGGTTAACGCGCGCGTGGGGCGCTGCGTGTATGGCGCGGCTGATGCCAAGGCGGGCGCGCTGGGATCCCTATACGATTTGAATGCCGACTCGCGCCTGAATCATCGGTTCAATGTGACCGCCGGCGTACTGGCGGATGAATGCCGCGAGCTGCTGAGTAGCTATTTTGGCGGTCTGCGCGGAGCGGGCGGCGCTGATTGCGGTTGCGGTGCCGATCTTGAAGCGCACGCCGCTCACGCCGCAGCGCTTGCAGGTGCCGGCGAGGATGCTGGCACGGCGGTTGACTTTGGTCCTGCGTGCCGCCGGCCCCGTCGTGTGCTGCTGGCGATCGACTCCTTTAAGGGCAGCGTGTCGAGTGCGCAGGCGGAGGCGACGGTTGCCGAGGGCGTGCGCCGCGTTTGGCCCGATGCCGAGGTGCGTGCATTGCCGCTGGCAGATGGTGGCGAGGGAACGCTCGATGCCATCGCCGCATGCGGTGGCGAGCTCTCAACCTGCGATGTCGCAGGCCCCTTGGGCGACCGCGTGTCTGCCCGGATGCTGGTGGACGACGAGCGCGACTCGGCTGTAATTGAGATGGCCGAGGCGGCGGGTATTGGGTATTCGCCTTGCACGGAGTCGTCGGCGCTGGCTGCTACAACCTATGGCGTGGGCGAGCTGATGCTCCGTGCGGTTCGTGCCGGGGCAAAGACTATCTATATTGGCTTGGGCGGCAGCGCCACCAACGATGGTGGCGCCGGTATGCTGCAGGCACTGGGCGCGCGTGTGGTCGATGATCAGGGCTGCGATGTCGCCCCCGGTCTTGCGGGCCTTGAACGCGTGGCGAGCGTTGATTTGGCGCCAGCGCTTCGGGCGCTGAACGGCGCGCGTGTCGTGGTGCTTTCTGATGTCGAGAACCCACTCGTGGGGCGCCGCGGTGCGCTGGCAGTGTTCGGTGGACAGAAGGGTCTGCCGGCGGATGATGCCGAGGCGCTGGGCAAGTACGACAGCTGGATGGTCGGCTACGGTCGCTTGCTCGATGCGGCGATTGCCAGAGCTCGAGCCCAGGGGTTGTTGCGCACACCCGAGGGTGCTCGGACATTTGGCTCGGTGCTCGGAGTGCCCGGTGCCGGTGCCACAGGCGGCCTGGGTGCCGCGCTGCTGGCGCTCGGGGCGGAGCTGCGTTCGGGCGTGGAGACGGTGCTCGATCTGATTGGGTTTGACGAGCGCGTACGCGATGTCGACCTGGTCATTACAGGTGAGGGTAATATGGACGAGCAATCCGCCGCCGGCAAGGCGCCGGTGGGCGTGGCTCGCTGCGCGAAGCGATATGGCAAGCCGGTGGTCGCCGTCGTGGGCGGTCGTGCCGACAACCTGGATGCGGTGTACGAGCAGGGCATCGACTTGGTGCTTCCGATCTGCCGCAAGCCCATGCCCCTCGACCAGGCGCTCAACCCTCAGGAAGCCACAGCCAACCTCATCTGCGCCGGCGAAGCAGCCGCCCAATCCTACGACCTCGCTCGCCTCTAGAACTTATTTCCCTGGGAGTCCGGTTTGGCCGAGTAGTCAAAATAGCCCCACCCCAAATTAGCTACTTTGTGGGTTGTGGGGGATAAAGATTGCCGGTCGATTTGTCCTACTGGGGTATGTCGATGGCGCGAGTGGTTCGATTTTGAGCTTGAGTGGCAACCCGAGGCGAAATTTCGGGTCACCCAAATCGCTACAATTTTAAGCATATAGCGATGTCCTGCCTTGCGTTTCTGCGCGGGGGGGGGGCGTATATTTGCATCGATGGGGACGACGACACACATACAATGAGCCGTTTCTTGCCGTCCTCATGGATTGGGGAGGGCCTTCATGAATCGCGTGTGTGCGAGAGCTCGAGAAATGCTAAAGCCTTTTGGCAAGAAAACCAATACCGCCAAGCGTGTCCTGAGGGTTTTGGCCGTCCCGCTGGCGGCGTGTGCACTCTTGTTTGGTGCGACGAGTGCGTCGGCCGACCAAACAGTTCCCTTTAGCAACCACATCGTGAAGACGGTGAATCCCACCGGCACTACGGTCAATTTGTTCGACTATTGGGTCGTGAACGGCGACAACGATAAGTCCGTCAACATAAACAACAATAATGGCAATGACAACACCGGCATCAACAAAGGTCACCAGCTCAAGTTCAATGGCGGTGCCGGATCGGGCATTAATAAATGGACGGGAAGAAGCGGCATTGGCGGCTTTGGACGTCTTCAATTTGTGAAGAACACGCTGGTAGATGGCTATCCGTCAATCAAAGCAGGCACCTACACCTCCTATAACACGAGTGGTACGTACACCGACGAGTCGCTGGCTTATCTCTTTAATAACGACAGCCAGGTCAACGGCAAGGCCGTTTACAACAAAGTGCAAGGCCTTTTCCAGCTCAAGGATGGCTATTACGTTTACGACTCGTACGGCTCTGACGGCTCTGACGGCAACTATGCTGTGTATAACTCCACGACTAACTCCTTTGACGTCTACGATAAGGCTGGCGTATATAAGGACAGCGTGTCAGATGCGAATCGGGGTCAGTTCTTCCCCTTTGACTCGGCTGACAAGGTTTTTGAAGAGAGGAACGGCCAGCTTTCTCCTATAGGGATAACGGACGGAACGAACGATAAGCTCAACCACCACTTTGGCATGTCCATGACCACGGAGTTTGTCCAGCCTAAGGAAGGCAAGACCACCGATCTCAAAGACATGGTCTTTAAGTTCTCGGGTGACGACGACGTATGGGTGTACATCGATGGCGTACTCGTGGGCGATCTGGGTGGCATTCATGAGAAGGCAACGCTCGAGATCAACTTCGCTAACGGTGAAGTAAAAGTCGGTCATGTCGACGGTGCGAATGGAACCAAGAAGGAAATCGAAAAAACCAACATCAAGGCAAAGTTCGAAGACGCCGGCGCAGATACTACCAACTTCTTCGGCAACACCTTCCGCGACAGCACCAAGCATACGCTGAGCTTCTTCTACCTGGAGCGCGGCGCGGGTGCATCGAACATGTCGCTTAAGTTCAACCTCACCACCCTGCCGTCGTCCGAGGTCGCGAAGGTCGACCAAAACGGCGAGGCAGTCAATGGCGCAACCTTCAAGCTGTACCGGTCCGATGGACCAGATGCCGACTGGAATAAGGGTGAGCTCGTCGCTCAGGGCACGACGAAAGACAGGGGTCAGCTGATACTTCAAAAGTCGAACGGCTCCGTCCTCTCGTTTGACGAAGAGCACAACACCAATCATTGCGACTACTTTGTACTCAAAGAGACAGACCTGCCCGAGGGATACCGCTCGAGCCTGACCTCGTCGACCACTGCAACGCCAGGTGAGCTGCACCTGCAGTATAAGCAGGCTGCGGCGAGTGGCTCGGGTGGTGTGGTGGTTGCACCGCAGACGACGGTCACCACGGCCGACGGCAAGTCATGGACGGGCAGCCGCATGTGGCTGAACGGCGGCTATCTGGCTGCCAAGGAGACTATTTCCCTAGATAAAGATACGCAAGACAATAAGGGCAACGCCATTAGCTCGGGTACGACCTTCGCCGTCGTGCTCAAGCTCACCGGTGCGAGCGAGGACCACACAAGCGAAGACGCATGGACGGCGGTCACGGGCAACCCGCTCAATGGCTATAAGCTGTGCTCCGCGCACGGCATTGCCGGTGCGGTCGAGGCTGCCAAATCGGCGGACACGAGTGTCTTTGATGTTGATACCAAGGGCGACTACGTGGTGACGGTCAGGTCGCTGCCCGGAGATATCGAGAAGTACGCCGCCATGATGACGGACAAGTCGAAGGCGGAATATACCGTGGCGGTGTATCACACCACGGCATCGTCTCTGGCGGGGGCAACCATCGACAACACCTCTATGGTCCAATATCAAACGATAAACAGGCAGTTCTCTACGGTGATCCACCTCACCAACGTTCAGAACCGTCTGTTTGTGCAGAAGGTTGACGACCTGGGCAAGCCCGTGAACGACGCGACGTTTCAGCTGTACCAGGCCAAGGACGTTACTGGCAATAGCCCCAGCACGTATGCCATCAAGCCCGGTGCCGAGCCGTATGACACCGTGAAGGCGAACGACGCGACCTATCCGTATGAGATTAAGGGTACGGCATGCTTTCCACTCGATTCGGTAAACCACAAACCCCTTACCAAGGGTACGTACTACCTGCGTGAGTCTGTAAGCCCGGACGGCTATGAGATTAACAACACTATCACCAAGGTGATTGTGGATGATTCGGGCGTGTATGTGGATGCCGGTGAGAAAGGCGACGGCGTGCTCAGCGTGAGCGGCCCGGGTTCGCTGATCGCCTCCCTGGCACAGTTTGGCTCTCCTGACTCCATTGACAACACGCTTACGCACATCAAAGGCAAGCTGCAGAGTGCAGTCGTTGACGCCGACGGAAACCTGACATGGGGCCAGAAGAATACCGCCGAGGGCGTGACGCCTTCGCTCGAAAACGACTTGATGCACATGCGCTATGACAAGACGGCGCAGGGCACCAAGACCGTCTTGCGCTATGTCGAGGACGGTGGTGGGCGCAACGGTAAGCTGGCGACGATCTTTGCCGATACGGGCATCAACCGCATGGCCCTTTATCAAGACGATGATGCCACCAATGGCACCGATCTGGGCACGCTTCAGCTCAATCATCTCTTTACCACGGCAACGGCCGTGCAGTATACCGATCGTCGCGTGGCACGCCTGCAAGTGACTAAGACCGTGACGGCGGACAGTGGCCTTACCGCGCCCACCAAGGATGCGAACAACAACGATCTGACGTTTACGTTTAAGTTCACCCTGCCGGATTCCGAGGAGGGCTATGAGGCACGCGTATTCGATGCGAATGGCAAGTCCATGGGCGACTCCTTTACGCTCAAGAACGGCGGCACCCATTCCATCAAGGCCGGCGAGACCATTCGCGTATATGACCTTAAGCAGGGCGACAAGTATAGCGTGAGCGAGCTCACCACCAAGGGCGAGGCGTCCAACGGTGACGTGCTGGCGAGCATCGTTAACGCTGTGACTGGCTCTGCCGACGAGTCGGTGCTTCCGGCTGGCTTTAGCCTCGTGAGCCGCAAGGCCGGCGGCGAGGAGCAGTTGGGAACCGGCAACACCATAACGGGTTCAATCGCTGCACTCGTGGACGGAAAGATTCCCGCGAGCAACACGCTCGAGTTCATCAACAACTACAGCGCCAACTCGGTAACGCTTGAGGCCGAAAACGGTCTGATCGCCAAGAAGGTGCTCGAGGGCCGCAATTGGGCCGATGGCGATACCTTTACCGTGCAGCTTACAGCCGACGACGGCGTCCCCATGCCCAATGGCGCCAAGAGCAAGGTGTCGACGGTCGAGCTTACCAAGAATTCCCAGACGCAAACGGTTGGCGACATCACCTATAAGACGGCAACGTTTGGTGACATTACCTATACCAAGCCCGGCACGTACACCTATACCATCTCGGAGGTTGTCCCCGGTTCCGATGCCGGGGCAGATGGCATAAGCTACTCCGCTGCCTCCTATACCGCGACGGTCGTGGTGGAGGACAATCATGCTGGCGCTCTGGTCGTTACGAGCGTGAAGGTGGTGCAGGAGTGCAACGACGCGGGCGTCGACACCAAGACGGATGTTGCCGGTAAGGTCGCAACCTTCACCAATCGCTACGATACGCACGAAGCGAAGATTATCATCCATGCCCAAAAGATCCTGACTGACAACGCCGGGACGTTCCCACTTGCCCAGAACGCCTTTAGCTTTACGCTCGAGGGCATGGGCGGCTATGCGGACGACAATGCAGCGTTCGATCCCGATAAGGTCGACACGAGCATCAAGGCCCCCATGCCCGAGGACGCCGAGGGCAACACCGCGACCGTGGGCAACAACGCTGATGATGGCGCGGTGACGTGGCCGGCGATCTCCTATGCCGCCAAGGCGGATGCGGGACGCGCCTACGTGTACAAGTTCGCTGAGAATCCCGGTAGCATTGCGGGCATGACCTACGACGGGTCGGTCTACTACGCCGTGGTGCGTAACGCCAAGAAGAGCGCCGGCATCCAGACTTCGATCGAGTACTACAAGGTTGCAGAGGACGGTTCGGTAAAGCAGCTGGACAAGAACGTCACACCCTCCTTTACCAATATATATAGCGCAGAGCCCACGAATGTGACCCTGCAGGGCCAAAAGACCGTGAGCGGTCGTGACTGGAACCAGGGCGAACGCTATACCTTTAACCTCACCGCCGCTACGGACGACGCTAGCGTGACCGGCTTGGGCAAGACCACTGCTCAGGCGGTAAAGGACGGGGCCGTTGCCATCGGCGTCAACCAGGCTGTCGCCAGCGCGCCCGAGTCGGGACGCGTGGCCTCGTTCTCCTTTGGCACCGAAGCTGCTCCGACCGTGACGTTCAATCGCGCGGGCACCTTTAGCTTCAACATCACCGAGAATGCTGCGCAGGATGGCCAGGCGGGCATGTCCATGGACAAGCACACCGCCCGCGCGACCGTTGTGGTGACCGATCTGGACGAGTCGGGCAACCACGCGGGCAAGCTACGCGTGTCGAGCGTGACCTACGCCAACACCGGTGCCTCCGATGCGGACAAGATCGTAACCGACAAGGCTGCCTTTACCAACGCGTACCGTGCATCGGGCACCTTTGATGGCGTGACGGTGAGCAAGACTCTTGAGGGTCGCGCCTCTACCGCGGGCCAGTTTACCTTTGCCGTGACGGGCCTTTGGTACAACGGCGTTCAGACATCGGTCGATGGCTCCGAGGCCAGCCTGTCCAATACGGCGGCGGGAGCCAGCGTATCCGGTGCCGTGGTGGGCGCAAGCGGGCAAGAGAAGCTCTTTGCCCGCGACCTCACGGAGCAGGATCTGGGCCATACGTTTGCCTATCGCATCCAAGAGAGCCAGCCTGCGGCTGCCGGCTACGCCTATGACACCGGCTATACCGGCGACGCCATCGTGCTCGTCAAGGTTCTTGCACGCAAGAACGACCCTGCCAAGCTCTACACCGTGACGACCGTGCTCAAGGGTGCGGGTGTGACGGAGTTGCTGGGCGATGGCACCGATGCGAGCGCGTTGACGGACGAAAAGATCGTCGAGCTCAAGCAAAAACCGAATACCTACGTGCAGCAGTACGATGCAAGTGAGGCCGGTGCCACAACGCCTGCCGTCTCGTTTGTGAACCGTTACACGGCAAGTCTCGACTATGGCGCCGCTGGCGGTTTGCAGATCGAGAAGACGTTGACGTATCCCAAGGACGCGACCATTTTTAGCTCGCCTAAGAGCACGTTCCGTTATATCGTCAAGCCTGCCGACGAGATATCTGCCAGCAAGGTTGGCATTTCCACGGACGGCAAGGTCTTTGAGACCGCAAATGTCGAGGCCGACGCCCCCAAGACCGTGAGTTTGATACCTGCGGGTGGGTTGACCTTCACTCAGGATGATGCCGGCAAGACGTTCACCTATACGGTGAGTGAGATTGACGACAAGGCGACGGGCTATACGTACGACAAGATGGTCCATACGATTAAGGCTGTCGTGGCGGATAACGGCGACGGTACGCTTAGAGTCACGACAGCGGTAAGCAAGCAGGTCGATGGCAAGGACGAGCTCGAGGGCCAGTGGATCTATCCGTCGGGTGCAACGTCCACCGGTGTCGCGACGGTCAAATTCAAGAACACCTATACGGTCACCGAGGCGGCAACCTACACCCCGTCCGTGACGAAGGTGGTTGCCGGTGCCGATGCTCCGGGCAAGTTCACCTTTGCTATGACCGCGGCTGACGATGCTACCAAGACTGCCATCGATGGCAAGCTCATCACCGGATCTTCGATGAGCGTGGACAACGGCTATGCTGAGGAGAAGCAAACGACGGCGGCCCTCAAGGACGGGGAGCACGAAAAGATTGACTTTTCGAAGCTCACCTTCAACAAGCCGGGCACGTATATGTTTGCTATTAACGAGCTGGCCCCGAATGGCGGCCTCGGCGAGTGGACGTATGACGCGCACACCTATAACCTGACCATCACTGTAACCGATGAGGGCGGCAAGCTTGTGGCCCGCGCCGATGGCGCGACCGGCTCGGAAGGCTTCATCTTCACCAATAGTTACCAAACTTCAACGAGCTACGAGCTCCAGGGCGGTCTGGAGATCGTCAAGACGCTCAATGGGCACGACCTGCATGCCGGCATGTTTGGCTTTACGGTAACGGGCGAAGACAACGCCTCGACCGTTAAGCTCAACAAGCTGCTGCGCGCAGATGAGGGCAAGCTCACCGTGACAAACGATCAGCCGCAGGCCGATGGCACGTCCCATACCGGCATTTTGGGTGGCCTGACCTTCGCGACGGAAGATGCAGACAAGACGTTCACCTACAAGGTTGTCGAGAATGGCGGCGGCAAGCACGGCTATCAGTACGACTCCACCTATTGGAAGGTAGAGATTACGGTTAAGAAGCGCGATAACGGTTCGCTCTATACCGTGACCACGGCCAAGCACTATGACGCCAAGAACGTCGAGCTTTCCGCTGATGCGAAGTTTAGCTCCGAGAGCGGTACCGCCAAGGCCCAGGTGTCCTTCACCAACAGCTACATCGCGACCGGAACCTTTGAGGGTCTTACTGCCGAGAAGGTAATGGACTCCGGCGACAAGATCAAGGCTGACCAGTATACGTTTTACCTGTATGCCGAAAAGGCCGATGGATCGCTCAAAAAGATGGATGAGGGTACGAGCCAAGAAGGTGAGAACGGCAAAGCCACGGTCGACTTTGGTAAGGTTTACTTTAAGCTCGGCGATGCCACCAGCGGAACTGATGAGCAGACGATTGACCTTGCCGACGCCGTCAGCGATGGCGTTGCCACCAAGCGACACAATGCCGACCACACTACCACCTATAGCTTTAACCTAGTGGCAAAGGAGTGCTTGGCCAACCTGCCCGATGGTGTGCGTCCCGTGGATACGTCCGCGACGTGCCGCGTGCTGCTCGAGGTGACCGACAACAACGACGGCACGCTGACGTCCAAGGTGACCTATCGCGATGGTACCGAGAACGGCAAGATCGTTTTCCACAACACGCACGATAAGGTCAAGACGATCGGCACGGTCGCGGAGCCTAATGTGGACATCGACGGGCAGCTGCTCTCTGTGGGCGACTCCTACGTCTACACCATCAACTGGGCCAATACTGCGGTCGATGCCGACGGTAACCTGGTTCCGGCCAACGTGACCGTAACCGACGAGCTGCCCACTGGCGTCGTGTTCGAGGCCTTTGAGGGCAAGTATGCCGATAAGGGCGCCGCGAGCGGCCAGTCGCTTTCCTGGAACCTGGGCGAACAGCCTGCGGGCGGCTATGGCTTGGTGCGCGTGCGCGTAAAGATTACCGAGGACGCCGTGAAGGACGCCCAGGGTGCGGTCGGCGCCGTCAACAATGCTGCCACCATTAAGGTCGGCAACAAGAGTTATACCGGCACCACGACCAACTACGTGCCCAAGAAGTCCGAGAGCGATGCCCAGGATTCGAATGAGTCGGGCGTGGCGCTGGGCGACGAACTCACCTACACCATCGGCTACAAGAACACCGAGGGCGCGTCTGCCACAGTGACGATCACCGATGCCGTTCCCGCGGGAACCGAGTTCGTGGAGTTCGCCGGCGACCATAAGGATGTCGGCTCCAAGGACAATGACGGCAACCTCACCTGGACGCTGGCGGACGTTCCCGCCGGCAAGGAGGGCACGGTTCAGTTTAAGGTCCGCGTGACCGAGGACGCGTTTAAGAACGGTGGCGCTTCGGGCAATATTTCCAACCAGGCGTCGGTGGCGGTCGGCAACAACCCTGCCGTCAAGACCAACACCACTACCGATGAGGTCACTGACGGGCGCCTGACGTTGAGCAAGACGGTCACGGCCGCCGAAGGCATCACCGCGCCCAACAAGGCATTTACCTTTAAGGTGCTGCTCTACCAGGCCGATGGCACAACGCCTCTGGCCGGCACCTTTGCGTACGCCGGTCGCCCCAGTGGCACCAATGGCACTTATGTAAGCGGACAGATCAAGAGCGGTGACACCATCGCGCTCAAGGCTGGCGGCTCCGTCACGGTTACCTTGCCCATGGGTGCGCACTACGAGGTACAGGAGCTCGACTCCAAGGGTGAGCTCATGACGAGCGAGGACGGCTTTGCGGTTGTCGATAAGGCGAACCCCCAGAAGGGTACCGTCGGACAGGCGACGCAGGTGGGCTTCACCAACGTCTACAGCGTGGAGTCCACAAAGGTGGAAAACGCCTTCAAGGTCCAAAAGAAGATCTCCGGACGCAACTGGATGACATCGGATGCCTTTACCATGACGCTGGCTGCCGAGGGCGAGGCGCCCATGCCCAAGAATGCCAAGGACGGCGTAGCGATGATTACGCTGAAGAAGGACGTTCAGGTCGGCAACTTCGGCACCATCGAATACACCAAGCCCGGTACCTACACCTATGTGATCGCCGAGCAGGCGGGTGATGAGACGGCGCTCACCTTCTCGAAGGCTACCTATCGCGCCACCGTCACGGTGACTGACGACAGCGCCGGTAAGCTGTCTGCCAAGACTAAGATCGCGCAGCTGACCGACGATGCCGGCAATGCTGCCGAGCGCACGGTCGAGGTGGCGGTCTTTACCAACACTGCTAAGACCGGCAGCCTTACCGTCAAGAAGACGGTCGTCGGCGGCGACAGCCAGCGCGAGTTCGGCTTCACGGTCACGCTGACCGACGGGGACGGCGAGCCCGTCTCCGGCACCTTCGGCAAGGGCGAGCACGCCGTGACGTTCACGGACGGCAAGGTGACCTTCACGCTCAAGGACGGCGAGGAGAAGACCATCGCCGGCCTGCCCGTGGGCGCGCGCTACACCGTGACCGAGGACGCCGCCGAGGGCTACACGACCACGGTCAACGGGGCTGACGGCTCCAAGGCCGAAGGCGCCGTGACCGAGGACGGCGCGACCGTCGCGTTCACCAATACGTACGGAACGGCCGCCGAGGGCAGGGACGTCTCCACCGCGGGGCTCTTCACCAAGGCGCTCGAGGGCCGCGACTGGGCCGAGGGCGACAGCTTCCAGTTCACGCTTACGGGCGAGGGCAGCGCTCCCATGCCCGAGGGGTCTGTCGACGGCTCCAAGACCGTCAGTGTGACGGCTGCCGCCGGCACCAAGGCGGGCGATAGGGTCGCCTTCGACTTTGGCTCCATTCGCTACACGCTCAATGACATCAAGGACGCCGGGTTCGCCGAGGTCGGCGGCAAGCGCGTGCGCGCTAAGACCTTCACCTACACGGTGCGCGAGGTCAGGCCCGATGACGGTTCTGCCATCGCCGGTGTGGACTACGACGGCCGCGCCGCCACGATGACGGTGACCGTGACCGACGACGGCTCCGGCAACCTCACGGCCACGACGCCCGCGATCGCGCAGGTGAGCGGCGGCGACTTCGTCAACACCTACACGACCGAGCTCGACTACTCGGCCCGCGCGGGCGTGCGCCTGTCCAAGACGCTCTCCGGCCGCGCCATGGAGGCGGGACAGTTCGCCTTCACCGTGACCGCCGATGCCGAGACGGCCGCCAAGCTCGGCCTCAAGACCGGCAGGGACGCCTACGCCGTGGCCGCGGCTGATGATGGAGAGGCCGCCGTGGTCGACCTCATCGGCGGCGCCGCAAAGGGCGACGTGACGTTCACCGACGCCGACGCGGGCAAGACCTACAGCTTCACCGTCACCGAGACCAAGCTCGGCGGCGAGGGCTACGCCAACGACGCCGAGCCGCGCACGGTGGCCATCGCGCCCGCCTACGACGCCGCGACGGGCGAGCTCACGGTCACGACCACGGTCGTCAAGGACGGCATCGAGGTCGCCCGCAGCGAGGTCTCGACGGCCGATGACGCCACGGCGGCGCCCGCGCCCGTGACGGTCGCGTTCCAGAACTCCTATGAGGCCACTGGCACGCTCGGCGGCGAGGGTAGCGCGTCCATCGAGGCCACCAAGACGCTGACGGGCCGCGCCGCGGCGGCGGGCGAGTTCTCGTTCTCCGTCCGCGATGCCCACGGTAACGTGGTCGCGACCGCGTCCAACCGCGCTTCCGACGACGGCGAGGTCGCGGGGCTCGCGTTCTCGCCCATCGCCTACACCACCGGCTCGCTCGAGCAGATGGCGGCGGACGGCACCGCCACCAAGGCGACCGACGGCTCCTGGTCCATCCCCTATACCGTTTCCGAGGACACGGCGGCGCTGCCCGCCGGCGTGACGGCGACCGCGTCGAGCTTTGACATCACGGTCAAGGCGACCGATAACGGCAAGGGCGGGCTGGATGTGGTCGTGACCTACCCCGAGGGCTCCGACGGTACGCTGTCGTTCGTGAACGGCTACGGCACCAACGAGGCGACGGTCGACCTCGCGGGCACCAAGACGCTGGCGCTCGGCCAGGCCGGACTCGGCCTGACGCAGGCCGACATCGAGGGCAAGTACACCTTCAAGATTGAGCCGCTGGACGGCGCGCCCGCACCGGTCGACGCCTCCGGCAAGACGGTGACCGAGGCGGTCAACGATGCCGCCGGCAACGTCGAGCTGGGCCACGTCACGTTCAAGCAGCCGAGTGACCTCGACGATGCCGCGATCGACGGCGATGGCATGCGCACCAAGACGTTCGCCTACCGGGTGAGCGAGTCCGGCTCGGTCGACGGCGTGGTCAATGACGCGGTGGCGTCCAGGACCTTCACGGTCAAGGTGGTCGAGGACACCAACGCGGGCACGCTCGCCGCGGAGGTCCTGCCCGCCGAGGGCACGCCCGAGGGTAAGGGCGCGTTCGAGTTCACCAATACCTACGGCGTCGGCCCCGCCCCGAGCACCGTCACCGACCAGATCAAGGTGAGCAAGAAGCTCAAGGGCCGCGACCTGGTCGAGGGCGAGTTCGAGTTCCAGTTGATCGAGATCAACGCCGACGGCAGCGAGAGTATTGCGGTGACGGGCAAGAACGCCGCGGACGGCACGGTGGCGCTCAACCCCATCACCTATACCGCGCCCGGCACGCATAGCTACGAGCTGCGCGAGGTCGCCGGCGCGGCGGGCGGCGTGACGTACGACAGGGCGGTGCACCGCGTGCGCACGACGGTCACCGATGCCGGCAACGGCAAGCTCACCGTCAAGCACGACCTTGTGGATGCCGAGGGCAATCCCACGGGCGATGGCTCGGTGACGTTCACCAACGGCTACGAGGCTGCGCCCGTCACCCTCAAGCTGGGCGCCGCCAAGGTGCTCAAGGGCGCCGAGCTCAAGGCGGGGCAGTTTAGCTTTGAGCTCAAGAGCCGGGACGGCAAGGTCATGTCGACCGCCAAGAACGCCGCCGACGGCAGCGTCACGTTCGACGCGCTGACCTTCAAGCAGGCCGGTACCTACACCTTCACGGTGAGCGAGGTCGACGATGGCCAGGCACACGTGACCTACGACAGGGCCGTGCACAAGATCGTCGTCACGGTGAGCGACGAGGCGGCAGACGGCTCCAAGACGGGCTACCTGTCGGCGAAGGTCTCCTACGAGGGCGGCGCCGACCTGCCGCCGGTCTTCACCAACGGCTACGCCGAGGAGCCCGGGACTCCCGGCACCTCCGAGACCCCCGGCACGCCGGGCGGCGGCTCGGGTAGCGGCTCCGATAGCGGTTCCGGCAGCGGCGGCATATACTGGATCAACATTTAAAGGAAAAACGGCCGGAAGTATATGAACTGGTCATGAAACTCCGTGAAAAGGAACTACTTTAACGGATCCGTAATCCTTTTGATCGAAACCATTTTTTATAGGATTTCCGTTTGCTTGCCG
>OLPI01002154.1_pt1 | contig 15889 bp, 16 predicted proteins | sample 1672361 | NCBI WGS metagenome assembly OLPI01 (sample SAMEA3136675, study PRJEB25190) | human gut metagenome
ATTTGAAAGGAGCTGTCCCTAGTACGAGAGGACCGGGATGGACGCACCTCTGGTGAACCAGTTGTCACGCCAGTGGCACGGCTGGGCAGCTAAGTGCGGAACGGATAAACGCTGAAAGCATCTAAGCGTGAAGCCGACCTTAAGATAAGATATCCGTTCTTCGGAATAAGACCCCTTGTAGACTACGAGGTTGATAGGCTTAAAGTGTAAGCATGGTGACATGTTTAGCTTGTAAGTACTAATCGGTCGATTGCTTTTCCTTTTGTGATTGGTCTTTTTTCAGTTCTCTAAAAACTTCATTAGTGAGTATTTCAATTCTGTTTTTTAAAGCAGCCGGTGTCAATAGCAAGGAGGTTCCACCCGTTCCCATTCCGAACACGGAAGTTAAGCTCCTTTACGCCTAAGATACTTGGTCGGTGACGACCTGGAAAAATCGGTAGATGCCGGCATCTTTTCTTTGAGGCGAATCGTTCAAGATTCGCCTCTTTTTCGTTTCTTCCCTCTGCGGGCCATTAGCTCAGTTGGTTAGAGCTCCCGGCTCATAACCGGATGGTCCTGGGTTCGAGTCCCCGATGGCCCACCATATCTCTTGAAGTCGCCAACGTGTGCCATGCACGTTGGCGATTTTTCTATATAAAATTATTGGAAAAGGATGTGTTTGTATGCATGCAATCAAAGAAAAATTGCTGCGGATGGGATTGCTCTGCCTGCTTGCCATACTAACTGGAGCAATCACCGGCGTGATTACAGCAGGGTTCGGCAGAATTTTACTGGAAATTGGAACGCTTCGCACGACGCATTTGCTCTGGTTTCTGCCATTTTTGCCGTTGGCAGGTGCGTTGATGGTTTGGGTCTATCAGAAGTATGGAAAAGAGAGCAGTCAGGGAATGGGCTTGATTTTTGATGCTGCAACCGGAAAAGCAGACCGTATTCCATTGCGGCTGATTCCACTGTTAATCGGCAGCACTTGGCTGACGCATCTCTGCGGCGGCAGTGCCGGACGAGAAGGCGTTGCTGTGCAGCTGGGTGCAACGGTTGCTCATTGGACAGGAAGCCGCATCCCATTATTGCAGAGGCAAAAAAGTTTGATTCGCATTCTCACGATTTCCGGAATGGCTGCCGGATTCAGTGGCTTATTTCACGCTCCGCTTGCTGCTGTTTGTTTCGCATTGGAAGTTCTGGTCGTTGGCAAGCTGGAATATCGGGCATTGTTGCCAGCAGCACTTTCCGCCATCACGGCTAATATCGTTTCGATTGCACTGGGCTTGGAAACATTTCAGGTGACATTGCCGGAAACAGTTGTTTCCCCGATTTCCATTTCAATGTTGATTTTGGGCGTGGCAGCTGGATTGACAGGCGGCGTTTTTACATTTCTGTTGAAACAGGCGAAACAAGCAGCTGCAAAATGGTTGCCAAATCCGATTCTTCGCATTGCCATTTGTGGTGCAGGACTGGCGATTCTGCTGTATCTCTGTGGAAAAGGACGATATTCCGGTCTGGGAACAAATTTGATTACCCTTTCCTGCAACGGCGATACTGTATATTGGTTTGACTTTCTGGCAAAACTAGGATTTACCGTGTTAACGCTTGCCATTGGCTTTCAGGGCGGAGAAGTAACGCCATTGTTTGCCATTGGGGCGTGTCTGGGAGCAGTGCTCGCACCACTACTGGGAATTCCGTCTGTTGTGGCAGCGGCTCTTTGCTATGCGGCAGTATTCGGAAGTGCATCGAATACTTTGCTTGCACCGATTTGCATCGGAGCAGAAGTATTTGGATTTTCGTATTTCCCCTATTTTGCAGTGGTCTGCACGATTGCCCGACTTTGTAACGGCAATCATTCGATGTATGGAAAACAAACAACAACCCCATTATTTTTCTGGAGAGAGGATTGCAAATGAAACTGGGTATCATTTTTACTGGCGGAACGATTGGCTGTCAGGTTGCAGAAGATGGCTATTTACAGCTGCCGGATTCGTCCACCTATTTCCTGCTGGAGGGGGCAAAAAAACGGGGCATTTTAGATGGAATCACCGTCATCCCCTCTGAACCATTTCGCCTGTTCAGTGAGCAGATGACCGGCGAAACGCTTTCTTTGCTGGTGAATCATGTGCGAGAACGGATTTGGAAAGAAGCTTGTGACGGATGGATTTTGCTGCATGGTTCGGATACCTTGGCGTATACCGCTGCTGTTTTGGGATATGCATTGGGGACAGATTGCCCGCCGTTGGTACTGGTAGCGAGCAACGAACCGCTTTCCAATCCCAAAGCGAACGGCTGGACAAACTTCGCCTATGCAGTGCGATTTTTGCAGGAACAGCAGGCAACGGGCGTTTTTGTCAGCCATTGCAATACAGACAACATTCCGACTATCCACGAAGCCATTCAACTGTTGCAGCAGCTGCCCGGCAGCGGAAACTTGTATAGTTTTCGGGATGCTATCTATGGAACATATGACAAGCAGGGGCAGTTTCATCAGAATAGAATCATTCCCAGCCGTGCACCAATGCTGCCGCTTTCAGAGCCGTTGAACTTGTTGCAGCCTGCACCATTGTTGCAGTTGACGGCTGGCGTTGGCGGTTCGCTGCCAGAGATTCCAGACTACATTCAAGCTATCTTTTATGCCTGCTATCATTCCGGAACGATTTGCACAGATGCAAGTTTTCAAGCATTTGCAGCCAAAGCGGCAAAACGGCAAATCCCCATCTATTTGACAGGCTGCCGGTCGGATACGTTAGATTATGACACCGTGAAACAATGGCACGCCTTGCAAGTACAGCCCTTGTATGATATCGCTCCGATTGCCGCTTACTGCAAAAGCTGGATACAAGTGTCTATTGGAAAGTCCGAAAAGTTGATATAACAGGAGTTGCAATAAAAGCGAGATTATGGTATAATAGAAAATAGAAAAGAGGTGTTGATATGGAACCATTTTGGGAGAAGATGGGACTTTCCACAGAACCGCAAATGTGGCGTGCCAGCGAATTGCTGGATTGTCTGCGGCAGCATCGGCAGGATGGCATTTTGATTTACTTTTTCTATCAAGATGCAGCCTATGAAGTGGGTGTCCGGAAAGAAGACGGAAAAACCGTCTTTTTCTTGAACGATGATAGTTACCCGTCTATGCTGGCATTTTGCAGCAGTGCCAATATTGAAGGCATTTTGCTTTCTGACTTGTTAGACCCAATTGCAGTATTTTCCGTCAATGGAAAAGCACCGGAAGCAAAACAGTAACAGAACGAAAAAAGAGGACGAACACTCCAACGAGAGCCCGTCCTCTTTTTGTATTTGTGCAATGTGTAATAGGTTCAATCAAAATTAAGCATTTTCAGAAATGTGTGGAAGTGTCTGATAGCCTTCCATGTTCAGAACGAACCGAATCAAAGCCGTTGTATCTTCTTCGCCAACGGTATCTGTTCCGTCTGTTTGGTCACAGTTTGCATTTGTAACCTGCTGGTCAGTAAAGGTGACTGCTCCAGCCAAGAATTTATTCAGCAGAACAGCGTCAACCAAGTCAACCTTACCATCCATAGTCGTATCTCCGCAGATGTTTTCGGATGATGTACCAGAATCGGTTGTAACAGTTGTGGTTTCGGTGGTTTCTCCGGAAACATCGGTTGTGTCGGTTGTATCCGTTGTCGTTGTCGTTGTCGGAGCATCTGGGTCGTTGAACGAAATGCCAGAATTGTTTGCATAATCAGCAGCCGCAGAACCGGTTTTACCAGTAATCTGGAAGTTATCTTTTTTGGATGTGCTCATGTCATCGTTGGTCTGGTAGCCGAATGCCTGATTGCCGATGGTGGTGACAGAATCCGGAATGGTGACATTTGTCAGATTGTCGCAGTCTAAGAATGCATTTTTGTCGACTGTGGTCAAGCCGTCTGGCAGTTTCACATCATTCAGAGAACGGCACTTTTCAAAGGCAGAAATACCAATGCTGGTGACGGAATCTGGTAGGGTAATCGTTTCCAAGTTACCGCATTCTGCAAAGGCAAAGTTGTCAACCTTCTGGATGTTTTCACCCAGTGTAACATCCTTCAAAGAAGAGCAGTTCCGGAACAGCCACTTGTCTACTTTCGTCAGACCATTGCCCAGCGTTGCAGATTCCAGGCTCGCACAGTTGGAGAATGCAGAAATGCCGAGACTGGTCACAGAATCCGGAATGGTAATGCTGGTAATACCAGTGTTATAGAATACATAGTCTTCAATCTTAACCAAGCCGTCTGGCAGGGTGACATTGGTCAGGCTGGTGCAGTTCTGGAACGTCTGTGCTTCCAGCAGGGTCATGCTTGCCGGGATGTTAATATCTGTCAGGGATGTGCAGTTATAGAATGCCTGTTTCCGGACATCGCTCAGGCTATCCGGCAGAGATACGCTCGTCAGGTTCTGACAGAATGCAAATGCACCGGAGCTGATTTGTGTAATGGTATCCGGAACGGTGATGGTTTCCAGACCGGAATAGGAGAACACATCGCTCTTAATGCAAGTCATGGTAGACGGCAGCGTGATGCTCTTGAGGTTTGCACAGTGAGAGAAGTTGCCGCTTGCAAGTTCGATCAAGCCTTCCGGCAGAGAAATATTGCTGATACCGGAATAAGCGAATGCAGAATTGCCAATCCAACGAACGGTACTCGGTAAGACCACATTGTCCAGAGCAGGGCAGCTGTAGAATGCAGAATCCAGAATCTTCTTTGTGCCTTCTGCAAAGGTAACAGACTGCAGCCGGAAGCATTCCTGGAATGTGGAAGCACTAACGACTTCCAAAGAACCCGGAATGGAAACAGATACCAAGTTGGAGCAGCCAGCAAAGGCTTCTTTACCAACCTGTGTGACACCTTCCGGAATGGTGATGTTGGTCAAGCCGGAGGAGCAGAATGCTTCATTGCCGATACGGATCAGGGTAGATGGCAGTTCAATTTCTGTTAAGCTGGTGCAGGAACAGAACGTATCTGCATCAATGGTGGTGATACTTTCCGGGATATGAATAGAAGCTAAGCTGGTGCAGGCATAGAATGCACTTGCCCCCAAAGTGGTAACAGAATCCGGAATGTTGACACTGGTCAGGCTGGAGCAGCCAGAAAAAGCATTTGCTCCAATGGTGGTAACGGTTTCCGGCATTTTTACGGAAGTGATGGTATCTTTTCCGCTGAATGCACCATCTGCAATCCCGAATACTGGCAGTTCATTGCCCTTCTTGTCAATCAGGGTGTCCGGAATGACAACGTCGGTATCTGTGCCCTTGTAGCCGGAAACTGCCAGACCTTTTACCGATTCGCCGTCCACCTTGATGGTCAGCGGTGTTACTTTAAAGGCAGCAGCTTCTTCTTCTGTAACCGACAAGGTTGGCATATCTGTTTCTGGAATTTCAACAACCGTGGTTGCAGTGGCGGTTGTGGTTGCAGCAGCAGTGGTTTCTGCTGTAGTTTCTTCCGCAGAAACAGCTGTGAAAGAAAGCGAGAATAAAGTTGACATTGCCAGCAGTCCGGCAATTGTACGTTTCCAATGATTGGTCTTCATCAAAAGACTCCTTTCCAAAAAGTAGTTCTCATAACAAAAATTCGCCCACATTCGTATGGTTACTATTATTATAAAAGATGCAGGAAAGGATGTCAAGCCTATAGCTGTAAATTTTGTTGGTTTTTTTACAAGGTAGTTGGCTTGTTTTATGGAAAATGATGCTGTCTGTGAAATATGGTTTCTTTTTGGTTTGTTTGGAAAAAGAAATTGCAAAATTTCCGAAAATGTGCTATACTGCTACATGCACATCAAATGAAAGGACGAAGGATAACATCATGACAGCACAGCACAAACAAGCATTTTGGAAAGGGGTGCGGCAGGGAATTCCGATTGCTTTGGGGTATCTCTCTGTTTCGTTCAGCATTGGGATTTTGGCGGTAAAAGCAGGGCTTTCCGTTTCCGCAGTCGTTGCGATTTCCATGACGAATGTCACCTCAGCCGGACAGGCTGCCGGAATTGGAGTCATTGCAGCCGGCGGTTCTTACTTAGAACTTGCTCTCACACAGTTTTGCATTAACTTGCGATATGCCTTGATGGGGCTTTCCCTGTCGCAGAAGTTAGACCAGACGTTTCAACACATGATACATCGCTTTCTGACCGCATTCGGGATTACAGATGAAATCTTTGCGGTTGCGGTTTCGCAGGATGGACAGATTTCCGCCCCGTATCTGTATGGACTGATGTCCCTGCCGTTGATTGGCTGGAGTTTGGGGACGTTTTTGGGAGCAGCTGCCGGCGAGATTTTGCCGAAAATCATAACAGATGCCTTGGGGATTGCACTGTATGGCATGTTTTTTGCGATATTCATTCCGCCAATGCGAAAGCAGAAAAGCATTGTCTTTGCAGTATTGGTTGCAGCGGGATGCAGCATTATTTGCAAGTATTGTCTGCCGTTTATCTCCAGCGGCTTTGCCATTATTCTCTGCGGAGTCTTGACGGCAGCACTTTGTGCATGGCTCTTTCCGAGAAAAGAAGAACAGGGGGCAGCGGTATGAGAATTGTCTGTTCTATCGTGGTCATGGCAGTGGTCACCTATTTGATTCGGATGCTGCCGATGACGATTTTCCGGAAGAAAATACAGTCCCGCTTTTTGCAGGATTTCTTGTATTATATCCCGTATGCAATCTTGAGTGCGATGACAATTCCGGCGGTGTTTTACGCAACGGGAGATTTTCCCTCTGCAATCGCTGCAACGGTGATTGCAGTCGTGTTGGCATGGAACGGGCTGCCGTTGATAGTGGTGGCTTTGGCAGCCTCTGGAACGGCATTGCTTGCATCGCTTATTGAACAGTGGATATAAAACAAAGCAGAACCCATTCCAGGCGAACGGGTGCTCGTGCATGCAGTGACGATTTTATGCAACAGGAGATTTCCCCTCTGCAATCGCTGCAACAGTAATTGCGGTGTTGGCATGGAACGGGCTGCCATTGATTGTGGTGGCTTTGGCAGCCTCAGGAATGGCACTGGTTGCCCCACTCGTTGAACAGTGGATATAGAACAAAGCAGCACCCATTCCAGGCGAACGGGTGCTCTTGCATGCAGTGACGATTTTATGCAACGGGCGATTTCCCCTCTGCGATTGCAGCAACGGTGATTGCTGTGGTGTTGGCATGGAATGGGCTTCCATTGATTGTGGTGGTTCTGGCAGGCACTGCTTGCCTCACTCATCGAACAATGGATATAGAAACATAGAACAAACCAGCACCCATTCCAGGCGAACGGGTGCTGGTTTTCTGATTTCCTGTCAAAGAGAGATTTTAGCGATTCAGAGCCGAAGCCACTTGCAGAATTGGCGATTGTGTGACTTCTTCAGACAATTCATAGCCGTGCGGAGCAGGTACGAGATACAGTTCGTCCAGTTGGTCGGCATCGACCAGAAAGGCAACCGTAACAGTTTGGGTTTCGCCGGGCTGTAACAGCACATTGTTTTTGCTGTGGCTGCCAGACGAGGCGAACGAGAAAAACTCGCCTGTTAGGTTCAAGTCGCAGCTGTCCACAGAATATTCCGTTTCGGCTTCTGCTGTGTATGCTGGGAATGTGCCGTCTGCCTGCATCCGGAACAACTGCGGACAAACGCAAGTTTCAACCGCTTCTGTACCGTTGTTGGTGTAGGTGAGCTGGAAGGTCAGAATGGTTTGTGGAATGGTTTCCGTTTTGATGGCTTTATCCAGCGTGTTGACCCCATCGCCGTAGCTGTACCATGTGCGGGTATTGTCTGCAATCGTGCCATCTGCATTCTGATAGCGGCTGTAATCGCAATCCAGCCCGATGGCGTCGGTGGAAATGCCAGCAAAGGTATTTTGTGTGGAAAGAGCATTCAGTTTCAGAGAAACCGTTTCCTCTGTGGTCAAGGTATCTCCGATGTTGACATACGAAAGCTGGTTGACATCGCAAGAAGTTGCAGGGGCATCACCAGCGGATTCGATGAGAGATTCTTCCGGCTGCCAGAGGCTTGCCGTTTCCTGTTCTGCTGGGCTTAGGGAGAGATGTTCTGCAATCTGTGTCAACTCTTCTTTCGTGAGGTCGTCTGTTGCATAGAACTGTGCTGCATAGGGTGTATTTGAGAAAGCAACCCAGACAATGTTGCGGTAGTCCATCTGTCCGTCTGGAAGATTTGCGGCAGCCCGTTGCAGGAAAAAGACCTGATTGCCGTTGATGGTTTCGGTTTCAGAATGCACAATGCCACGGTTGACCGTCTGTAAGAAATCCCCGTCCTGCATCTTCCAGAACAGCATCGTAACGCCACGGTTTTGGTCGTCGTGATACTTTCCGGAACTTTTGTCAAGGGTCATACCATCCGGCATCCAGCCCACTTGCAGGGACTGTGTACGGGTGTCAAGGGTGCTATCTCCGGCATCAATTACAACGTCTTTTTGATAGCTGCCCGTGGATTGGATGGATGCCTGATAAATGCGATTGACGGCATAAGCAGAGGTTGGAATGGCAACAACAGCGGCTGCAAGAATCGCAGCAATAACAATGGTTTTTCTACCACGAATGGATTTTTTCGGCATAAGAAATTCCTCCTGTTTTTGTTTCTGTTTCTGATAACGGTCGGAAAAAGTATGGGGTTCTGCATCAGGGGAAAAGGCAGCGGCAACGATGGCATCCCAGTCCGCTGGTGAAATTGATGGTTCATGGTTGGATGGAACATTTTTTGACATAGGAGATTCCCCTTTCCTCTTGTTTTTGAATGGCTTTTCGGGCACGTTCAAACCGTTTTCGTACCGTTGCCTCTTTCATGGAGAGCCGCTCGGCGATTTCCCGAAACGATTGTTCCTGTTCGCACCGCAGGAATAAAATGGTGCGGTCGGTTTCCGAAAGCCCTTGTAATAGCTGTGCAAGCTGTTCCTGTTGTTCAGTCTGTTGCAGAAACTGTTCGATTTCGTTGTGCGGACTGGGTACTTGTAAGGTGCTGTCGTCGATGTTGGTCAGCCGTTCTGCATCTTTGGCATTTTTTCGATATTGATTGATGGCAGTGTTGCGAATCACCTGAATCAGAAATGCTTTGGTTTTGGGGCTGTCTGGTGATTCGATTTGGTCAAGATGCGGGATAATTTTCAGGAACGCATCGGATACAGCATCTTCTGCCTGTTCGGTCTGGTGCAGGATGGCGTAGGCAATGCGATAGAGCGGCTGTTCATACAGGGCATAGAGCTGATGGAGTTTTTCTTTTTGCTGTGAGGACTTTACCATGAAATTCCCCCTTTGTGGTTTTTTGGACGTCCTATTCATAATAACAAATTGGAGAGGGGATTTGTGACAAGAATCTGTAAAAAAAGAAAAGACCACCCGTAACAAATCGTTACAGGTGGTCGAAAGAGTTTTATTCCAATGAAAAGCATTTATTTTGAAACAGGAAGATCCGGAATCAGGTTGATGACGAACCGCATCAGCGAGGTTACATCGTCTTCATTGATATTGCTTGTTCCGTCAGCGATGTTGCAGTTTGCAGCGACCAGCTGGCTGTCAGTCAAGGAAATCATACCAGCAAGATACTTGTTCAATGCAATGGCATCCATCAGGTTGACAACGCCATCTTCATTGACATCGCCTACAGAAGCAGACAAGGAGTAGAACGCATAATTATTTTCCTTTGCATAAGATTCCGCCGTACTTCCGGTATAGCCGAAAATGGAAACACCAGAATAAGAATGAGCAAGACTTTTACCAATTTCTGTCACGCTGGCAGGAATGGTAATCGAGTTTAAAGAATCACAAACGGAAAATGCATAATTTCCGATTTTTTTCACTGTACCCGGAAGAACAACATTTTCTATTTTGTAACAATCTGAAAAGGCATTATTTCCGATTGTGGTTACACCATACGGAATCTGAACATCTTTTACATTCAGATAGAAAGCGAATGCATAGTCATCAATCGTTGTCAGAGTGCTCGGCAGAGTCAGTTCAGTGATATCACACAGCGGTTCATTATAGACAATATGGGTATTAATTTTCTGTGCTGAGAACGGTGCAATTTCTGTAATTCCTTCCCCATAAACCACTTTTTCAATGCTTGGCTGAATCCATTCGATGCCTTTCAGCGTTGCATCATCGGAGATGGATTCTGTTGCACCTTTTCCTTCGATGTACAAAGTTTTTGTATCAAAGTCGAAGTTCCAAGTTGCATTTTCGCCACAAGTTCCGCTGGTAATTGCTTCTGAAGCAATGCCGGTTTCCGTGAAGATGTAGCAAGGATGATTTAAGCAGTAATAATAAGTCGGGCTATAGCGGTTTGCGTTAATTTTGACACGACGATAGGAGTTGCTGCCACCATCATCACTTGTAAAAATGTTATAGCCGTCCAGCGTTACATTATCTGGAATGTCATAACTCGTTTTTGCAACAAGACCATCTCTGATATCGAAATCTTTTGCATAAAACGCATGATCTCGAATGGTAATTGGTGTAGATGGAAAGTCTACGGTTTCCAGTGCATAGAAGTAAGCAAAAGCTGCTTTTGGAATATCCTGAATACCATTTTCAATGACCAGATGTTTTACAACAGAACGATACTTCATCCAAGGATAATATACGATTTTGTCTAAATAGTAAATGTTACTGATGGTATTGACATAATTATCATGAACATCATCCGGAAGGTCGCCATTTCCGGAAAGTGTTAAGGTATCGCCTTTTAATACCCAGATGGCATTTCCAAATTCACCAGAATCTGTTATCGTTTCTTCTGTTGTTACAACTTCATCTGTTGTAGCATCCGACAATACATCATCTGCCAACACAGCGGGTGCAAGTTGCAGAAAAAGAGCCGCAGAACAAAGAATCGCAAGGAATGATTTCTTTTTCATAAAAATCCCTCCAATCAAGATTTTATTTCATTATATCAAGTCTTTACAGCCTTGAAATTTTTGTTTGTTTGTTTACGATTTCATTATATCACAAGGTATCGAAAAAATCAATACAATTGCTTACTTTTTTGGAAAATAAAGTATTTTTGTCGAATGGAAATGAATAAAAAAGAAATATCCTACATCATAACGATTTCATATTGCGTCCAACAAAAGAAAATAAAAAAGCAGATGACCGGCAAGAAAAAGTCATCTGCTTGTTGTTGAAATGGGAAGAAATTTTACTGTTTCGGTTGGGCTTGAATGGTACGTTTTTTGACCTGTTCCCGAATCTTCTGAATGAGGCAAAACAGCAGGAATGCTGCCAGATTTGCGACAACCACGCTTGCTCCAACAGGGGTATCGAACTGATACGAACCGACCATGCCGACACAGAAGCAAACGACCGATAAAATCGCTGCACAGAGAATGACCAGCGAGAACCGCTTGAACAGCCGCATGGAGGACAACGCCGGAAAGATAATCAGGCTGCTGATGAGCAATGCTCCCATCATCCGCATTCCCAGCACGACCGTGATGGCGGTCAGAATGGCAATCAGCGTATTATAGAATGAAACCGAAACGCCGGTTGCCTGTGCAAAGTTTTCGTCGAAGGTAATTGCAAAAATCCGGTGATAACAAATCACGAACATTCCCAGAACGACAATGGACAGAATCAGGCTGACCCAGACATCTTCTTTTTCCATCGCCAGAATGCTGCCGAACATATAGCTTGCCACATCGGTGTTGATGCCAGTTTTCAGGGCGGTGACGATAATCCCGATTGCCAGCGAGGAGGCGGAAACAACCGCAATTGCTGCATCGCTCTTGACCTTTGCCCGTTCGGTAATGCGGAGCAGGAAGAAGGCGGCAATTGCAACAATCGGAATGGAGAATTTCAGCGGTGCCCAGCCGAACGCCAATGCAACGGATAAAGCCCCAAAAGAAACGTGTGATAATCCATCGCCAATCATCGAGAATCGCTTCAGAACCAGACTCACCCCCAAGAGGGCGGCACAGAGGGAAACGAAAATCCCGACCAGCAAGGCACGCCGGATAAAGGCAAACGAAAGCATATCGATGAGAAACGTCATATTATTTTCCTCCCTGTCTGGATGCTGCGGCATGGCGGTAAGCTTCGGCAGTATCATAGGTGTATGTTTTTTGTCCAAGGTGCAAGATGTGTTTGGCGTAATAGACTGCCCGTTCCACATCGTGCGTCACCATGATAATGGTGATGGATTCTGTGCGGTTGAGGTGCTGTAAGACCTGATAGAGTTCCTCGGAAGCGACTGGGTCTAAGCCCGTGGTTGGTTCATCCAGAATCAACAGCTTTTGAGCCGCACAGAGTGCCCGTGCCAGCAGGACACGCTGTTGCTGACCGCCGGAGAGTTCCCGATAGCAGCGGTTTTGCAGCGGCAGGATTCCGAGTTTTTCCATTGCCTGTTGGGCAGCGTTTTTTTCTGCGGCAGTATAAAACGGGCGGTGTTTCATCTGGTTCAGGAAGCCGGAGCGGACAATTTCCCGAACGCTGGCAGGGAAGTCCCGTTGTGCAGGCGTTTGCTGCGGCAGATAACCGATGTCGCTGCGTTTCCAGTCGCCGGTTAAAGCGATTTCTCCGCTGAGGGGTTTCAGCAGCCCCAGCAGGTTCTTCACGAATGTGCTTTTTCCAGAGCCGTTTTCTCCGATGATACAGAGATAATCGCCCTGCGGAATCGTGAGGTTGAGGTCAGAGGTTGTGATAATGTTTTCATATCCCAAAGTGACATGGGAGAATTGCAGTGCAGAAGTAGCCATAAAAAATCCTTTCTGGTGGGCTTATTGCGATTCCAACGCCTTTAAATTTCGCTGCATCAGGCTGACATAGGTTTCCCCGTTGTCGAAGTCGGTCTGTGTGAGCGTGTGGCAGGATTGGAAAACGGTTGGGGTTGCTCCGGTCTGTTCGCCAATGACCTTTGCGACCGCCGGACTGCTGACTTCCAAGTAATAGACTTTCGAGAGGTGGTCAGATTCGACCAGATGCATGAGATTCGAGATGGTTGCAATGCTGGGTTCGGTGTCGGAACTGCAACCCGAAAAGGCGGCATAGCAGTGTAATCCGTAAGTGTTGGCGAAATATTGCAGCGGAAATTTGTCTGCAAATAACAGCGTTCGGTGTTCCGGTTCGGCGAAATAATCGGTAAAGGATTCGTTGAGGGCATCCAGCTGAGCCGCATAGGCATCCGCATTTTTCTGATAGGTGGCAGCGTTGGCAGGGTCGGCTTGGATGATGGCATCTCTGGTGACATAGAGCAAATCTTTTGCAATCACCGGAGAAGTCCAGATGTGTTCGTCATATTCCATCTCACTTTCGCCCTCGTGGTCATGGTCGTGGCCGTCATGGTCATGCTCGTGTTCGTGTTCCGATTCGCTGCCCTCTAATTCCACTTCTTCCAGCAGCGGAGCATAGTCCATCATACAACGGACAATGCGGTCTGGATGGGATTGTTCATCGGAATCGAGCACCTGCGACACCCATTCTTCCATATGTCCGCCGTTATAGAGAAAGAGGTCGGCGTTCTGAATGGCGAGAATATCGGACGGAGCAGGCTCAAAAGAATGGCTCTCCATGCCGGGGGAGAGCAGCAAGCGAAGGTGAATGGTGTCCGTGTCTTTCAGGATGGCACGGGCGAAGTCATAGTAACAAAAAAGTGTTGTAACGAGTTCCAGTTGATGGGAAGTCGTTGCAGAGTTTGCGGCTGGCGTACAGCCGCAGAGCAACAGCACCCCGCAGAGCAGGCAGCTGAAAAAGCGTTTCCATTTCATGAGGATTCCCCCTATTGGTTGTCAGTCCAATCAAAATCGAATTTGAAATTGATTTTCAATTTCATGTTATTATACCACGTTCGGAATCAAATGTCAATAGGAAAACATGGATTTTTTGCGGAACAGAACCGCTTGACTTTTTAGAGTAGATATGCTATACTGTTGAAAATTAAAAAAATCTGCCACCGGGTAGTGCGTGAAATGCATTTGTGTATGTCGTTAGGTCTTAGAAGACGTACACGAATGCATTTTTTTGGAGAAAGGAAGAAATTGCTATGACAAAAACCATTCGACCACCATCCACCCTGTCTGCTTTTCTGCACTATGTCAGCTTGAATATGCTGGCGATGTTGGGAACGTCCTGTTATATTTTAGCGGATACGTTCTTTGTTGCGAATGGCATTGGAGAAGACGGGCTGACCGCCTTGAATCTGGTCTTGCCCCTGTTTAATCTCATGAATGCCACGGGCTTGATGATTGGCATTGGCGGAGCAACGAAGTATGCCATTCACAAGGCAAGAGGCGAACAGGAAGCCGGCAGCCAAATCTTTTTCCATGCCCTGTTGCTTGCCGGAGTGGCAAGCGTGGTTTTCATGCTGATTGGGCTTTTTGGCTCTGACCCGATTTGTCGCTGGCTGGGGAGCGATGCAGCGACCCATAATAAGATGGTGGTATATCTGCGGACGCTGTACTGTTTTGCACCGCTGTTCCTGTGTAATCAGTTGTTTGCAGCGTTTGTCCGAAATGACGGTGCACCGAATCGGGTGATGCTGGGGACGATGCTGGGCACGCTGGGCAACATTGTATTGGACTATCTGTTTATCTTCCCGTTGGGAATGGGCATGCTGGGGGCAGTCTTGGCAACCGCCTGTGCACCGCTCATCGGCATTACCATTCAGAGTTTCTATTTCCGGAAACCAACCTGTCAAATTCGGGTTCGTCCCTGTCGGTTGCGGTGGCAGATGTTCCAGCCGATTTTCCTGCTGGGTGGGGCGGAGTGGATTACAGAAGTTGCCTCTGGGATTGTCATTTTCTGTTTTAACTTTGTTGTCCTGAGAAAAGCAGGAAATACCGGCGTGGCAGCCTATGGGATTATCGCCAACATCGCCTTGGTGGCAGCGTGTCTGTGTACGGGCATCGCACAGGGCGTTCAGCCGCTGTTGAGCCGCAGCTATGGCAAGAGCGACTTGCCGGAAATGAAAAAGCTGCTGCGGATGACGATTTGCACGGCACTGGGCTTTGCAGCGGTGCTGTATGGCGTGTTGTTTGGCTTTACCGAGCCGATTGTCCGGTTGTTTAACAGCACGGGGAATAGCACCTTGCAGGCGATGGCGGAAACCGGAACACGGATTTATTTTGTGGCGTTCTGTTTTGTTGGGGTCAATATTGCAACGTCCGCCTTTTTCGCAGCGGTAGACCGTCCGGCGGAGGCGTTTTGTATCTCGCTGCTGCGGAGTGGCGTGTTGCTGTTGCCGCTGGTCTTTTTGTTTGCGGCAGTCTGGGACATGAATGGCGTTTGGGCGTCGTATCCGGTGGCAGAGTTGGGAACGTGTCTGGTGGCGGTTTGTTGTCAGGTGCGGTACTGGCAAAACCAACAAAAACAAAAGGGAAAGATTGTGGAAGATGACGGTTGACTTTTGTTTGTTGCTACAGTATAATTAGATTGTACCCACAAACAAGGAGGAAAAAACATGGGTATTAAAAAAGGTACAAAGCTAACAGACAATCCCAAAGAGTATATCTTGCGTGTGCGGATGGATAAAACTACGCTTGCAAAGCTGGATGCGATTTGCAAAGAGCAGGGCGTAACACGGTCACAAGTAATCCGTAATTGGATTGTCGAGCAGTACCAAGGCAAAAAATAAGGCTGTAAGTGCCCGTCTGCAAACAGTCGCACTTACAACCCAACACAACGCCGAAACGCTGCTAAATCTATGATAGCAGACGAGGAGGGAAAAGTCAAGTGGGGGAGAAAAGATGAAACCAGAATTAGAAGCCCTGTATGAGGACTGGCAGAAGCACGCCTTTGCGGTGGGGTTTGCGGCTGCCGTCCGACTGCTGACCAAATAACACCGCTTGTCGCCCTGCAAAAGGGCGTGGATTGAAATCGTTTACATTCAAACAGACGGGAGCGTTCTTTGAAAAGGTGGAAGTCGGTGAAGGTCGTTTACATACCTTTCTATGTGAGAGAAATTTTTACTTTTTTTCTCCGTATGTTA
>OLPI01002155.1_pt1 | contig 15887 bp, 6 predicted proteins | sample 1672361 | NCBI WGS metagenome assembly OLPI01 (sample SAMEA3136675, study PRJEB25190) | human gut metagenome
CTACTGATATCGGTTATAAAAAGAAAAAGCGTCTAGCTAAATCAGGAAAAGACATACTTCAGTGCGTAACGGCCGTCACCCCTTGATGAAACGGTCTTCATCTCAGCGTGTAACGACCTTTACCAAATAGTGTAACGGCCTTTACCCAATAGCGTAACGACCTTTACATTAGCATGTAACGGCTTTTACACTATAGCGCAAGCAATCGGTAAATACAATCCATTGAAAATAAACAAACTACATCATCGGTCAGCAAGTTCTATCACCTCCAAATCTTTAAACGTTCCCCCATCAACCGCAAAGCGTACCATCGTACGCACCTTATGGAAACCTTGAATGCCCGCAGCGCCCGGATTGATGTGGAGTACATCCAACGTCTTGTCATACTTCACCTTCAGTATATGCGAGTGCCCGCTGATGAACAGCTTTGGGGGACGCACCAGAATGCTGCCCTTGATGGAAGGGTCGTAGTTGCCGGGATAACCGCCGATATGCTTCATCAGCACCTCCGCCCCATCCACCGTGAAACGGAGAATCTGCGGATAGAGCTGCCGTATCTCCTGCCCGTCAATATTGCCATACACGGCACGGAAGGGACGGAAAGCCGCCAGCTTCTGTGCCACTTCCAGCGAACCGATGTCACCGGCATGCCATATTTCGTCACAGCCCTCAAAATATTGCAGGTACTTTTCATCCCAGTAGCCATGCGTATCCGATAATAAACCAACTTTTGTCATCTTTCCTTTGTTTATTAAGACAAAGGTAATTATATTTGGGAAGAATACAATGTGGTAATGTGCTAATATGCCACATTAACACCTTAACACCATGGACAACAGATATTTCAAACGTGACATCAGCTGGCTTTCCTTCAACTACCGCGTACTGCTGGAAGCGGAAGACGAGACATTGCCGCTATACGAACGCATCAACTTTATTTCTATATACTCTTCCAATCTGGAAGAATTCTACAAGATACGCGTAGCCGACCATAAGGCCATAGCCACCGGAGCCTCGCAAAGCGATGAAGAGACTATGCAGTCTGCCGCCGAACTGGTAGATGAAATCAACCAAGAAGTCAATCGCCAACTGGAGGAACGTATCCGCATCTACGAACAGAAGATACTGCCCGCCCTGCGGAAACATCACATCATATTCTATCAAAGCCGCAACGTAGAACCGTTTCACCGCGACTTTGTGCGCAGCTTCTTCCGCGAAGAGATATTCCCCTATCTGGCCCCGGTGCCCGTAAGCAAGGACAAGGTGATTTCATTCCTGCGCGACAACCGTCTCTATCTAGCCGTACGGCTTCATCTGAAAGGAGCTCCCGCCAGTTCTCCAAACCGCATCCAGTATTTCGTGATGAAACTGCCGTACAGCAAAGTGCCGCGCTTCATCCAGCTGCCCAAGGTGGGGAAAGACTATTATCTGATGTTCATTGAAGACATCATCAAGGCCAATCTGGATACCATCTTCCCCGGTTATGAAGTGGACAGCAGTTATTGCATCAAGATTTCACGCGATGCGGATATTCTGATAGACGATGCCGCCAATACCTCCGAAATCATCGAGCAGGTGAAGAAGAAGGTAAAGAAACGCAAGATAGGCGCCGTGTGCCGTTTTGTATACGACCGCGCCATGCCCCAGGACTTCCTCGACTTTCTGGTAGATGCCTACCGCATAGACCGCCGGGAGCTGGTGCCGGGAGACAAGCACCTCAACATGGAGGATTTGCGGCATCTGCCCAATCCCAACCAAAGCGTACGTCCCATCAAGAAACCCCAGCCCATGAAGCTGACCTGCCTGGACGAACGCGAATCCATCTTCCGCTATGTGGAGAAGAAGGACCTGCTGCTGCATTATCCCTACCACTCCTTCGACCACTTCATCCATTTTCTATATGAAGCCGTCCACGAGCCCACCGTGCGTGAAATCATGGTGACCCAGTATCGCGTGGCAGAGAACTCCACCGTCATCAACACCCTAATAGCCGCCGCACAGAACGGAAAGAAAGTCACCGTCTTTGTGGAACTGAAAGCCCGCTTCGACGAAGAAAACAACCTCGCCACCGCCGAGATGATGAAAGCCGCCGGCATCAACATCATTTTCAGCATACCAGGACTAAAGGTACATGCCAAAGTAGCCCTCGTGCTACGCCGCGACAAGGAAGGGCGCAAACTGACAAGCTACGCCTACATCAGCACCGGCAACTTCAACGAAAAGACCGCCACCCTCTATGCGGACAGCGGACTATTCACCTGCAACCCGGTGATTGTAAACGACCTGCACAACTTGTTCCGTACTCTGCAGGGAAAGGAAAATCCGGTGTTCCACCGCCTGCTTGTGGCCCGCTTCAACCTGATTCCTGAACTGAACCGCCTCATCAATCACGAAATAGAACTGACCCGGCAAGGTAAGCAAGGACGGATTATCCTAAAAATGAATGCCCTGCAAGACCCCGCCATGATAGACCGCCTCTACGAAGCCTCGCAAGCCGGTGTAGAGATAGACCTCATTGTCCGCGGCATCTGCTGCCTCATCCCCGGGCAGGAGTACAGCCACAACATCCGCGTGACACGCATCGTGGATACCTTTCTGGAACATGCCCGTGTGTGGTACTTCGGCAACGGCGGCGCACCCAAGCTCTTCCTCGGCTCGCCGGACTGGATGCGGCGTAACTTGTACCGCCGTATCGAAGCCGTCACCCCCATTCTGGACCCGGACTTGAAGCAAGAGCTCATCGATATGCTATCCATACAACTGTCGGACAAACGGAAAGCCTGCTTTGTGGACGACCGGTTGCGAAACCGCTGGAAGTCGTCGCGACCGCAAAAGGAGAAGGTACGGTCGCAATATAGCTTTTACGAATACTTGAGAGAGAAAATATAAACAACTCTGCCCCAATATACCTCCGGCTCAACTGTCTTTTATAGGACACAGACGTACGGCAGTTCCTCCACTACGTGCTTGCCGAATGGTGAGGGTATCACTATAAGTCACTTCGCGCTCTTCTATAAGTATAGCAGCAGGACATGTCTCATAATCGGACTCAGGAGCATCACGATAAATAGTAGCCAGATATCTTTTATCTGTATCGAGAAAAGACAGACTGATATTAGCCGTTCGTTCCTCATCTCCCGTGATGCTGCCTATATACCAGCATCCCTCTCCTTTATCACAACGGGCAATAGTAACATAACTGCCAATGCATGCTTCCGGCACCACTGTTCTGCTCCAATCTGTAGGACAAGATACTATAAAATTAAAAGGTTCCGGATTAGCCTCGTAATTCTCTATTTCATCCGAAGCCATTTGTAACGGTGAATAGAGCACCACAAACAGCGCCAATTGTTTGGCCAGTGTGGTATGTACACGTGTCTGTGGCATTACATCGTTAACAAACCGAAACGTCACCGGTGTAAAGTCCATCGGGCCTGCCAACCCACGAGTGAAAGGCAATATTACGGTATGAGAGGGAGGATTTCCACCATCTACATCCCAAGCGTCCCATTCTTGTCCACGTACTCCCTCTTGTGTCATCAGATTAGGAAAAGTACGCTGCAAACCTGTAGGAATCACCGGTTCATGATTATCAATACAGATACAGTGACGGGCAGCAGCCTCTATTACCTTGCGATAATGAAGTACACCAAACTGACTGCTATGATATTCTTTCCCATCAAGCAAATCGCCCACATAACCCGTTTTTACTTGATGCACACCATATTTCTCATAGAACTTGAAACCATCTTCCATCTGATTTTCATAATTGGAAACATTACCGCCAGTTTCATGATGTCCTATCAAAGCTACTCCTTTGCTACGCCCATAATCAGTAATACGTTGTATATCAAAATCGGTATAAGGTTTTGTGAAACTAAACTTCCAAGTAGCCCAGTCTTCATTCCACCCTTCCACCAGTACACCTCCCAGGTTATTGGTAGCAGCAAAATCGATGTGACGCATTGTATTCTCTGTTGTGGCCCCATGATGGGGACCGGCATGCCAGGTGTTATGCTTCATGTGATAAGTCCACCAAATTCCAATATAGCGCATAGGTTGTATCCAGGAAGTATCGGTTATACGACAAGGTTCATTAAGATTTAACATGAGACGGGAAAGAAGCAAATCACCGGCAGATTCAGCCACTATCATTGTACGCCAAGGAGATACACGGGTATCGGTAACACGTACTTTCTCACCTGTACTCCAAGGTGTAAGAGCCGCACGTAATGTAACCGTTTTATTATCTTCAAGTTGTTCAACCGGCTTCAAGTTCATGGCAGCATAATCTGTAAGATTTGCTTCATGAATAGCCAAATAAAGGCTATCTGTTGTCTCAATCGTCACCGGAGTGCTTACCCATCCCATCTTACTAAGAGTTTTTTTCTCAAATAAGGCCTCGTAAAAACGAACTCCTTTCACTGGAATACTCCAAGCATCATAATCTGCAGGAAAAACGAATTCAGTCACTTCGTCATCAATAAGAAACTCTTGTAGCTGTTGCTGGCGCGGGAACTCATACCGGAATCCCATCCCATCATCAAAAAGACGAAAAATAATATTCAGTTCCCGCTCCAACGATGTTTCTTCCTTGAGGCATACCCTCAATTCATTATAATGATTTACAATTTCAGCCTCTTCCCCCCATACTGGTTGCCACACATCATTATGCGAATCATGCTTAACCTCTTTTAGAACGAAACCAGTCAAAAGATCTGGCGCATCCTTCAAAACCAATCCCAGACGTGAAGGAAGTAAAATATTCTTCCCCGCATGTCTTAAACAATATCGGGGAGCACCTTCTTCATCAAGTGTAAACTCTAAAGAAAGTTTTCCATTTGGAGAGGTCAACTTGATATGTTCCTGCTGGCATGAAATCATCCATAGGCCTAAACATAAAGCAAGTATAATCTGTAGCGTTTTTTTTAGTTTCATAGTCATTACCGAATTTAATTTTATATATCCAATTCTTATTTTATAAGTCTACTGACAAACAGTCCCTTTCCTTCCTCAGCCGGAATAACACAGAAGTTTACGAAACCACAGACAGACTCCGGTTCAAGCAACGTGGCAACCAAATTTCCTAAAGGTTGTGCCAAAGGTACCAACCAACTACCTATTGGAAGTTCTACATTATCTTCATAGACATCCGTTTCTACATTTACCGGATGAATCCCCTCCCATTCCTTCTCTGCACGATACAGACGGGTTACTTTGTAACGCTCAACTTTTGCTTTTTGTACACGGGTAACTTGCTCAATGTGTACACCCAACGCTCGAAGCTTACATACTGCTTCTGTACAGGGAGCATCGAGCAGATAAGCCTTAGGGCGAGTACGCATCAATTGAGGTGTTGCCTGCATGGCATCAAGGGTTGGCAGTTCAGTCTTAAACAGTTCATTGGCCTTATAATCGATAAAAGAGACTACATGACGTACAGTATCCGAAGTGAAAGTAACATATATCGGTTCAGTAGCTTTCAAGGTGCGCTTCCTGGCTTGTTCTATCTTACGTTTAATTGAAGCACGATGTTGCGCAGCAGTAACCAACGTTTGCCGTGCCACCAAGAAACCGCACTCACTACGACGTGCAAAACACTCCGGTCCCAATCCAATACCTCTTATTTCGACAAAAAGCGATACAGCTCCCGTCAATGCTTGAAAAGTAGAACTGGACTGCGGACTTTTGGCACCTTTTACAAGAACAAGGGAACCATCTGCCACACGAGGAGTAAAGTAGAAACCGGAAGCATAACCGGCACTATTTAAAACGACCTCTGCCTCACGACGAAAAAGTTCTTCAGACAGCGTACGTAAAGCTAAAGGCGCATTAAGATGTCCTGTAGGTAAAAAAAGTACATCAGCAGCATTTGCTGTCGGCACTCCACGTAATAAGTTAAACTCACGACGTAAAGGTGTATATTCATGAATATCAAGAGCTACGTCCGGATTCCATTGCTGATAGGACTGCTTCAACAGCAAAGTGACAGCATCCTCTAATTTGCTCTGATCGCGATTCAAATCGTAACCATCGGCCGAACGACGTTGCTGAATGGCATAACCATCAACATTGGCTATAGGAACCAAAGCCACAGCTATATGATTCAGCAATTCACGTCCTTCTTTTTCACAAAGTAAGTAACGGACAAGCATGCATACAGCCTCAGCACCTGCCGGCTCGTTACCATGCAGTGCCGCTTGAATCCATACCCTTACCTTCTTCTTGTCGGGAGTACCCAAATAAAGTACCGGAATGGTACGTCCTTGTTTGGTAACACCAATATTCTCCATATATGCCAAACCCGGAGAACGTACAACCAATTGTTGTAAATAGTCCTTTATCTCATCAACCGATGCCAATCCGCTACCGTAAGGTTTACTTAGAGTAGGTGTCTCACGGTCAAATTTGGGGTCAGGATAGAAACTTGCAGTTACTCCGGCAGGTTGCTTCGACTGATTTCTATTCCATAACACAAGATTAGCTAATACCACTTCTTGTGCTATCCTCTGTAAATAAAGAGCCGTTTCAGACGGTAGACCTGCATAATAATCGCTGCTAAAAGGCTCACCAAAAAAAATTGCATAAAAGACACAAGCCGCCAAATAACTGCCTGCAGGACTAGGATGGCTGCCATCAGAATTATACAACTGCAAACTTGGACACTCTCTACGTACACGTCTCCATGCCTCACCCACAGGAGCACAATAAGCATCAAGGACATCAGCCATTTCCAAATAGTTTTCCGTAAGTTGCTGCTGCATTCCTTCATAAGTATCATTATTACGCCCCCATGTCATATAACAGACACTTTTTCCTTTTGGGGCATAAAGACGGCGTAAACTATCTAACTGCGCCGCAGGATGGAATACATTCTTCTTTACCCATTCCTTTTCACGAGTAGGTGCCTTGCTCTGTTCCTGCATCACCATATAATCCCATCCTCCTTCACGAATCGCCTCTAATGTTTGCGTATTGGCTGCATGCTGTCTCAAGTACCAACCAGGGTTAGCAACCTGGCGCACTGATATTTTTTTTCCACATGAGGATGCTAACGATTGGACTTGCCATGGCAAACGATTAAAAAAAGTATAGCTGTTACCTATAAAAAGTACCCGTAAAGAATCTGTCGTCAATAATGGCACAGCTTGTTTCCCCATAGGGACAGCCTCATGCCCGATGCCGCACTCTTCTATCTTGCGCCAATGGCATTCCCAACCACGGGATGCAGCCAACTGGTGAATATAAAGCCAGAAACTACGCCCACGCTCCATACGGTTTCGTCCTTGTCGTTCAGCTTCAGGAGTCTTGCGTAGAAAAGACTCACGTATCGTATCTCCCAAAGCCAGCTGTAGTATGATAGGTTTTGACAAGTATTTTTTTATCTGTTCAGATGAAATATAGGGGATACCAGCCGTACCATAAGGATATGTCTGGGCCAAATCAGGAAAAGTATACCAACCGGGAGAACTTATAATAGCTTTTTCCACATAAGGACTATCGTGAAAAAGCATGAAACGCTGTACGAATTGCCCACCAGCAGAATGACCATAAATCATATATCCTTTGCGCATGCTTCCCGTAAATTGACGCACATATTCAAATAGTTTATCAACCAACACTGGTGTAATTTTTTCGGGAGCATTAGCTACTGTATGGGCAGCATTCATCACCCCCACCTCCTGATAGTCTGCCAAAGGATAAGATTTCAAATCAAAGTGAGGTATAAAAAGCATAAAACCCTTTCTCTCCGCTTCTTCTTTCCAACCGTCCAAAAGATAACGATAGCCGCGGTCTCCTCCTTCAAAGACAAATACAATAGGCATTTGTTTAATATCCCCCTGGGAAGGTATATAATAATGTACATCTACCGGGCGATCGGCAAAAGGAGGGTATTGACTATAAGTGAAGAAATGTTCACCTCTTGGCCTTTCCAAAGTCTGTTTCGCTATTGCAGATAAACAAATACAGAGGAATCCAATATAAAATATAATCAGCTTCTTCATAATTCGTACCTTCCCTTCTTTACTATTGTACCATCTTGCATTACAAATTTACCACGGGCAATGACATCTGTAAGCTGCAAATCTTCCGCAAAAAAACACAAGTCTGCATCTGCTCCTTGTGCCACAATACCTTTAGCTCGTAATTTCAGATTACGAGCCGGATTGGATGTTATCAATGTAATCGCCTGTTCCAATGGTACCCCCTCCTCATTGACTAATGCAACTACCTCCTTGAAATTTAAATTCAAAGGAGCAGGACGATAAGTTATTTCTCCAGTTTCAGGATTCACTCTGCGTACGCCACCATGGCCATCACTAGAAAAAGTAATGCGATCAAGGGGGACACCAGCTCGCAATGCACGTATCACACAACGATGGGGAGTATCAAACTTTGAGCCACCAGTCGAAAAATCAATCATTCCACCTAATTTACCAAATTCTACAGCCTGCATAAAAAGAGCTTCAGTACGTATCAGATGAGTAGGAGACAGATAAGATATCAGTGTAGGATAGTGACGAGCAATATTGAGTAAGGGCTCAATACCTTCCGGAAGTGCTCCCAAATGAATGTGGAGAATTCCTCCTTTACCAGATGTAAATCCCCCTAAACGTACCTGATGTATAATACGTAATATCTCTTGCTCTGTCGGAAACGGACTACGGTCATCACTCATCGCCAGCTTACAGCCAATAACTTTATCTATGAAGATAAGATCGTCAGCCACACTATTCATCAATGTTTTGGTAGGCAATCCGTAATAACTTGTCAGCATATAAGCCGACAATCCGTCATCGTCAATAGCTTTGGCCTTGGCATAAAGCGTAGTAAGTTCTTTGGCAAATCCATCAGTACCAAGCATACCCAATACAGTAGTAGTACCACATGCCACCAGTTCGCTCATAGTCACCTCGGGGACTAATGAGGCATAACCTTGTTGCCCTCCTCCACCAGTAATATGTACATGCTGATCTATAAATCCCGGAGTAACAATTTTACCTTGCACGTCAATAGTATGGCAAAATGATTCATTCAGTTCAATTGTCTTTGAAATATGCGCAATCTTTTCTCCGCATAGCAAAATGTCTGTTTTACCAAGATAGGCAGGAGCATATAAATTTGCATTCTTTATCAATGTAAACATAGCTGTCGATTAATTTTAGAAAGTGATAAGATGATAAAGTATCAAGAAAACAATTCCTCCTATTAAAGGAAATGTATTACGCCTTGCCAACTCCACTGATGACACACCGGCTACCCCGGCAATGGCAACAATGACTCCGGCAATAGGAGATGCGGCACGTCCCATGCTTGCCGCCAACTGCAAAGGAAGTATCAATGAAAAAACCGGCAAACCAAGCTGAGTGGCTATACCCGGCAATAAAGGACCAAATGAAAAAAAGGCTGCATTGCCACTTCCCATCAGCATGGCAGCTCCAAAAATAATGAGAGTAAAGATTGCGGCAATAGCTAATCCCGAAAGTCCGATATGAGAGGAATAACCCACCAATGAATCAATAAATCCCAAACCAATCAGTCCTTTAGAGAAAACTTCTGAAGCTACAATCAATGTTACAACTGAAGTAAACACATTTCCCATGCCTTTCCAAAAACTTGCAAAAACGTTAAAAGTAGTACGCACACTACGAGTATGAAACAACACAAATACCAATGATAAGAACAGAGAAAAAAGCATAGCAGTAGTGGTACCCAATGTTACAGTAGGCTGAAACAGTCCCACAAAAGGTGAAAAGAAAATGAGAAGAGCCAAAGGTAATACCGGGAGTAGCGCAAAAGCCAATGGAACATCCGGTTTTTCTACTAATGAGGTTGCAGTCACATTTGACACCTGCAATATGCCATCCTGCTGTTTCTTTGCATCTTTTTTATCAAAATAACGGTTATTGAAATAGAAGAGTACCATTACAACCAAGGAAGTAGGAATTACTAAAGGAAGTTGATGAGTGATGAAATATTCCACATTGGATTGTCCTATCAATTCGGCAGCCATAGCAGTATTTGCCGACCCCGGTCCCTGATCAAATAGAGTAGCAGCGGCAATGACTGACAATGCTGTAAGTTGGCTTACTCCCAAACTAATTAAAACAGGATAAACCGAAGCCACAAGCAACAATCCTAATCCGGCAGCTGAAGGAGTAGTAATAAAAAGTAATTGTCCAATAGGAATAACTATAGTAGCCGCCAAATAAGGATAACGTCGAAAAAGACCTAATGGCTTCATGGAAATATAGACCAATGCATTAGTAGCCTTTATGTTATTCATGAAAGCTACATAACCGCCAATTGTCATTATCATAAACCCTGCACGCGCCAAATTAGAAAGAAAAACTTCCTCTATCATCCTTACCAAATCAAACACCACCATTCCCGTAGCTTCACTAGGTACTACCGAATGCACTTGCATGAAAAAAGCAGCTGTAAGCATTAATAAACCGGAAAGCATCAAAAGACCTTGAGGATTGAGCTTACGATAAAGACCTACCGCTGTAATCCCTACCATAAGAAGACTAAAAATGAAAGCCAATTCGGACATGATGTATCAAGATATTAAGTTTTTGTTTTCTTTTGAATATATGAATCTAAATCAGATATAAACACCGATATATACAAAGCCGTTTATATGCGGTATTTATATCTGACTATTATCTATCAATACCCCGGATTATTTTCCAAAGGATTACCAGTATTGGCATCAATGAATGATTGCGGCAGCGGGAAAAGGACAGGAGTCTCATATTCATCCATACCACGTCCTGCAATACCAGCTATCTCATTGAGTTCACGCATGCGACGTTTGAAATAGTTATTGGTATCACGTTCGTCACCACCATTTTCTTGGCAAACACGTACCAATGTATGACGACGTTCTTCCTCCGTAAGCAGTTCACGGCTGCGTTCATCAAGAATGAAATCCATACCACCGATTCTAAGATCATCTTCAGTAATACTTACAGCATTGGAACGATTACGTACTTTATTTATCCATTTAATGGCCTCGCCTACTTGATTACTCTTGTAAAGAGCCTCTGCATAAAGTAAATATGTATCTGCCAAACGTAAATAAACAATGTCCGCATAGTGTCCATCATTAGCTGCATTAGCCAAAATAGGTGGAGTATAATCCCATTTACGAGTAGTAGGCCAATCATATTTTTTAATGGAAGTAGAAGTTAGCATGGCTGCATTAACCGTAGTATCAATAAGTGCAGTACCACCTAAATCAAATACCTTGGTTACATTGCCGGCAGCATCTACATCATTAATACTCCATACGATAGCATTGGCAGATACACGGTCATCTTGTTCTCCCATTCCTTTATAATTGTACAAACGAAGTGCTCCTCTGGAAGGAACTACACGTCCGGCTCCCTTACCACCATTAGCTTGCCAAAAGACTTGTGCAAATGAACCTTCACCACCGTTATTGATATAGTCCGGATTATACTGGTTTGTCTTTTTACAATCGCCATCATTAGCATAATAGTTCTTATAAGTTGTAGTCATATAGACATTTGCAGTACCATAGGCACTATTCTCCTCTTCTGTGTTAATGAAAGCCAGTAACACCTCCGTATTTCCATCAGCATACATAGGAGTATAAAATACGTCAATAAAAGGACATCCATCATTGGAAGCATTACTACCAAAGCGTTGATTTATAAGGGAATATTCTCCACTTTCCACTAATGGTTTCAGTACTGAAACTGCTTTTTCAGCATTACCTTCTGCCAAATAAAGTTCACCCAAATAGTGACGTGCCACAGCACCAGAGACTTTACTATTATTAGAAGTACGCAAAGGAAGGTTATCGACTGCAAACTGGAAATCTTCTGCCATCACTTCGCGAATACTACTCAAGGAAGCACGGTCCCAATCATCACGATAATTCAATCCTGTAATTTCTTGTGTTGAAAGGGGCACTGCACCAAATGAATAGGTAAGGTGACGGTAAGCCCAAGCACGGAAAAAGCGAGCTTCGGCCAACACCTCATTTTTACGATTTTCAGCATCAGCACCACTTCCCCAGTTAATGCCATCATTGTCAGCTCTTGAGATAACCATATTGGCAGTGTTGATGATACGATATCCCCACTGGAAAATATTATTCCAAATAGCAAGATCAGTGTAAGTTATCTCTTTGGGATTGTAGAGGAACTTCATTTCCGCATGACTATTATTGGCCCATGAATTATCTACCCCTCCACCCCAGGCAGAATGCAGACAGAGCGCAATACTTCCTCCCATTGCATCAGCACGGCGATACTCTGCACGCATAAGACCATAAAGAGGCGTTATCATCGATTTAAATCCATTGTAATCTACAAGTAAATTTTCAGGATAAAGTGCATCACGAGGATCTTCCTTAAGAAACTTATCCTCATTACAGCCGCCCATAGTGAGCAATAATACTGTAAACACTAAGACATTGAAATATGTTATTTTTTTCATATGTGCAATTTCATTTTAGCTTTTTATGATATATTACTCTCATCAAATATCTAACTTTAGTCCAAAAGTGAACGAACGTACTGGAGGAGCAGCCAATTGATCATTGAGAAATTCCGGATCCATACCTGTCCAGCCAGTTATTGTAGCCAAATTCTTAATGTTCATGTAAAGATTGAGCCGTTTGATGAAAGTACGACGCAACCATTGTTGTGGGAAATTATAACCCAATGTAACGTCGGAAATACGTAAGAAATCTGTCTTTTCATAGAAACTGGCTCCCTCTGGATTCACATCACTATTCAAACTATTTTTCGGATAGCTATTCGTAGGATTCTCTGGAGTCCAAAAATCCACCAAAAAGCGGTTCTGGCGATATGAATTATGGCTTGTATCATACAAGGCATTCAGATGGGTTTGTCCTAACTGAGCCGTTAAGAACACACTCAGAGTGAAGTTTTTGTACTCAAAAGTGTTCATCAAACTCATATTTACTTTAGGAATAGCCGACCCTATAATAGTCTTATCAGCCGTTGTAATATCGTTACCATCTACATCAAGGTATTTCACATATCCAGGATACGAATTACGATAGTTAGGATCTTGCTGCCCTGTCGGGTTAGACGGATCAGCAATCTGCCATACACCGATAATTTTATAATCATAGTTCACATTGATAGGTTCACCAATAAACCACTTGGAAGCCACATCATCAACCGGCTTTCCATTAGCATCATACAAACCAACATCTACAATCTCCGAACGATAGTGTGAGAGGTTGAAAGAGGTGCTCCAGCTAAAACTCTTATGTGTAATGTTATTAGAAGTTATCTGGAATTCAAAACCACGATTACGGGTCTGTCCACGATTCTCAGTAATAGAGCCAGTACCATTAATGGTAGGAATAGAACGGGAAAGCAGCAAATCTTTGGTTTTAGACCAATAAATATCAAATGAACTCTGAATACGTCCATTCCAAAGTGCAATATCAAAGCCAGTATTAATAGATGTAGTAGTTTCCCAACCTAAACCGGGCGAAGCTAACTTCGACGGATAGAAACCAAACTGTGCAGTATGATCATCATTCAGATAATTGTAAGTTGAAAGATTAGGTAGTGTACTATAAGCACTGATAGCCTCATTGCCATTTTTACCCCATGACAAGCGATATTTCAGATTGCTAATGGTTTCACTTATAGGCTTGTCTTTAAAAAAAGATTCATTGGAAATATTCCATCCAATAGCGGCTGAAGGAAAAACGCCGAATTTAGAACTTTCACCAAAAGCGGAGTAACCATCACGACGAGCAGTAAGAGTCAACAAGTAACGATCATCATAAGTATAATTCAAACGCCCCATTTGTGAAATATGATTTTCTTTATAATAATTGGAATTACCAGACATTGTGGCAGCTTTAGAAATCTGGTAATAATACATCACATCATTGGGAAAATTCTTACCTTCCATTGTATTCTGTTCATATTCCTTGCTTTGAGCAGAATATAATCCTGTGAAAAATATACGATGTTTACCAAATTCACGTTGATAAGAAATAATATTCTCCAAAATCCATTCTTCTGAATGCCAGTCATCAGTATTCAATACGCCATTAGCACTAGCTCCTTCGTAGGTATCCAAACCTTGATAATTCTTATAGGAGCTGTTTTGGTAAGTGAAGCCTGTATTCAATTTATAGCTCAGCCCTTTAATAAAGGGAAACTTTACCTCAAGCACATTATTAGTGATAACCTTTGCACGGATATCTTTTGTCTTATTATTAAGAGATCCCAACGGATTAATGCTGAAAGCTGAAGAGGAGTCCTCAGTAGCAGAAAGTGTAAGTGAACCATCCTCGTTATAAGCACGTCCCAACGGAACTTGTTTTATAGCCCGCCAAAAAGAAGCACTGCTACCACTACGATCGTAGCGACCTAACTGTGTAGTAGTAGAAAATTTCAACCAACTATTAAACTCCTGATCAAGATTGAAACGTACATTATAACGCTTGAACTCATTGCCTACCGCAGTTCCTTTCACATCCGTATAGTTCAATGAAATGAAATAGCTGGTTTTGTTAGCTCCACCACGGAAAGAAAGGTTATGCTGTTGTTTTATACCGGTCTGTGTTGCCAACTTCATCCAATCAGTACTCTGACCGGCAGCATACATAGCTAATTCAGTAGGAGTAAAGTTATCTAACCAAGGTTCAGGATTCTCTTCTGTAGGAGGAGTAGTATTGGTAGCCTTGAAAGCTTCAGATTTATACTTATAGAATTCTTTGCCATTCATCATACGAGGTAAATTGATAGGCTGGTCAATAGTAACATAAGTATCGTATGATACCGTCAATCTGTCTTTCTTACCGCGCTTAGAAGTAATAAGGATTACACCGTTAGAACCGCGAGCACCATAAATGGCTGCTGAAGAGGCATCCTTCAATACTTCTATACTCTCTACATCATTGGGATTGATTTCCGACCATGGACCATCAAAAGGTATTCCATCAAGAATAACAAGAGGTTTATTATCGGCCGTAATGGAGTTGTTACCACGAATACGTGTAGTAGTAGACGAACCTTCAGCATTACTACCCGTCACACTAATATTCAATCCTGGAACTGCTCCTTGCAAAGATTGAATCAAATTAGCTTGTGGGCGACTTTCAAGTACATCCGAGTTAACTGAAGCAACCGAACCTGTAAGATCACTTTTGCGCTGTACACCATAACCTACTACTACCACCTCATCCAGTGCCTGGTTATCTTCTTTCAGTACAATCTTTAACGATGATGCGTCTTTCACCTGCAATGTCTTGGATATATACCCAATGAAACTTATCTCCATTACCGCCCCCTTAGTCACTGAAGCGAGTTTAAAGTTTCCTTCTACATCGGTAATGGTGCCCGTACCCGTACCTTGTATCACTACATTGGCACCGATTATCGGTTCTCCTTGTTCATCTGTCACATTTCCGTTAATATTCCATGTCTGTGCATGAAGTGAGTTTGAAAGTGACAGCATCCACATAAGACAGACAAGCAAAATACCACTTGCGTCTCTCGATTTTTGTCTGGTTTTCATAAATTACATTTTTAAGTTAATAGGAACTTGTGTGTAAAAAATCTCGAGAGCAAAATTAGACAATGTAACAACCGATTATATTCACTGGTAGAGGATTTGGTAAATTCACAAAGTTATATATTACTGATTATCTTTCAATTACAGACAGACTCAATAGATTTTCAGTAGTGATTTAAATTAAATCGGTAATCAAAAACATGTATATAGATAATTGCCATTCGATAGTATTAAGCTATTGAATGGCAATTATCTATATACATGTGGGTAAAAAATGAGAGAAATGTCTTTTCCTGATTTAGCTAGACGCTTTTTCTTTTTATAACCGATATCAGTAG
>OLPI01002158.1_pt1 | contig 15872 bp, 12 predicted proteins | sample 1672361 | NCBI WGS metagenome assembly OLPI01 (sample SAMEA3136675, study PRJEB25190) | human gut metagenome
ATCCCGCCGCCAAAATATGAACGATTTGTAAAGCGGTTTTTGTGGATTCTGCCATGGGGGGGCAAAACCGGCAGCGCCATTAGGCGATGCCTTCCTGATTAAAATTAAGATTTTAATCAGGAAATAGTATCAGTGTATCAGGAAGCCCCGCAGAGTTCGCCGCTCGCAAACGGCAAAACAACATCCGGCTGCCGCACGACAGCCGGATGTTATGCTTATTTTGCATCCCGCGGGGGATTTTTCGGCTTTCCCGCTTTGTGGCGGTACTCGCCCTTGGCGTCGAAATTCGCCATGGCGATCAGGTTGATGGCGATGGTGCCGATCAGCAGAAGAATCGCTTCCCATATCAGACAGTTTACCGCGCTCCACACCATGTCCATCGAATCCATACTGCCGTAACCGGCGGTGACGATGGCCATGATAACGGTGAGGATCAGCCCCAGCCCGCCGAGGATCATCCCTGCGATCCGCTGGGTAAACCGCCATGCGCGGACGCTGCCCATGCCGAAATAGCAGCGGTAGCCGAAGTAGTAGTTGGCCTCCTTCGGCGCGAGAAACAGATACGCCAGTCCAAGGATCAGCGCGATGACCGGGCCGATCATCACGGCGACGCGGCACACGCCCACCAGACTGCCGAAAACCTTGCTCAGGTCAGGCAGCAGCGAGGCGGGGTCAAAGCCGTCCATCACGCTTTTGATGGAGGCAATGTCCAGCGAGCCTTCCGTGGCGGCGGTGATTTCAGTTGGGATCGTGCTCATTATTTTTCCTCCAGGAATTTGCTGATCTCCCGCATAAAGCTGCCCGCATCCTGGAACCGGTGGTAGATGGAGGCAAAGCGGATGTAGGCCACCTCGTCCAGAGGCTTCAGACGCTCCATGACCATCTCGCCGATCTTGTCGGTGCTGATCTCCCGCTCCAGCGTGTTCTGGATGGTCTGCTCGATCTCGGTGGTGATGCGGTCGAGGTCAGTGACGTCCACTTTCCGCTTGTCAAAGGCGCGGATCATGGAATTGAGAATTTTGTTGCGGTCAAAGTTCTGGCGGGAGCCGTCCCGCTTCACAACGATGATGGGCAGGCTTTCCACGATCTCATAGGTGGTGAACCGGCGCTGGCAGCCCATACACTCCCGGCGGCGGCGGATGCTCAGGCCGTCCTCCGAGTGGCGGGAATCGACGACCTTGCTTTCCTGATCGCCGCAAAACGGACATTTCATGGGAAAAACACTCCCTTCCCCAATACTATTCCTGACATTATAGCAGATGTTGGCAGAACTGTCCAGTTTTTTTTCACCGGCGGGGTTCGACGGGATTCGCTGTTGCCTTTTGCGCCGGTTTCGGTTAAAATGGGGACACTACATCTACCTGAAAAGGAGAACCTTATGTCTAAAAAGCTGCTGTTTGCCCTGTGGGGCGGTCTGTTTATTTTGTGCGCGGGGCTGGGATTTATCCCCGGCTTTTCTCAGAATGTCAGCGCGGGAGCGCAGGCTGTGCTGACGGTGCTGGCTGTGGCATTTTTCGCGCCGCCCGCGTGCCTGATTTACGGCGCGAAAAAGGAGAAAGACGCACGCACACTGAAGCTGGTGCGCGGCATTTCGCTGCTGTCGCTGGGGCTGACGCTGCTGGCACTGGTGCTGAACGTGCTGTCCGCCATGGGGACGGTGACCATGGGAAACGTGTTGTTCGCCGTGCTGATCGTGGTGTCCAGCCCCATGGTCTGCAGCGGCTATTGGGCGCTGAGCCTGTTCCTGTGGGCGTGTCTTCTGATCGTCAGCCACTCGCTGCTGAGGAAGAATTTTAACTGAATCTTTACTACATCTTGTGTATATAAGCGGAAGAAAACCACTACCTGTAGTGCATTAACTCAAAAGAGGTAAAACGTCGAAAAATGGCTGTGCTATATTCCCAAACGGATAAGGGAACCTCTGATACAAACGGCAGATCGTTGACAGCTGGTTGAATACTATCCGCAGCCAAGCCGGCGATGATTTTTCGGGGGTTCCGGGAGGAAACTCTGAAAAAAGTCGGGAGGGTTTGGTATGATAAGAAGGTTGGTAGCCAGAGGGTTGCTGTCAGTTGTATTGGCGGCAGCTCTTTTTTCGTTGTTCCGGCTTCCCGCCGGAGCGGCGACGGTGTATCAGGAGATCACCGGCATGGAGGAACTGACCAGCGGGCAATACGTGCTGGTGACGCCCCTTGGCGACGCGCCGGGTATCCTGCTGGGAGAAGATTTTGTGATTTCCGCCACGAAACCCACCTTCACCGGCGACACGGTTGCCGCCGGTGCGGAATGGAACCTGACGGTGACGGAGAACAGGGTCATCCTGACGGACGCTCACGGCGTGTCCGCCGCACCCCTGGAAGGCGACAGAAACGGCATCGCCGCCGGGACGTATGAATGGCAGGTTCTCTGGGATGGCAAATATTTTTCCTTTCACGGCTGCAACGGAAGCGAGCCGGTGACGCTGGTCTCCGATACGCTTCTTGAGAAGAACTTCCTTGCATGCAGGGACGCCGATATTAAGGAAACACCGGACTCCTACGTCAGCATCTTTACGCTGTACCGGCGCATGGAGGTGCAGGACGACCCGGAGCCGGAGGAGCCGGAGGAGCCGGGAGAAGTGGTGGAAACGTCGCCCAGTGTGACCGTTTTGCCCGAGGGCGGCACAATCCGCGCCGGGGAGGAAATTACCCTGACCTGCGAGGACGAAAGCGCCGACATTTATTACGCAGTCTCCGCCGACGGGGTGAATTACCAGCCCGATGCGCTGTATGCCGGGCCAATTTGCTTTGAAAAGGACTTCGGAACGGCGTATCTCAAGACATATTCCATCGCCGGGGGCTGCGAACCCGGGGAAGTGACCCAGGTCATTTTCACGGAAGAATTTGACCTTGACTGGAATCTGTACTTCGGTCAGCTCCACGCCCACACCGATATTTCCAACGGCGCCGGGAGCGTGGAGGAAGCGTTCCAATATGCGTCGCAGGTGGATGGTCTGGACTTTTTCGCCGTGACCGACCACAGCGATTCCTTTGACAACGCTGATATGGGCGCCATCGACGCGGATGGTGCGGACATCAGCGCTGACTGGGCGGCTGGGAAGCAGGCGGCCGCTTCCGTGACCAACGGGGATTTTGTGGGGCTTTTCGGCTTTGAGATGACATGGCCTGAAGATAAGCAGCTGGGGCATATCTCCACCTTCAATACCCCCGGCTGGCAGACCAGAGATCAGGAAGCGTTTACCAACGTCACCGCAGCGCTGGAAAATTACTATAAGGTGCTGACCGCCGTCCCCGGTTCCGTCAGCCAGTTCAACCACCCGGACGACATTCACGGGGATTTTGAGCGGTTCGACCACTACAGCCCCCGATATGACGCGGTAGTCTCCCTGCTGGAGGTGGCCGGGGAGGACGGCGTGGTGGACTGCGAGTATTATGATCTGGCGCTGGACAAGGGCTGGCACGTCGCGCCCACCAACAACCAGAATAACCACAACGGGCAGTGGGGCGATGCCAGCGACGCGCGGACTGTGGTACTGGCGAAAAGTCTGACGGAGGAAGCGCTGTACGCTGCCATGAAAGACCGCCGGGTCTACGCCACGCAGGACAGTGACCTTGCCATTTATTATGAGCTGAACGGTACGGTCATGGGCAGCATCCTCCCCAAATCGAAGGATGCGAAATCACCGTTTTCCTGAGCGACCCCACGGATGAGGCCATCGGCAATGTGGAGGTGGTGACGGACGGCGGGGCAGTGCTTGTGAGCGAGTATGTCGAAACGCCTTCGCAGGTGCTGGAACTGTCCGCCTCCGGAGGACACAGCTACTACTATCTCCGTATCACCCAGCCGGATGGGGACGTGGCCGTAACCGCGCCCGTGTGGATGGACGGGTATGACGACATTGGCATCGGGAGCTTCACGTCGGATACCCTCACCCCTGTCCGGGACGAGGAGATCGGGCTGACGGTGACGCTGTTCAACGACGAGCCGGTGGATTTTGCTGTGGAATCCCTGTCCCTTTATGCCGACGACAAACTGGTCGAAACTGTCTCCAAACCGGGGACGGTGGCGGCAATGGATACGCTGGACTATACCTTCTACTACGCCCATCCGGAGCTGGGCGTGACGGAGTTCCGGGTCGTGGCAACCGGCAGCGTGAACGGAGAAGACCGCACCTACGAGGACACGCTGAGCCTGAGCTTCCATGTTCCGGAGCAGGTGAAGTACATCGCCGTAGACGCTTCCCACGGCAATTCCGGCACCGGCAAGCTGAACCGGCTGGCGGAAATTGCCGCCCAGAACAGCATTTCGGTGAAGAAATTTAAGACGGAACTGCCGGAAAACAGCGACCTTCTGCTGATAACCGCTCCGTCAAAGCCCTTTGACGAAGAATTTGTGGAGAAAGTCAGGACGTTTGTCGAAAACGGCGGCACGGTCATTCTTTGCGGTCAGGCGGATAAGGGGCACACCTCCGGCGAGATGAACAAACTGCTGGAAGCCATGGGCGCAACCGTGCGCCTGAACGACGACGCCGCGAGCAGTATATCCACCAACGTGTTCAACCCTGACAGCGGCCTGACGAAATCCCTGACGCAGGAGCAGACCTACACCCAGCGCGCCGGCTGCACCGTAAATCCGGGGAACGGCACCTGGCTGGTGAAGGGGCGTGATACCACCCACGGCATAGACGCGGACGCCGACGGGCAGGAAACCGGCGAAGATACGGTGCTGCTTGCCGGTGAGGAACTCCCGGGCGACGGCAAAGTGTACGTCAGCGGCGGACTGTTCCTGGCGGACGACGCCATGAAGGAGCCGGACAATGTCTGGAAGAGCGTCAGCGGAAACCAGGGTATTGTGGAAGCGCTGCTGAAAATTGAGCGGGCGGCGTATCCGGAGCTGGTCACCATCGGCGAAATGCGTTCCGGCAAGGACGGAGAGGTGTACCATATTCGTGGCTGGGCGACCTCCGGGACTTCCCGGCCGGGAAACAGTTTCTCCGATACCATTTATTTGCAGGACGATACCGGTGGCGTTGCCCTGGTGCCGTTTACCGAGGACAAAATCCAGGTCGGCACACCTATAGAGGCAGTCGGGCAGAAGAAAATCCGCGGTGGCAACGTGGTACTGAAAATCATCGACTACGAAGTGCTGGGCAAGCCGCTTTACAACTACACACCGAAAACCACCCCGAACAAGACCGCCATGGACTACGAAGCAAACGGCGGCCGCCTGATGCAGGTGGAGGGCAGGGTGACGGATGTGACCTACAGCGTCGGCGGCAAGGGCGTCTCCCGCATCACGTTAAAGGACGGAAACGGCGATCTTGCGGAAATTCTCATCGAGGACGACGTTGTGTCCGGCGCGGACGGGGAAAACGACCTGGCTTCTCAGGTGAAAGAGAGGCGCACCGTGCGGGCGATCGGCATTCTCCATCTGGACAGCGACGGCACGCCGGTTCTCCGGGTGCGCAACTGCGACGAGGTGGTCTACGTGCCGCCCGTCCCGGTTTCTCTGGGTTCCCGCAGAAATCCCCGCACCGGCGACCTGATCTGGATCGCCGTCGGGGTGATGGTTCTGTCCGGAATCGGGCTTGCGGTGCTGTTGAATAAGAAGAAACGGTAAAAATAGTGCCGGGGGCGGTCAGCCCCCGGCATTCTTAATTTAAATGTGTATGTACTGCTTATACGAGTTTTTAATAAAACGCTTAAAAGCGTTTTATTAGGCCGCAGGATTGCGGCCAGCGGCCACTGCCGCTAAAAAACGAAGTCAATACATTTCTTACCGCCGCCCAGGCGGTCTGCCGTGTAACGGCAGAATAAAATGATGAAATCATTTTATTAAGAAATAGTATTATTCAGCCTGTCCGCCTTGCAGAACAGGACGAAGCCGATGGCGAAGATGACGACCAGCGTACCCACGGCGATGTTTTCGTTTTGCAGCTCCAGCCCGAAGACATGGAACGACTGCCCGTCGGTGAACTGACTGACCATGGCGATCAGGGTCGTACCAAGGAAGGACGCGCCCTTGCCGCAAATGTCCATGAGACCGAAGTATTCGCCGCTGCGCTCCGCCGGGATGATTTTCCCCAGATAGCTGCGGCTCAGCGCCTGAATGCCGCCCTGAAACATACCCACCAGAACCGCCAGCACCCAGAACTGCCACTGGGACACCAGGAACACGGCGAACAGGGTAATGCCGGTGTAGCAGAGAATGCAGATCTTAATGAGCAGCCCCGTGTCGTACTTGGCGGAGAACCGGCCGAAGGCGATGGAGCAGGGGAAGGCCACGAACTGGGTCAGGAGCAGCGCCAGCAGCAGCCCGGTGGTGTCCAGACCCAGAGCAGTGCCGTAGGCCGTGGCCATGTCGATGATGGTGTAAACGCCGTCGATGAAGAAGAAAAATGCCAGCAGGTACAGGAAAATATGCTTCTGCTGCCGAACCTCCCGGAAGGTGTCTCTCAACCGACGGAAGGTGGAAGAAACGGGATTGCCGCCGTGCTCCACGAAGGCGGTCTGGCGGTAACGCTTCAGCAGCGGCTGGGTGCATACGAACCACCACACGGCGGTAATGAGGAAGGAAACGACCATGGCCGTTCCCGTGCCAATGCCGATTTTGCCGCCGAACAGCACCAGAAGCAGGCAAAGAATGAAGGGAATCACGGAGCCGATGTAGCCGTAGGCGTAGCCCATGGAGGATACCGTGTCCATCCGCTCGTCAGTGGTGACCTCCGGGAGCATGGCATCGTAGAACACCAGACTGGAGGAATACCCCACCTTGGCCAGAACGAACACCACCAGAAATGCCAGCCATCCCGCAGTCACGCCCATGGCGGCGCAGCCGAGAACGCCCAAAAGCATACAGGCCATGAAAATGGGCTTTTTGAACCCCCGATGGTCGGCCAGCGTGCCGCAGATGGGGCCGATGACGGCCACCAGCAGCGTGGAGACGGAACCGGCGTAGCCCCAATAGGACAAATACAATGACTCGTTCAGCCCGCCGGCGGTGGCGAGGGAATTAAAATAGATGGGAATCAGAGTCGAAACCAGCAGAATGAACGCGGAATTGCCGATGTCATAGAGAATCCAGCTCCGCTCCAATGCGGTGAGTTTGATTTTTTTCACTTCTACCACTCCTTAAATTTTAACCGAAGGCCGGGGCAAAATCCTGCCCCAGAGGCTCGCCGGTGCGCATGTGCTCGTCCAGCTGGCTGAGCAGTCCGGGATAGCGCTTGAGCGCGCGGTTGTACAGCACCAGCATTTCACTGTCCATCCACAGCCAGCGGTCGTCGCCATGTTCCGGCATGAGCTGATCCTCAATGGCCGGGCTGCGGGTCAGGTGCAGCAGGCGCTGGACGCGCTTGCGGTTCTCGCCCACCAGAAACCGGGTGGCGCGGGCCATGTTGCGGACGCAGGCGTTGATGTTCGCCGGGGTGGCGGGGGGATAAAAGAGGGCAACCGTGACGCACTCCCCCCGGGTCAGACGCATGTGGGCGCTGCCGTCGTAGGTGTGGGGCAGAACGACGCCGTCGGATTCCAGCAGATACCGGTCGAATTCCGATTCCAGCTCCACATGGCGGGCGCTGCCGTCCGCGTCCTTTTTTTCCACATAGGGGTGGCACAGGGAGTCCAGGCAGTAATGCCCCAGAAGCCCCAGAAGATAGACCCGCCCGGCCTCGCTGCCCGCCTGGGCGCAGACCCGGGCGAAAAATTCCTGCCCGGACTGGGCGTGGAAGACGCCGCCCAGCTGTCCCGTGGCGGTTTTGATCAGGGGGTTATAGTAAAAGAAAATATCCGGCCCGTGCAGACCCATATCGTAAAGCCGCCGGAACCGCTGGATACTTCGGCGGTCGTTGGGACACATCCCGGAGAGCAGCTGCTTTCCGAAGCGGTAATGGGCGTAATTTGCTGGCATGATCGGTCACCTCGTTGTTTTTTCTCACGTTTTCTCATTCTACATGATAATTCGGCAAAAGAGAAGCACTTTTTTCAAAATTCCACTTCAAATTTCTGTAAAGCCGGGGCGTTGCAATGCCAGCGGCACCGTGGTATAATGAACAAAATTGCCATTTTTCGAGGTGCGATATGGAAACACGCAAGCTTTATTATGAAGATTCTCACCTTTCCCGCTTTACATCGGCGGTGCTTTCCTGCGCGAAGGCCGCGGACGGATGGGAGGTCACGCTGGCCGCTACCGCCTTTTACCCCGAGGGCGGCGGTCAGGCGGGGGACACGGGAACCCTGAACGGCGTCCGGGTGCGCAGTACCCGGGAACGGGAGGGGGCGGTGGTTCACCTGTGCGAAGCGCCCCTTGCGGTGGGCGCGGAGGTCACGGGGGTGATCGACTACGACCTGCGCTTTGCGCGGATGCAGCAGCATTCCGGGGAGCATATCGTCTCCGGGATTCTCAACCGCCGCTACGGCTGCCACAATACCGGCTTCCACATGGGCGCGGACGTCATCACCATCGACTTTGACGGGGTCATCCCGCCGCAGGTGCTGCCGGAAATCGAAGCGGAGGCCAACGGAGCAGTGTGGCAGAACCTGCCCGTGGGGTGCTGGTATCCCAGTCCGGAGGAGCTGCCCGCCATCCCCTACCGCTCGAAAAAAGCCCTTGCATGGCCGGTGCGGATCGTGGAGATTCCGGGCTACGACTGCTGCGCCTGCTGCGGCACCCATGTGGCGGCTACGGGGGAAATCGGCCTCATCAAGCTGCTGAGCGCGGTGAGCTTCCGGGGCGGCACCCGGATCGAGATGGCCTGCGGGTCACAGGCGATGGCGCTGCTGAACGCGGCCTTTGACCAGAACAGGCAGGTTTCTCAGGCGTTTTCCGCGAAAATCACGGAGACTGGCGAAGCCGCACGACGGATGAACGAGCTGCTTTCAGCGCAGAAGTACCGCATGGCTGGTCTGGAAAAGCGGGTCTTTGCCGGAATCGCGGAAAGTTATGGAAACCGCGGCAATGTCCTGCACTTTGAGGAAGGCTTAAGCGCCGACGGCGTCCGGGAACTGGCGGATGCTATCGCGGACAAGTGCGGCGGCACGGCGGCAGTGTTCAGCGGCAGCGACGGCGGTTACGCCTACTGCCTGATCGCCCGTCAGGGCGACCTGCGGCAATTCAATCGGGACATGACCGCCGCGCTCCATGGCCGCGGCGGCGGAAAACCCCTCTGCCAGCAGGGACGGGTGCAGGCGGCGAAGGAAGAAATCGAAGCCTTTTTCGCCGACAGACAGTGAATTTGGTAGTTCGGTGAGGAAAAAGAGGGCGCGAAGCCGCTTTTTGTTCATAAATTCGACTTTTATTCTCTTTGCGCTTATGCTATAATACCCAAAATGACCTGTGCCGCCGGAATTCCCCGGCAGGTGCAAAAGGAGAAACATATGGGAGTATTTGAAAAAATTTTCGGCACCCGTTCCCAGCGGGAAATTAAGAAAATCCAGCCCACGGTGGATAAAATTCTGGCGCTGGAGGACGACTACAAGGCACTTTCCGAGGAAGCCCTGAAGGCCAAAACCGCCGAGTTCAAGAACCGGCTGGATCAGGGGGAGACGCTGGACGACCTCCTGCCGGAAGCCTTTGCTGCCGTTCGGGAAGCGGCCGACCGGGTGCTGGGAATGCGTCCCTACCCTGTTCAGCTCATCGGCGGCATCGTGCTCCATCAGGGGCGCATCGCCGAAATGAAGACCGGTGAAGGCAAGACCCTGGTCGCCATTCTGCCCTGTTACTTAAACGCGCTGACCGGTAAGGGCGTTCACGTGGTCACCGTCAACGAGTACCTTGCCAAGCGTGACTCTGAGTGGATGGGCAAGGTCTACCGCTACATGGGGCTTTCCGTCGGTCTGGTGATTCCCGGCATGTCCCCGGCGGAGCGCCGGGTGGCCTACGCCGCCGACATCACCTACTGCACCAACAACGAGCTGGGCTTTGACTACCTCCGGGACAACATGGCGATCTACAAGTCCGAGCTGGTGCAGCGGGGACACGCCTTTGCCATCGTGGACGAGGTGGACTCCATCCTCATCGACGAAGCCCGTACCCCCCTGATTATTTCCGGCAAGGGGGAGGATTCCTCCAAGCTGTACGAAATGGCCGATCACTTCGTGTCCACTCTGCGCAAGCAGGTCTTCGCCAAGACCGACGAGAAGGAAATCCACGACGACTACGACTGCGACTACATCGTGGACGAAAAACAGCGCACCGTGTCCCTCACCGCCAGCGGCATCGCCAAGGCGGAGAAGTTCTTCGGCGTGGAAAATCTGGCCGACGCGGAGAACGCTACCCTCTCTCACCACATCAATCAGGCCATGAAGGCCCGCGGCCTTATGAAGCGGGACATTGACTACGTCATCAAGGACGGTCAGGTCATCATCGTGGACGAGTTCACCGGCCGTCTCATGTACGGCCGCCGGTACAACGAGGGTCTGCATCAGGCCATCGAGGCCAAGGAGGGCGTGACCGTCGCGGGGGAGAGCAAGACCCTCGCCACCATCACCTTCCAGAATTTCTTCCGGCTCTACGGCAAGCTCTCCGGCATGACCGGCACCGCCCTGACGGAGGAAGAGGAATTCAGCGCCATCTACAATCTGGACGTGGTGGAGATTCCCACCAACCGTCCCGTCATCCGTATCGACCACCCCGATGTGGTGTACAAGACCGAAGCGGGCAAGTTCCGCGCCATCATCCGGCAGGTGATGGCGTGCCATGAAAAGGGTCAGCCCGTGCTGGTTGGTACAATTTCTATTGAAAAAAGCGAAATCCTCAGCAAGCTGCTGAAGCGGGAGGGCATCCCTCACAGCGTCCTGAACGCCAAGCATCATGAGCAGGAAGCCCAGATCGTGGCGCAGGCAGGCAAGCTGGGCGCCGTGACCATCGCCACCAACATGGCAGGCCGTGGTACCGACATCATGCTGGGCGGCAACGCCGATTTCCTTGCGAAAGCGGAGCTTGCGAGAATGGATTTCCCGGATGAACTTTTACAGGAGGCCGACTCCTACGCCGAGACCAGCGACCCGGAAATTCTGAAAGTGCGCCATACCTACGAAGAGCTGCTGAAAAAGCACAAGGCCGCCATCGCCCAGGAGGCGGAGCAGGTTCGTGCCGCCGGCGGCCTGTTCATCATCGGCACCGAGCGCCACGAGTCCCGGCGGATCGACAATCAGCTGCGGGGACGTTCCGGCCGTCAGGGCGACCCCGGCGAGAGCCGCTTCTATCTGAGCTTACAGGACGATCTGATGCGCCTGTTCTCCACCGACCGGGTGATGAGCATGATGGACTCTCTTGGTCTGGACGAGGATACCCCCATCGACGCGAAAATCCTCAGCAACGCCGTGGAAAACGCCCAGAAGAGCGTAGAATCCCGGAACTTCCGCGCAAGAAAGAACGTTCTGGAATACGATAACGTCATGAACACCCAGCGTGAGGTCATCTACGCCCAGCGGCAGAAGGTGCTGGATGGGGAAGACCTGCGGGAGAACATGATGCAGATGCTCCGCTCCCTTGTGGAGAGCGACGTTTCCACCGCCCTCAGCGGGCATGGCGGCGAGGTGAACGAGGACGGCCTGAAGGGGCTGGCCAACGCCATGGAGGGCATCTACTTCGCCAAAGGCACCCTGGCGTCCCGCCGGGAGCAGCTGCTGGCCATGAATGCCGACCAGCTGACGGACACCGTTTTTGAAATTGCCCAGCACACCTACGAGGCCAAGGAAGCCGCCTACACCCCCAAGATCATGCGGGAGTTGGAGCGTGTGGTCATGCTCCGGGTGGTGGACGAATACTGGATGGACAACATCGACGCCATGGACGATCTGAAGCAGGGCATCGGTCTGCGGGCTTACGGCCAGCACGACCCGGTGGTGGCCTACAAGGAAGAGGGCTACCAGATGTTCGAGGCCATGATCACCGCCATCAAGGAGGAGACCATCCGCCGGATGTTCCTGGTGCAGCTGCGTCCCGCGCAGGAAGTCAAGCGGGAGAAGGTGGCCAAGGAGACCGGCACCTCCGCCCCGGACAAGTCTCAGGTCAAGCGTGCGCCGGTGCGCAAGGAGCACAAGGTCGGCCCCAACGACCCCTGCCCCTGCGGCAGCGGCAAGAAGTACAAGAAGTGCTGCATGCAGAAGGACAAACTCGAAAGTTAAGATAACAGAGAATCGGAAGTAAGGCGCTTTACGCCTTACTTCCGACGCGCGAAAACGAGATTATGATACGAACACAGAAATACGGAACACTGGAATATCTCACCGCCGACGGCATCACCGTCCCCCACGGGTTCACCACCCGTCTTGGCGGCGTCAGCACCGGCACCCAGAGCAGCCTGAATCTGGCCGTAGGCCGGGGGGACTCTCTGGAAAACGTGGAGGAAAACCTCCGCCGCCTTGGCCGCGCCGTGGGCTTCGACCCGGAAAAACTGGTGATGACATTGCAGATCCATTCGGACATCGTCCGGGTGGTGACGGAAAAAGACCATATCGGCCTGTGCCACCGGGACTATCCCAAGTGCGACGCCCTTGTGACAAACACCCCCGGCGTTGCGCTGCTGGTGTTCACCGCCGACTGCACGCCGCTGCTGTTTTTCGACCCCGCGACCGGGGCGGTGGGCGCGGCCCACGCCGGTTGGCGGGGGACGGCGCAGGCCATCGGCGCAAAGGTGGTGCGCGCCATGGCGGAGAACTTCGGCGCGAAGCCGGAGAACATCCGCGCGGCCATCGGCCCCAACATCGGCATGTGCCATTTTGAGACCGACCACGACGTCCCCGATGCCATGCGCGCCGCCTTCGGCCCGGAGGTGGACGCCTACATTGAAAAACGGGGCGAAAAATACCATCTGGACTTAAAGCAGATCAACGCCATGGTTCTGCGCCGCTGCGGCGTGGAACACATTGACTTAAGTAGAGACTGCACCGTGTGCAGCTGCGACCGCTTCTGGTCCCACCGGGCGACCGGCGGGGAGCGCGGGTCCCAGGGCGCGGTGATCGTCTGTCAGGAGGTGACGGGATGAAAAAGGTAATATCCGTGCTGCTGGCGCTTATCCTCTGTCTGGGGTGCTTCACCGGCTGCGTCGGGAGCATCGACAATTCCGCCTACGTCCCCACGGGAGACGCCCTTCTGATGGAGGGGGAGGACCCGGCGGAGGAAACCATCGCGCCGGACTCTCAGGATCTGACGCTGGCCTACTATCCCGACCGCTCCATGAACCCCCTGTACGGCAGCGACTACACCAACCGCGTGGTCATGTCCCTGATGTATCAGGGCCTGTTCGCGGTGGACTCCAAGAACAATACGACCCCCATTCTGTGCTCTCAGTATCAGGTCACCCCGGATAACCGTACATGGACGATCTATCTGGAACCCAACGCGACCTTCTCCGACGGCACCCGGGTCACGGTGCAGGACGTGGTTGCGAGCTACGAGCAGGCGCGGCAGAACGTGTATTACAAGGGACGCTTCACCCACATTGCCCGTGTGGAGCTGTCCAGCGACGGCGGCGTGGACTTTTTCCTTGACACGCCGTACCAGAATCTGGCGCTGCTGCTGGATATCCCCATCGTCAAGGCTTCGGAAGTGACCGTGGACAACCCCCTTGGAACCGGCCCCTACTCTCTGGAAGACGGCATCGGCGGCAAGCACTTGCAGCGGGTGGTGGGCTGGTGGTGCAGCAGCGACGACTTAGTGGCGAAGGATTCCTCCATCGCCCTTGTGGAAGCGGAATCCCCTTCCCAGATCCGGGACGAGTTTGAGTTTTCCGGCCTGAGCGTGGTCTGCACCAACCCCCAGACGGATTCCTACGCCGACTACCGCTGCGACTTCGAGCTGTGGGAAGTGGACAGCGGCTTCATGATGTATATCGGCTGCAACGTCACCTACAGTAAATTTTTCGACGACGGCACCCTGCGTACCTTCCTGACCTACGGCATTGACCGGCAGACGCTGGTGGACGACAACTACGGCGGACTGGCGCTGCCCACGACCCTGCCCATTTCCCCCATGTCGCCGTATTACAGCAAAAGTCTGGCAACAAATTATGATTACGACGAGATGCGCTTCATCGACGCGGCCAGCAAATTCCGCGTTCCCACCAACGACAAGGGCGTGCCGAGGACGCTGCAGCTGCTGGTCAACAGCGACGATTCCGCCCGCCTGCGCTGCGCCCGGAACATCGCGGCCACGCTGACGGAGCTGGGTCTTGCCTGCGAGACGGTGGAAAGTCCCACCAGCGTCTACGAAGCCCGGCTTCAGGCGGCCAACTACGACATTTACCTCGGCATCACGAAGCTGCCCACAACGGCGGACCTGTCGGAATTCTACCGGCAGTGGGGCGAAATGAGCTGGGGCGGCCTCGCCAACGAGACGATCTACAACATGGTCAATCAGTCTCTGGCGGACAGAGGCAACTACTATAACCTGCACAAGCTGGTGGCGGACGACGGCCGGATCATCCCCGTGATGGCCGGTTACTACGCCATCTACGCCAAGCGCGGCGTGCTGAGCGACCTGAACCCCGCCCGGGACAACGTGTTCTACTACACGCTGGGCAAGACCATGGAGAGCAGTAAGGTTGCCACGCAGTTCAGCTGAGAGAGACCGCAGATCTGCGGAAAAATATCTACCAACAGGAAAGGAAGAAGATCATGAAAAGAGTTATTGCCCTGACGCTTACCTTGGCGCTGCTGCTGTGCGGCTGCGGTGCCAGGAACGCGCCTGCCGCGACCCCCGCGACGGTGCCGGAGACCACCGCCGCGCCGACCGCCGAACCCACCGCGGAACCCACGGCGGAACCGACCACCGTGCCGACCACGGAACCGGAGGTTTATGTCAACCCCCTGAACGGCGAAGTTCTGGATGCGCCCTTCACCGGCCGTATTTTTGCCAACACCGTGAGCAATCTGGCGGACAACATTCCCCATGTGGGCGTGGTGAAGGCGGACATGCTGATCGAGTGCTACGTCAACATGGACAGCGTGGTGCGCTGTCTGGCGCTGTTTACCGACATCGACTCCGTGGACGCCATCGGCTCCACCCGTTCCACCCGGCCTATGTTCAACAGCATCGCCCAGCACTATGACCTGATCCTGTCCCACGCGGGCGGCTCCGCGCAGGCGCTGGCAGACGCCAAGGAGCGGGGCGTGGAGAATTTCAACATTGACGAATGGGTGGTGGCCTCCACCGGCGCTTCCTATCGGGACACCGAGCGCAAGGGCGCGCTGGAGAACACCCTCTACGGCATCGGTTCCGGCATCAAAGCCTACGCCGAGTCTCAGGGCTACCCCATGACGCTGGAGCGGGACTACGGCTTCGACTTCACCGACGACGGCACCCCGGCGGACGGTGTTGAGGCCAAGGACATCAGCATCACGCTGGTCTACGAAAAGGCCAGAAAGGAAACCCGGATGGTCTATGACGAGAGCACGGGCAAATACGCCTTCAACCAGTATGGCAAGGTCATGACCGACCTGAAGACTGAGGAAGTCGAAGCGTTCCGGAACGTCATCGTCATGTACGCGGACATCACCACCACCGGCATTTACCACATCGCGGATTTCAATGCCGGCGGCAAGGGCTACTTTGCCTGCGGCGGCAAGCTCATCCCCATCGTCTGGATGTGCGGCGGCGATAAGGAGCCGTTCCGTTTCTTCACGGAAAGCGGCGAGCCGCTGGAGCTTGGCCGGGGCAACACCTACATGGCCATCTGCACGCCTCAGTCCCCCGTCGTCTGCGAAGGAATGCCGGAGCAGCCCGCCGAAACAACGGAAGCCGCGTCCTGAGTTGTAACAGCGCATACCTGAAAAACGAAGAACACCCGCTGCATCAAGCGGCGGGTGGCGTCAGACAGCCAACAGGCACAGTGGAATAACCGCTGTGCCTGTTCCTGTATTATAATGTGA
>OLPI01002160.1_pt1 | contig 15870 bp, 12 predicted proteins | sample 1672361 | NCBI WGS metagenome assembly OLPI01 (sample SAMEA3136675, study PRJEB25190) | human gut metagenome
TCGCGGCCACCTCTCCCAAAGGGAGAGGCTTTGCCTTGCGGTTTCGCTTTTGGCTCTCCCTTTGGGAGAGCTGTCACCGTTAGGTGACTGAGAGGGCAAGCCATTTTATCGCTTCTTTTTCGTGCTGTCCTCGATGCTCACCTCAAGGCCCAGTTTTTCCAGTGCGTGGAGGGACTGCTCGGCGTTGGAGGTGTGCTTCGCGGCGGTGCGGGGTTCGTAGGGGCCGATGGGCACCGCGACGCCCGACACCTGCGCGATGAGCTTTTTGATGAGGCGCTGACTGTCCTTGTTCACCCGGATGAAGTCCCGGAAGGTCTTGCCGCCGTCGATGAGCACCCGGGTGCCGTCGAAGTAAGCCTTCGACTTGCGCAGGTAGCTGTGGAGCATAGGGTCCTTCTCCTGTAAGAGCTTGACGACCTCGCTCCACTGCTCGAAGGGGTTGATGCCCTCTGCGGCCACCTTTCGGGGGCGGCTGAGGGCCGGGTCGGCGGTGTATTCCGGAGCCGGTGCTGTGGGAGCAGAAGCCTCAGCAGGCGTTTCCTCCGGGAGGGGTGCTGTGACCGGCGCAGCCGGTTCATCCCACGGCAGGGGAGCGCTCTCTGCCATCGGCGGCTCGTCGGGCGGGGGCGGAAGCTCTTCTTCTGCGGGCGCGGGAGCCGGTTCCTCGGGAACCGAAGCGGGGGAGACCGCTGGCTCTTCCGGTATAGACGTCGGTTCTGCGGCGGGCGCAGGGAGAGGCTCCTGCACGGCAGGCGGGGGCGTCACGGGCGCACTCACAAAGGGCTGCGGCGCGGGTTGTGCCGGGGCCGAGACAAAGGGCCGGATGACCGGTGCTGCAGGGGCCGCAGCCTGCACGGATACTGCTGCTGCGGGGGCGGCCTGCGGCGGCTCAGAGAGGGTGAAGAGGGCCAGCTCCAGCTCGATGCGCTGGTCGCTGCCCCGGGTCATGTGCTCGAGGGCGTTGCCCAGCGTGCGGATGGCCCGGACGGCCTCCCGCTGGCCCAGCTGAGGTCCTTTTTCAAGGTACTGCGCTTCCTCCTCGGGCGAGACGCCGGACAGCAGGCTCTGCCCGCCGGGCAGAGCCGCCAGCATCAGAGCGCGGTAGTGGGCGATCAGTTCTTCGGTCAGGCGCTTCACGTCCACCGACTGCTGCCGCAGCGCGGCCAGCTGGGCCAGAGCAGCCGCGCCGTCCTGCGCTTCCAGCGCATCCGAGATGCGGAACAGGTAGCTCCGGTCGGTGACGCCAGCCATCCGGCGGACCACGTCGGCGTCAATCTTTGCCGTGACGCCGGCGCAGGTGTCAAGGATGGAGAGGGCGTCGCGCATGGCTCCGTCGGCCAGCCGGGAGATCAGCTCTGCGCCGTCGGTGGTCAGTTCCAGCCCCTCCTGCCCGGCAATGTACTCGACCCGCTGTGCGATGTCCTCCGGCCCGATGCGGGTGAAGTCGTACCGCTGGCAGCGGGAGAGGATGGTGGCCGGGACCTTCTGGATCTCCGTCGTGGCGAGGATGAAGATGACGTGGGCAGGCGGCTCTTCCAGCGTCTTCAGCAGGGCGTTGAAGGCCGCTGTGGACAGCATGTGCACCTCATCGATGATGTATACCTTATAATGGCAGGCGCTGGGGGTATAGGCTGTCTCGTCCCGCAGGTCGCGGATGTCGTCCACGCCGTTGTTGGAGGCAGCGTCCATTTCCACCACATCGAGGATACTGCCGTTGTCGATGCCTTTGCAGATCTCGCACTCGCCGCAGGGGTCGCCATCCTTGGGATGGAGGCAGTTGACCGCCTTGGCAAAGATCTTGGCGCAGGTGGTCTTGCCGGTGCCGCGCACGCCGGTGAACAGGTAGGCGTGGCCCACACGGCCGGTGGCGATCTGATTGCGTAGGGCCGTCACAATGCCGCGCTGACCCACCACATCTTCAAACCGCTGGGGTCTCCACTTGCGGTACAGGGCTCGATACATGAGCAGCACTCCCCTTTCCGGACAAAATCGGCAATAAAAAAGGACAGCGCATGACGGGGTTTTGTCCCCGCCCTGCGTAGCTCGGCATACGGATGCAGGCTGTCTGAAACGCACAGAGCACACCGCTTAAGGCTGCTTGGTTCCCCACCTGACCTGGTTCACAGCGGCTCCATCGTACAGGACCCGCATCCGTATGCCGAACCACGCCGCAGGCGCTGTCCGACGCACTTTTCTGAGTGCTTGAATATTGTACCACAAACGCAGGCAGAATTCAATAGGAAAAGAATCATCTCCGCAATCTAGCTTTTTAAATAATCATTTCAGCAGAACATCGAAGTTTTTTTGGAAAGCATCCCATCTCTAGCAGGATTTCTCATCACGTCAGAAACAGAGCTTCCATAAATCAGACGCTAGCTTTGTACGAAATACCAGAGGCCTGCAATTTCTGTGTTTCAGAAACAATCGCCTGTGCAAGATAACCAGTCTGACCGACCGGTTTAAGGTCAATATAGCCTCCCGTCTTTGTCTTTCTCAAATAGAACGCCGCTTCGCTCAAAGTATCACGGCAGCGATGGCTCCCTGTATATTGGGCATCTTCTGGATACTTCCAGAATCGGTAGGATTCCATTTCATACCCCAAATCCCTGCTCAACATCTGAGCCAAGACCCAGATTTGCATGGGGGTCAATTGAGAGTAGCCACGTTTTATGCAATTGAATATTTCAATATTAGGGACATACTCGTCAATCGTTTTATCAAAGCGCTTATCCTCGGATGTAAAGTGATGACAGTAGTCAGCCTCAACACCGTTCGCTGTTACCGTAAGTACAAGTAACGATCCTCGCAAGCTATAGATGTGCATCTTATGACTGGGTTCAATCCGCTTATATGGAAACGGTTTAATACCGTCTGGAGTCGCTCCTGGCATTTTCATATAGCTGTTATAAGCACTGGAAAGGCATTCTTCCACATCTTTCTGAACCTGCTTTGTTACACAGGACCACAATTCCTGATAAAAAGCTGATTTTGAAATTTTTAATGCTGTTTCCTGAAGCATGGGAGCTATCTTTCTCTCCTCATCTCTTTGGATTTGCTCTTTTTGTGCCTGCAGTCGCTCCAATTTTTCTTCTTGTTGTCTCTTCTGCTGCTCTTCTCTTTGACGTTCCTTCTCCTGTTCTCTCTTCCGCTCATCGGCTTTTTCAAGAGTATTTGCTTCTTTCAGAGCCGAAATAATTATGACAGCTACTATCAAGCCCATAAAACCCAAAAGCGCCATAGTATTCTCCCTCACCAGCAAGTTATATTTTAATTGAGTATATAATACCGTTTTTGCGTTGTCAAGTTACCGGAAACGCAATTTGACCGAGACAAAAAATATCCAAGATCACAAGTAAAATGCGCTGCTGTACAAAATTGTACAGCAGCGCATTCTCATACATTATAATTCACCGGATGCTTCTCAGGACTGGCAGGCAGTGATCAGGCTCATCTTGTAGACCTCGTCAGCGTTGCAGCCGCGGGACAGGTCGTTGATGGGAGCGTTCAGGCCCTGCAGGATGGGGCCGTAGGCAGCGTAGCCGCCCAGACGCTGTGCGATCTTATAGCCGATGTTGCCGGCCTCGATGCAGGGGAAGATGAAGGTGTTGGCCTGACCAGCCACCTTGCTGCCCTTGCACTTGACCTGTGCAACTTCGGGAGCAACGGCAGCGTCAAACTGCAGCTCGCCGTCCACAGCCAGCTCGGGGTCCATCTCCTGAGCCTTGATGGTAGCGTCGTGGCTCAGAGCGACGGTGCCGCCCTTGCCGGAGCCCTTGGTGGAGAAGCTCAGGACAGCGACCTTCGGGTCGATGCCGAACAGCTTTGCGGTCTTGGCAGTCTCAACGGCCACCTCAGCCAGCTTTGCGGATGCAGCGATCTTGACCTCGCCGGTAGCCTTATCAACGGTATCGGTGTAATCAATGTTGACAGCGCAGTCGCCCATGGCAATGCGCTTCAGGCCCTCTTCGCCGCAGTCGCGGTCCAGAATAAAGCAGGAGCTCACCAGATGTGCGCCCTTCTTGGTCTTGACCAGCTGCAGAGCGGGACGGATGGTGTCAGCGGTGGAGTAGGTAGCGCCGCCCAGCAGGCAGTCAGCCTTGCCCATCTTGACCAGCATGGTGCCGAAGTAGTTGGACTTCTTCAGCATTGCGGTACACTCTTCAGCGGTCTGCTTGCCCTTGCGCAGCTCGACCATGGTGTTCACCATCTCGTCGAAACCTGCGTAGTTCTCAGGGTCAATGATCTCAGCAGCGGAAATATCAAAATTGCCTGCGGCAGCAGCGGCCTTGCACTCAGCCTCGTTGCCCACCATGACAACCTTCAGAACGCCCTCGGCCAGCAGCTTGCTGGCTGCCTCCAGGATGCGGGGGTCATTGCCCTCGGTAAAAACGATCGTCTTGGGGTTTGCCTTCAGCTGTGCTACCAGCGGTGCGAACATATCAGCCATTGTTGATTACCTCCGAATTAACTATCCAATATTCACATCCGGGTGCCTGTTGGACACAAGGATGCCTTTCTCTTTTATTCTAGCACACCCGGCAAAAAGTTCAAGACAAAATTGGCTTTTTGTGCTATTATTTTAGGAGAAAACCATTTTTTATTTGTGAATAAATTATCATTCAGCTGCAAGGAGATCAAACTGCTATGGATTGGGATACATTAAAGGCTGAGTGCCTTGCCTGCCGCAGATGTGAGCTGTGCACTGACCGCACCCATGTGGTGTTCGGGCAGGGTGTCCAGACTGCTGAGGTGCTGTTCGTGGGCGAAGGCCCGGGCCAGAGCGAGGACGAGCAGGGCCTGCCCTTTGTGGGCCGCAGCGGCCAGCTGCTGGACAAATACCTGTTTGCCATCGATCTGGACCGGAGCAAAAACTGCTACATTGCCAACATCGTCAAGTGCCGCCCGCCCCAGAACCGTGACCCGCTGCCCACCGAGAGCGAGGCCTGTATGCCCTGGCTCCGGGAACAGTTCAAGCTGCTGCAGCCAAAGATCGTGGTCTGCCTGGGCCGCATCGCCTCCCAGCGGATGATCCGCACCGATTTCTCCGTGACCAAGGAGCACGGTACCTTTGTGCAAAAGAACGGCGTATGGTTCATGGGCACCTTCCACCCCGCCGCCCTGCTCCGGCAGGCGCAGAACAAACCCGCCGCCTTTGCGGATTTTGTGGCCCTGCGGGATAAAATAAACGAAGTCTGTCTGCATACCTATTAACCCTTCCGCCCAAGTATCATCTTCCTTCATTTTTGCATACCCTAAAGCAAAAGTGAGGTGTTCTGATATGAAAACGATCCAAAGCCGTTCCCCCGATTTCTTTCTGGGGGCCACCACACCGGCGGGCTTCAAGGGTTATTTTGAGCCGCTGCGCCGGGAGCCCGGGATGCAGATGCTTCTCATCAAAAGCGGGCCGGGATGCGGCAAATCCACCTTGATGAAGCATCTGGCCCAGGCCGCCGAGCAGCAGGGCCAGCGCATCGAAAAGATCCACTGTGCCAGCGACCCGGACAGTCTGGACGGGGTCATCTTCCTCGACCAGAAACGCGCCATCATCGATGCCACCGCGCCCCATGTGGTGGAGCCGGACGCGCCCGGGGCTGATGAGCTGGTGGTGAGCCTGTACCACACCATCGATGCCGGAAAGCTGGCTCCCCACCGGGACGAGGTCAAGGCCCTGTTTGCCCGGAATGCCGCCCTGCGGGGCCGGGCGGCCCGGTATATCGCATCGGCGGGCAGCCTGATGCTGGACAGCCGCCGGGCCGAAGCCTGCAGCGCCAACTTTGAAAAGGTGCGCCGCTACGTCAAGCGGCTCTGCACCCGGCTGCTTCCCCGCACCGAGGGCACCGCCAGTGAGGAGCTGCGGCTGCTCTCAGCCATCACCCCCAAGGGGATGGTATTCTACCGGGGCACGGTAGAAGCGCTGGCCGACCGGTATGTGGTATTCCGGGATGATTACGGGGCGGTCTCCCGCCTGCTGCTGGAACTCATCCGGGCCGAAGCGCTGGCCCGGGGCTACCACATCATCACCTGCCCCTGCGCCATGCACCCTGAAGATCAGATCGACCACATCTTCATCCCGGCCCTGCGGCTGGCTTTTTTGACCGACAACCTCTGGCATCCCATCCAGCTGCCCGGCGTGCAGGCCGTGCGCTGCACCCGCTTTGTGGACCGGGAGAACCTGTCCGGCTTCCGCGCCCGCCTGCGCTTCAACGACCGTGCCGCCTCCGAGCTCATCGACCAGGCTGTCGCCCTGATGGCTCAGGCCAAGAACTGCCATGATGAGCTGGAGACTTATTACCGGGCCGCCGTGGATTTTGACCAGGTGAATGCTGTTGCAGCAAATTGTCAAAAGATCCTGGGTCTCGGGTAGGCCCTGCTGTTAAACCCCACCGTCAGCCCTTTGGGCTGCCACCGCCCCTAGTAGGGGCGGCCTTGGCAAAGCGATGTAGTTTGTGCGTAAAGGGGACCCCCAAAAAACTTTACGTAACGCCAGAGGCCCCACTATTAGGGGGGCTGGCGAGCGATAGCGAGACTGAGGGGTTTAGTTTCCCAACATACTGTGCACAACCTGAAAGGAAGTGAACCCCATGCCATCCATCCGTCTCTCTGTCCGGGAGCTGGTGGAGTTCCTGCTCCGCACCGGCAGTATCGACAGCCGCTTTACCGGCTTTGACCGGGCCAACGAGGGCGCACGCATCCACCGCAGGCTCCAGAAGGCGGCGGGTGAAGGCTACGCCGCCGAGGTGTTCCTCACGGCAGAGCGGACGATGGAGGGAATCGGGTTCACCATCGAGGGCCGTGCCGACGGCATTTTTACCGATGAGGACGGCACGGTGGTCATCGACGAGATCAAGACCACCGCCGCGCCCACCGATGCCATCACGGAGGACATGAATCCCTGCCACTGGGCGCAGGGCATGGTCTACGGGGCCATCTGCGCCGAGCAGCGGGAGCAGGAAACACTGGATGTCCGGCTGACCTATTACCAGATCGACACCGATGAGATCATCCGCTATACCCGGCATTTCTCCGCCGCTGAGCTGGATGCGTTTCTCAACGACTTACTGCGGCAGTATCTTCCCTGGGCACGACGGCAGCTGAACTGGGTGGAAGCCCGGAACCGAAGCCTTGGGGCCCTGCAATTTCCGTTTCCGGCTTACCGTCCCGGACAGCGTGCCCTTGCCGGGGAGGTCTATCGCGCCTGTGCTGCGGGCAAGGCAGAGCAGAAGGGCGGTACCCGGCTGTTCTGCCAGGCACCCACCGGCATCGGCAAAACGATGAGCGCCCTCTTCCCTGCCCTGAAAGCCATGGGCGAGGGCAAGGGGGAAAAGATCTTCTACCTGACCGCCCGCAACACGACACAGACCGCTGCTGAGGATGCACTGGCCCGTCTGCGGGCGGCAGACCCGGCGCTTTCCCTGCGCAGCGTGACCCTTTCGGCCAAGGAGAAGGCCTGCCTGTGCAAGGATGCTGAGGGCCGTCCCGCCTGCCTGCCGGAAGCCTGTCCCTACGCCAACGGCTACTACGAGCGACTGAAGGATGCGCTGGCCGACCTGCTGGACAGCGCCGTCCCCTATGACCGGACCGCCCTGACTGAGACTGCCCGGCGGCACAGGGTCTGCCCTTTTGAGCTGGGGCTGGACCTGAGCGAGTGGTGTGACGTGGTCATCGGAGACTACAACTATCTGTTCGACCCCACCGTGCACCTGCGGCGCTTTTTCGATGCGGTGGGCGACTACATTTTTCTCATCGACGAGGCTCATAACCTACCGGACCGGGCCAGAGCCATGTACTCGGCGCGGTTCTGCAAGAGCAGCCTGACCGATGCCAGACGAGCCATCGGCAAAGGAAAAAGCGCACTGAAAACCGCGTTGACAAAGGCAGACAGGGGCTTTCTGGAAGCGCGCCGGGCGGTAACGAAGCTGGCCCCCCGCCGGGGTTCAGCGCCCACCGAATCGCCGGCAGAGGATCTCACCCAACAGACCAGCCTTCTGGACACCGAACCGGCAGAAGCCGCCTTCCCGCTGCCGGAGCCTTTGCTGGCGCAGGATGGCACAGTCTTTTTGCAAGAGCTGCCGAAGGAGCTGCTCCGACTGCTGTTTAGCCTGCAGCCTCCCCTGCAGGACTGGCTGGAGGCTAACCCGGAGGCCGATGCCCACGCCCAGCTGCTCGAGCTCTACTTTGCGGTGCAGGATATCACCCGGGCGGCAGAGCGGTACGACGCGCATTTTGTCACCCAGCTGACAGCCCGGGGCAGCGAGCTGGAATGGGAGCTGCTCTGCCTTGACCCTGCCCCCTTTGTGGATGCCAGCCTTGCCGCCGGGCGGGCCGCGGCACTGTTCAGCGCAACGCTCACCCCGCCGGGCTACTACCGCTCCGTTCTGGGCTGTCCCGATGCCCGGGCCGTGGCTCTGGAAAGCCCGTTTCCGCCCGAACATCTGGGGCTCTACTGCCTGCCCGGCATCTCCACCCGCTACCGGGACCGGGAGGCCAGCGTACAGGCCGTCTCGGATGCGCTGGCCGCACTGGCCCGGGCCAAGGTTGGCAACTATCTGGCCTTTTTCCCCAGCTACGCCTATCTGCGGCAGGTATATGAGGACTTCACCGCCCGTTACCCGGACATCGGGACGCTGGCCCAGGAGAGTGGTCTGGACGACGCGGCCCGGGCGGCCTTTCTGGAACAGTTCAGCCCAAGCCCCGCAAAAACGCTGCTGGGCTTCGGGGTCATGGGCGGCATCTTTGGCGAGGGCGTAGATCTGGTGGGCGACCGGCTCATCGGGTGCGCCATCGTGGGGGTGGGCCTGCCTCAGGTGAACCCCCGGCAGGAGATCCTGCGCCGTTACTATGACGAGGCGGGCGGCACCGGTTTCGACTACGCCTACCGCTTCCCGGGCATGAACAAGGTGCTGCAGGCGGCGGGCCGGGTCATCCGCACGCAGGAAGACAGGGGTGTAGTGCTTCTGCTGGATGACCGCTTTGCCCGCGGTGAATACACCCGCCTGTTCCCCCACCACTGGCACCAGCTCCAATACCTACGCAGCACCACAGAGCTGGAGCAGCAGCTTGCCGCCTTCTGGGCACGGAACCAATAGAAAAAAGCCTGTCAGCGCAAAAACCGACAGGCTTTTTCTCATGCTCCGGACATTTTCCGGCTCTTACTTCTTTCTGGGCAGAGATCTGCGCAGTTCATCCCAGGCAGTCATCTCCACCAATGTGGTGGCGCGCAGGGCGGCAAACGCTTCATCCAGATACTGCATCTCACTCACCGCACGCATGGCGTGATCCGAAATGCACCACTTCCCAACGACCGTCTGCGCCATCCAGTAGACCATCCGCTCGGTCTTTTTCCGCTGTTTGGTGCCCTCGCGGTAGCGATCGGTGTTCTCCGCATCGTTCACGGGTACACCTGCCGCTTTCAGCATCTCACAGCACTCCCAGGCTGCATCCACGATCATCCTGCGCTGTTCCACTGTGGTGCGGGAAAGTTCCCCATCCACCGCATAGCAGGCATAGGCGCAGGGCAGGATAAAGGCGATGTGGCTCTTGAGCCACTCGTCCATATCGCTGTAATAGGTCAGCTTGTAATGAGTCCCCTCAAAGGCAGCCTGCAGCCGCAGGCGGAATGCGCCGGACAGGGGTGCGGTTGCTCCGCCAACGGTCATTCCCATCCCCATGTGCACACTGACCAGCCGGTCATGCTCCCGGCGGCCTGCATTGTTCTGGAAGCCAAAGGCGATCTTATCCACCGGGCGCTGCATGGCCTGCAGCATCTCCTGCGCATAGGGATCATTGCCCACAAAGATGAAGTACTGGCTCCGGTTTGCCTTGAGGATGGGCAGCACATCGGCCAGCTGCCCGGCCTGCACCGTGACAAACACAAGGTCATACACATCCTCGGGGGCCAGCATATCTGTCGTCTGCATCCGATCCACCGTTGTTTTCCGCTGGAGCATGTGGCGGATGGTCAGGCCCTTCTGGTCAATGACCTCCTTCCACTCGCCCCGGGCCAGCAGGGTGACCACATTTTTCTTGTTCTGTGCCAGACTGTGGGCCAGCTGACAGCCCTGAACGCCTGCGCCGTACACCAAGATCCTCATAACGAGATACCTCCTGTTTTGCATGATCAGCCCGGCCAGAAACACCGGGCTGTTACTTTTTCAGGAACGAGAAGAAGCCCTTTTTCTCATAGGGCCGGGTCTGCACGCCGGTCACGGTGTAGCCCGTTTCGGCAATGGCAGCCTTCAGCGCCTCCACATCCACCGGCTGCTCCGAGATGATGACCGTCTCGCCCTTGGTGTGGGAAGAAGTCACCTTGTTCACCCGGGCGGTCTTGCGCACCACATCATTGATGTGGCTCTCGCACATACCGCACATCATACCATCGACCCTCAGGATCGTTTCTACCATTGTTGTCCCCTCCATACTGTATCTGCGGCCCCCCTGTCAAACTGCACAAGTCCAGCCCGCTGTTTTCGTCATTTTGTTAGTTTTAGCTAACTCATTGCAGAAACAAAAAGGCTCCTGCCCCGCACAGCACTGCTCTGCGGAACTTTGCCGATCTGTTTTCAGTTTTATCATACCATACCGGTGGGCAAATTTCAAGCTGCCCGCAAAACCGGCCGGGGGACTTTATCAAAGGGTCAGTTCATGGAAAACAGCGCTGCTTTCCAGCTCTTTCCATTGCATCGTGTTTCCTTCCAGGGTCATGTAGCTGTGGGGGCTGTTCTCCTTGGGGATGCTCACAGAACCCGGGTTCAGATAAAGATTTCCCTGCCCGAACTCTGTCCAGGCCGGAACATGGGTGTGCCCATGCAGCAGGATGTCTCCCGCCTGGAGAGGCGGCAGATGGTCCTTATGAAACACATGCCCGTGGGTGAGATAGAGCAGCCGCCCCCCCAGGGCCAGCACCCCATAGTCGGCCAGGATGGGAAACGCCAGCACCATCTGGTCCACCTCACTGTCACAGTTTCCCCGCACGCAGAGGAGGCTTTCCTTTCTCTGGTTCAGCATGGCCAAAACTTCTTTGGGCGCGTATTCCCTGGGCAGATCATTTCTGGGCCCATGGTACAGAAGGTCTCCCAGCAGGATCAGCCGGTCGGCCTGTTCCCGGTCCCACGCCTGGAGTAACGCCCGGCAGTAATACGCAGAGCCGTGAAGGTCTGAGGCAATCATCCATTTCATCGCTTGCCGCCTTTCTGTGTTCCCTCTTGCCTCTCCGGAAGGACAGCCAAGCCCCCCGGCTTTGCAAGGCACCCCTATTTTAGGCGAACAAGCCGGGAAATGCAATAGGGCCGCGCCCCTTTTCCCTCTATCCCTCCCGGTCTCCGGGTTCCCCGTTTCAGAAGAGAGCGGGCCCGAATCCCTGCTTTCACACCTGCCCGTTCTCCAGCCACTGGGGCAGCTGATCCAGGGTATCCAGCACCCCATCCGCTCCGGCGGCCAGGAAGATCTCCCGGGCCCGGTCCTTCGCTGCTTGGCGCTCTGCCTGGGGCAGGGCCTCATACTCCGCCTGGGTGTATCCCATAACGCTGCTGCCCTCCAGCACCCCCAGGGAGAGGACCCCCGCGTGCTTGCCCTCCTGAATGTCGGCCACTGTGTCGCCCACCTTGACGACCTGTTCCACTGAAGCGATCTGGAACTTTGCCATATTGGCATAGATCATATAGGGATAGGGCCGGCCCAACCCCTGGACGCTGTCCGGGCTGAACCAGGCGTCGGGGGCATAGCCCTGCCGGGCGGCTTCCGCCGTGACCACCGCCATCATTTTATCGGTATAGCCAGTGGTGGAGCCAACCTTCATCCCCCGCGCCCTGAGTTCTGCCACGGTTTCCAGCACACCGGGTTTGGGCGCGGCATACTGGGAGAGGCTCTCCATGAGCGCGTCTTCAAAGACGCCGTAAATTTTTTCCACCGCCGCTTCATCAAACGCGCCCTGCTTCTCCTCCCACTGCCGCCGGATGGCGGGCATGGCCAGCATGGTGCGGATGTGATCCCGCTTGAGCATCCCCATGGGGGCCCGGATTTCCTCCACCGTCGGGGTGATCCCAAACTTCTGGAAAGCCAGGGCAAAGGCATTCACAGGCGCAAAGCAGCCATAATCCACGGTCGTCCCCGCCCAGTCAAAAATCACCAGCTGAGGCTTCATGCCGCCACCTCCTTGAGAAAGTCGGCCAGAATGGCGCTGAGTTTGGCAATATCCTCTGGATAAATCTCCCCGATGTTGCCCACCCGGAAGGTTTCCGCCTCCATCACCTTGCCGGGATAGAGAACATAGCCCCGGGCCTTGATGTATTCATACATCTGCTGGAAGGTGAAACGGGCGCCCGCCGGATACCGGAAGGTGGTGATGATGGGGCCCTGCACGGCGGGGTCCAGGTAGGGCACAAAGCCCAGGGCGCGGAAGTTCTCCGCCAGCAGCCGCTGGTTCTGGTCATACCGGGCATGGCGGGCGGGCACCCCACCCTCCGCCTTCAGCTCCTCCAGCGCCTGGGCAAAGGCCAGCACCACATGGGTGGGGGAGGTAAAGCGCCACTTTCCATCCTCGTTCATGGTCTTCCACTGGTCATAGAGGTCCAACGCCAGGGACCGGGCCTGGCCGGCACTGGCCTCCAGCTTCTCCCGGTTGGCCAAGATGAAGGAAAAGCCGGGCACCCCCTGAATGCACTTGTTGGCGCTGGACACCAGGAAATCAATGCCCCAGCCAGCCACCGGGATGTCCACGCCGCCGAAGGTGGACATGGCGTCCACAAGGAAGGTCTTGCCGGCGGCCTTTACCACCCGGCCCACAGCCTCCACATCGTTGAGGATGCCGCTGGTGGTCTCCCCATGGACCATGGACACGTGGGTGATGGCCGGGTCCTCTGCCAGGTACTTTGCCACCACGTCCGCCTGGGGACGCTTGTGGTTCTCCTGCTCATAGAGGGCATACGCAATCCCCGCGTGGCGGCAGATTTCCGCCATCCGCAGGCCGTAGGCCCCGTTGGCCGCAATGAGGAGCTTGTCCTCCCGTCCGATGACGCTGGTGAGCACAGACTCCACGCCAAAGGTTCCGCTGCCCTGCATGAGCACAGCGGTGTACTCCGGCTCGGACACGTGTCCCAACGCCAGCAGCGTGCGGCGGATGGTCTGGGTGATCTGCTTGTAATCGTCATCCCAGGTGCAGTGGTCAAAGAGCATCACCTGCTTCACGGTGTCGGTGGTGGTCAGCGGGCCGGGGGTGAGCAGTTTATAGGAATTCATGGTATGTTTCTCTCCTTATATTCTGTGATGGTTTCCGTTTTTCATTAGAAGAGGGCGCCTTTCGCGCCCTCTTCCGCATCGTATCCCTCAGGGCTTAGCAGCCTCAGAGATCTGCTGGTGCTTTTCGTACAGTTCAAAGGTCAGCGGCTCCTGGAAGGTCTTGGGGTAGGCGGATTTGTTGGCGCTGTCCGCGCTCTCTCCCTCATACAGGGGGTTGGGGTAGTTTTCCTGGAGCTCGGCACGGCCATTTTCGATGATGCACTGGGCCATCTTCATGGCCAAAGGATTGGTGCTCTCCCCTTTGTCCACAATGGCCACAGACTCCGTCAGGGAGAAGTTGCCCTCGGTGGGGTCCACATAGTCGATGGGCAGGCCCTCTGCCTTGGCCGCCACCGCCTGGTGGCGCAGGCCAAAGCCCACGGCGATTTCCCCGGCCTCACAGAGCTTCAGCGGGGCAGAGCCGGAGGTCTCAATGTGGTCCCCTGCGTTGGCATAGATGTCGTGGAGAACCGTCTGTGCCCCGTCCTCCCCATATTCCGAAACCAGCGCCTGCATCAGCAGCCACGCGGTAGAGGAGGACTGCACATCGGTCACCGCCAGGAAACCGGCATAGACAGGATCGGCCAGATCCTTCAGGCAGGTGGGCATGGGCAGATTATTTTCCTTCAGAACCTCTGTATTGACAATAATGGCGCCCTCCTGGGAGGTGATGGGCGCGGTATAGTCCGGGACCTCCTCCAGGGTATTCACCGGGAAGGTCAGGGGGACAAACATTGTGTTCTGCTCCTGGGCACTCTGGAGATAGAAGGTGCTCATGGTGACCAGGTCCGCCTCCAGGTTGGTCCCTTCGGCCAGGAGCTTCCCCCCCAGTTCCGAGGTGCCAAAGGTCTGGAAGACATACTGGCCCGCATAGCCGCCGGCGTTCAGGGCGTTGGTCATGGCGGTAATCGCCTCTTCGTCGGCGTTGGAGTAAATGATAACCTGCTCCGACGGGGCACCGCTTTCCGCGGTCTCTTGCTGGCCGCAGCCGCTCAGCAGGGCCACAGCCATGGTCAGGGACAGACCCAGCGCCAGTAATTTTTTCAGATGCATGATGGTTTCGTTTCCTTTCTCTTCTTATTGTTTCGTTTTCCCGTTTGGGCACTTCTATTTGCAAGCCAGGTGAAAATGGCCTTTGCAAGCAGGTTGGTAAAGAGGATCAGCAGGGAGAGGACAAAGACCTCATTGTATTCATTGACATACTGCAGCTGCTTGATCTTGGTGGTCAGAACCATGGTCCGGGCACCGGCCAGGAAAATCAGGGCGCTGATGGTAACCATGGCGTTGATGAAATAGTAGCTGAACACCTCAATGAGACTGGAGGCCGCATTGGGGGTCACCACCCGCAGGATGGTCTTGGGCCAGCTGTCTCCCATGAGCATGGCCGTGGTCTCCCACCCCGCGTTCATCTTGGACAGGGAGTTTTTCATCATAAGATAGGGGGTGGAGAAATAGTGGACAATATTACACAGGATCATCAGCGGGAAGGTATTCTGCAGAGGGGTTCCCGTGAAGGTGAACAGAAAGGCCAGGCCCAGCACCATGCCGGGGATGGTATTGGTCACCAGCGCGATGGAATCCACGCTCTGCTTGCGCCACTTGGGCAGGGTGCTCCGGGCGGTGATCAGCGCCGCGCCGTAGGCCAGCAGCGTTCCAAAGAAGGCCGTACACAGCGCCATGCCCAGGGAGTGGAGGTACACCGTTTGCAGCTCGCTGTCTGCAAAAACCGCCTGGACGTGGGCCAGGGTGAACTGGGTCTGGTAGGGCCAGTTCTGCACCAGAGGCACCACAAAGATCACCGCGAAGATGGAGAGCATTCCCACCGACAGCACAGTTCCCGACAGCCCCCACACCGTGTCTCTGACCCGGTTGGGGCGGAGGTCGGCGTCGCTGATGCGGTCATAGCGGATGTTGTACCGCTCCAGAAACCGCAGCAGCAGAATACTGACAATGGACGGCAGCAGCATCACCATGGCCACCACGGCGCCCCGGTTGAAATCGGGCACGCCGCCCAACATCTCGTTGTAGAGCACCGTGGCCACCACATCATACTTTCCGCCCACAGAGGCAGGAATGCCAAAGTCAGTGAAGCAGAGGAAAAAGGACTGGATAAACGCCCCTGCCAACGTCCCCAGCAGCGGCCGGAGGATGGCGATCCAGAAGGTGGACAGGTGGCCATCCCCCATGGCCTTGGAGACAACCAACGTCTTCTTGTCAACATACCCCATGGTGTTGTGGATCAGCAGGAAAGCCACAGGCACCGTATAGATCACATAGCCCAGCAGCAGGCCGCCAAACCCATAGATGTTAAAGATCTGGTGGCCCAGCAGGCGGGTGATCAGGCCCTGCTTGCCGAAGGAGTAGATGATGGCGAAGCCGTAGGTAATGGTGGGAAGGAACATGGGCAGTGTCGCCACCGCCTGTATTGCCCGCCGAATCCCCCGGGGCAGCCGGGTGTAATGGATAAGGTAGGCCATCACAAAGGCGATCCCCACCGCCAGCAGCGCAGAGGCCGCGGAGACGGCGAAGCTGTTCCTGAGTGCTGTGCCGAACTGCGGGGCAGTCAGCACCGAGGTATAGAACTCTGTGGTCAATCCG
>OLPI01002168.1_pt1 | contig 15827 bp, 10 predicted proteins | sample 1672361 | NCBI WGS metagenome assembly OLPI01 (sample SAMEA3136675, study PRJEB25190) | human gut metagenome
GGAGATGTCCTGGGGGGTGTTGGGGGCGGCCCGGGTGTAGCCAATGACGCAGCACAGGGCAATGACCAACAGGGTAAGCAGGACGGCGACGGATGTTTTTCGGAAAAATTTCATAGGAACCTCCAAGAGAGAATAGGTGTTCCAAACGATATCACCGTCTGCGGCGCAAACGATGCGCTGGCAGGAAACACGCGCCCCCAGGGCGGGGCGGAGGGATCATGTCCGCAGGGCCAACAGTTTTTGTTTCAGTTCGCCCTCAATCCGGCCCAGCTCTGCCTCGGCCTCTCTGCGCTTTTGGGTTCCCTCGGTTTGAATCCGCAGGACTTCGTCCAGGGATTCCATCAGCTGTTGGTTGGTATGGCGGAGGGTTTCCAGGTCCACAATGGACCGCTCAGCCTCCCGGGCGGTGTCAATGGTCCCTGTTTTCAGCAGGTCGGCGTTCTGCCGGAGGAGGTTGTTGGTCATCTCCGTGACCGCGTTTTGGGCGGCGGTGGCCTGCCGGGCGTGCTCCAGTCCCAGGGCCAGAACCATCTGGCTCTTCCAGAGGGGGATGGTGTTGACCAGGCTGGACTGAATCTTTTCAATCATCAAGGTGTCGTTATTTTGCAGCATCCGGGTCTGGGGCCCCATTTGCAGGGAGATCATCCGGGTCAGCTCCAGGTCGTGGAGCTTTTTCTCAAAGCGGTTGCACAGGCTGACCATGTCGTTGTACGCCTGGGCATCCGCCTGGGTCCCGCTGGCGGCGGCCTGCTGCTGGAGCTGGGCCAAGTCCTCCCGCTGAATCTGGGCCAGGCGCTGTTTCCCGGCCAGGATGTACATGGTCAGCTCCTGCTGATACTTGGCGTTCAGCTCAAACATCTGGTCCAGGTTGGCCACGTCCTTCATCAGGGTGATCTGGTGGGCCTGCAAGTTTTCCACAATTTGATCCACGTTGGCGGAGGCTTTGGCGTACCCGGCTTTCAGGGCGGCCAGCTGATTCTTTTTCCGGCGGAAAAAGCCGGCAAAGCCTTTTTTCTCCTCCTCTGGGTCAAATTCCTGCAGCTGCCGGACCAAGTCGGCCAAGGTCTCTCCGATCTGCCCCAGGTCCTTGGTGCGGATCTGCTGCAAGGTGTTTTCGGAAAACTCGGAGACATTTTTCTGGGCGGCGGCGCCGTACTGGAGGACCACGTTGCTGTCGGTGATGTCAATGGTCCTGGCAAAGTCCTCCACAGCTTTCCGCTGGGCTGGGGAGAGCTTGGCCTCGTCCAGGTCGCTCTCCGGCAAATGCGCCTCTGACGGCGGGGTGCTTGCTGCCGCCGGGGCGGGGGCCGCGGCGGCCTGTCCCTGGCCAGCCAGGGGAGAGTTGGGATTCAGCGTGAGTTCGGGAATGAATTCGTCTGCCATGAAACCGGTCCTTTCTTAGTCTTGGTCCGGACGCGCGCCGCCGAGTCCCTCCTGGGCCAGCAGATTTTCCATGACGGTGATATCCGAGGCAATGTCCATGGCATCGTCCCGGAAGAGGGCGTCCAGCTGCTTATGGAAGGCCATGACGATGGTGTCCATCATGGTTTCAATCCGCTGCATGGTGCTGTCAATATTCTCCCCGGAAACGCCCGCGGCGCCCATGCGGTCATAGGCGTTGAGGATTTTCAGGGTGGTGGGCAGGTAGTAGTTCATAAAGGTTCGAATCTGCGAGAGCTTTTCCGGGTGGGCCACTACCTGATCAATGATCTTGCCGGTGGTGTCCTCCAGCTGGTCAATGCGCCGGGAGATGATCTCATCCTCAATGGCGTCGTTCAGCCGGCGCATCTCCTGCAGGGCCCGGTCCTTTTCCTGGATCAGGGCATCTATTTTGGGGTCTCCCGTGGAGGACGGGGCTTCTTCCTGGGCCTCCTGGGCGGCGTCCTGCGCTGGGGGTTCCTCTTCCGAAGCAGAGGGCGCTGCTTGGGGTTGGGGGTCCGGCATTTCATAGGATATGGTGGGGAAAATGCCCTTTGCCACAATGAAGACCACGGCGGACAGCAGGATAACTGTCACATAGTCGGAGACCCGATACAGCGGGTGCACCAGGGTAAAAATCACCCAGACCAGGGCAATGGCGTAAATCGGGATGACAGGGCGCTTTTTGAATTTTGCCATGGGCGGGACCCGTCCTTTCCAGAAAGTTGTATACTCTAATATTATAACATTTTACCCGCAGAAAGAAGCCCTGTCAAGGACTGCTTTCCATTGACAGGGAGGAAAAAGGCGGATAGAATGGAAACCGCCGGGCCGGAGAACCGGCCGCAGCGGCCGAATGTCCCGACCAAGAGGGAGAGGCCCGGGGGCCCCAGGGTCCCAAGACTGTTTGAGGGGGCGCCCCAGGCGTCTCCGCGCCCATGGAACAGGGCGCCCTGCCGGACAAAAAAGACCGGCAGAGCCGGCACCCGTTCCAAAGGCTATATGATGCGGCGGGCTGCCAGGTCGTCGCCGTCGGGGCCGGTCCGTGGCGTAAGGAAAGACCGACGACGGTCCCGGTGCTCCTGGGCGGGGAAGGGCTCCCCGCCGCCGCTTGCCGTATCCTATGCGGCGGAGAAACCATGTGTGCCCCCCAGCGGGCCGCCCTCCGCGGATGACAAGAAAGGAATGACACGCTATGATTCGGATTGCCCCCTCCATCCTCTCCGCCGACTTTGCCAACCTGGGCCGGGATGTCCAGCGGGTCCGGGAAGCGGACTGGCTCCATGTGGATGTGATGGACGGTATGTTTGTCTCCAACATCAGCATTGGCGTGCCTGTGGTGAAGTCTCTGCGAAAGTTCACCGATCAGTTTTTGGATGTACACCTTATGATTGAAAAACCGGTGCGCTACGTGGATGCGTTTGCGGATGCCGGAGCGGACCTTCTGACCGTCCATCTGGAGGCGGATATGCCCCCCGGCATTCAGGCGGCCCTGGCGGCCATGGAGCGGCGGGGCGTCCGGAAGGGCATTGCCCTGCGGCCCATCACCGCGGCGGAGGCCGTGCTGCCCTATCTGGACAAGGTGGACCTGATTTTGGTGATGACAGTGGAGCCCGGGTTCGGCGGCCAGGCGTTTATGGCCGATCAGCTGCCCAAGATTGCCGCCATCCGCCGCTATATTCAGGAACGTAACCCCGCCTGCCGGCTGGAAGTGGACGGCGGCGTGGACCCGGTGACAGCCCGCCAGGTGGTGGAGGCCGGCGCCGACGTACTGGTGGCGGGCAGCGCGATCTATGGCGCGCCGGACCCCGCCCAGGCCATCCGGGCCCTGCGGGGAGAGTAACCCCGGCCCGCAGACGCTGGCAAGAGGCCCTGCAGTATCCCCAAGAAAAGAAGGAAGAGGTAGCTTCATGGAATACTTCCCCCCCGCATTGGAAAAAATGGTGGAACAGTTTGCCCGCCTGCCCGGCATTGGCCATAAGACTGCCCAGCGCCTGGCGTTTTTTGTCCTGTCTCTGCCCGAGAATGAGGTGGAGCAGTTTGCTCAGGCGATTTTGGAGGCCAAGCGGTCCATTGCCCTCTGCCCCGTCTGTCAGAACCTCACGGAAGGAGAGGGGCTGTGCCCCATCTGCGCCAGTGAGAAACGAGATGGCAGCGTGGTCTGTGTGGTGGCCGATCCCAAGGATGTCATTGCCATGGAGCGGGCCCGGGAATACCACGGGACCTACCATGTGCTCCATGGGGTGCTCTCCCCAATGAATGGCGTGGGGCCCGACGACCTGTATATCAAATCCCTCCTGGACCGGGTGGCGCAGGGGGAGATTCAGGAGGTCATTATGGCGACAAATCCCGACACGGAGGGAGAGGCCACGGCCATGTATCTGTCCCGTATGCTCAAGCCGTTCGGTGTAAAGGTGACCCGTCTGGCCTATGGTGTTCCCGTGGGGGGCCACTTAGAATATGCTGACGATGCGACCCTTATGCGCGCGTTGGAGGGGCGGCGGGAGATGTGAGTCATTTCTAAAAGTTTGGATAAATTATCATAGTACAAACACAAGCCGTAACGAAAGAACTCGTTACGGCTTGTGTTTGTACTATGATTGTTTTGGAATTATCCTTTGCTAATGGTTCCGTTAGGAGCACAATGCAGGGAGAGTCTTACAGGGACGTTAATAGGAAAATCTTTCAAGGTTGCAGTTAGAGTAGCAGTGCCACCGCTGCTGGAGGAGACATTAGTTGCTGTAATCTTATGATTGGTGTAGCTCCATCCACTTGCAAGGCTTTTCGAATATTCAGTACCTGTTACACCAGCAGTAATGCCATTGTACGTAAAGTAGGCTTTTAAGGCAACAGTAGCAATCCAAACTCCATTATTCTTGTAGTTGCTGGTAGTTACAGCACTTGTAGAAGAGTTACGAGTCACACCAGGAAAAATTTCAATTGTAGTTTCTACTGTAATACCATTACCCAAATCCTCTACAAAAAACAGCGTTTCGGAAGCATCTGTAGCATGGGCCTGGGGTAAAGGAAGAACGCAGCAAATGAGAACTAAGGCAAGAATTGTTGAGCATATCTTTTTTGATAGAACCATAAAGATCTCCTTCTTATTTTAGACTTTCAACATAAGAAACTGCGTTTTCTACGTCGAGAACATTTTTGTTATCGTCTACTTTGTTATCATCCACGAAAGTATAATTTTCTTCAGTAATGTGGACATTAGATTGCCGAGTTGTAGTATAAATGGTGAGTGTAGATAAAGCAACTACAACAACTGCGACACAAGCAATGATACTCAAACGAAGACGACGCTTTTTCTTCTTGAATTTCTGAACAACATCCGGAGACAAACGTTCCATAAGCGAAGCTGCTAAACTTTCAGGTTCTCCTAAAATTTCAACGATCCCGTCATAGTCCAAATTAGGATTATCCACTTGTAACTCAATCACCTGCTTGTTGACACTCAAAAGCAGACGATCTTGTTCGTCCTTGGGACAGTCCAAGTAGCGGCGAACTTCATCGTAATAGGTTTTCAAGTCGTTTGCTAACATCATGAGCATTCTCCTATGCGAATGGTGTTGGAATTCTCCTGATCCAGGATCTGATCCACGGCACCGGTGAAGGAACGATACTCCTCGATCAGTTTCTCGAGATAGTCAACTCCGGACGCAGTAATTGCGAAATAAATACGAACTCGATTGTCTTCGGACACCACCTTACCTTCCTCTTGAATGTACTGGAAACTCTGCAGACGATAGATGGCTTGATAAAGGGTATTAAAGGTGATCTTCCCTGCGCTCATGCGGTCGATCTCCTGCATCATTTCGTAGGTGTACATTGATTTGTGGCGCAGCACGAAGAGCACCAACATCTCAGTTGTCGCCTTCTTCAACGCCTCACGGATACTTGCGGGAGTCCCGCTGGTTTTTGCGCGTTCGCGTTTTCGTTCAGCCATAGTAGAAAGGTCCTTTCTTTGAGTGAGCTCAAAAGTATATTATTTCAGAAATGCTATCCTGTCAATAACGTTTCTCTACAACAAATAAGGAAGAAATACTTATAACTTCGACCAAAATCGGTGTACTGTTGACAAGTTGTTGCTTCCTTAGAGCGGACAAACCCTTTTCTTCTGCCCATTCTCATTGATATAGTAATACAGATTCCCGGTTCTGTCCATCATCTTTTGAAAGATTTTACAAAAATTTTGGGATTTTTGTTGTTTTTTCAGGAAAAGTTTGGTATAAGCTGTGTGGAATTGCCCCCAATAAGCGGGCGGAAAGGGGAAACCCTCTCCGAAGGGAGGAGAACGGCAGCAGGGTCACTGGATGCCCCAGGCGGGTCGCAGCCCCTCCAACGCCTTAACCAGAGACTCCGGCATCGTGCGATGAATGCCCAAAGTCCGCAGGTGGAGGGTGACGGTGGCCAGCTGTTCCAGACATTCCAAACGGTAGTGGGCCTGCTCCATGGAGGTTCCCCAGGTGACCGCGCCGTGGTATTCCAGCAGCAGGGCCCGGTACGCCTGGCAGTAGGGGGCGACGCTGTCCGCCACCGCCTGGGAACCGGGCAGGGCAAAGGGGGCCACAGGCACGGTGCCCAGCTGCACCACAGCCTCCTGGAGGACAGGGCGGTCCAGGGGAAGGCCCGCTGCGGCGAACGCGGTGGCGGCAGGCGGGTGGGCATGCACCACAGCGCGGACGGCGGGGTTCTCCTGGTAGATGCGCAAGTGCATTTTTGTCTCCGAAGAGGGCTTCCGAGTCCCCTCCAATACCGTGCCGTCCAGAGAGAGCTTGACCAGCATATCCTCCGTCATGGCGCCTTTTGAAACGCCGGTGGGCGTAACCCACAGGGCGTTGTCCCCCACCCGAACGGACAGATTGCCGTCGTTGGCGGCCACCAGTCCCCGCTGATAAATTTTACGCCCGGCGTCCAAAATTTCCGCCTTCGCCTGGGCGTCCGAGGGATAGAGAGGGTTCATGTGGCCTCCTTTTCCGGGCGGCCGAAGACCTGGGCGAAGCTCTGCTCGAAGGGGGGATAGCAAATGCCTTTTTCTGTGACGATGGCGGTGATAAGGCTGTGATCCGTGACATCAAAGGCGGGATTGTAGCATTTGACCTGGGGCAGGGCGACGGGCGTGGAGAAGAATTTCTCCTTGATCTCTCCACCGTCCCGCAGCTCGATGGGAATGTGATCCCCGTCGGGGCAGGTAAAGTCAATGGTGGAGGAGGGGCCCAGCACATAGAAGGGGATGCCGTAGTGCTTGGCCAGGATGGCCACCCCGGAGGTGCCGATTTTATTGGCGGTGTCCCCGTTGCGGGCCACCCGGTCACACCCAACAAAGCAGGCGTTGATCTTCCCCTCCTTCATCACAAGGCTGGCCATGTTGTCACAGATGAGGGTGCAGTCGATGCCGGCCTGCTGAAGCTCATAGGCTGTCAGACGGGCGCCTTGCAGGAGGGGGCGGGTTTCATCACACCAGGCGTGAAGGGGGATGCCCCGCTCCTTGGCCAGAAACAAGGGGCCCAAGCCGGTGCCGTACCGGGAGGTGGCCAGGGGGCCGGCGTTGCAGTGGGTGAGGATGCCGTCTCCTGCCTTGACCAGGGACAGACCGTATTCCGAGATGGCGGTGCACATGGCGATGTCCTCCTGGTGAATGGCCCGGGCCGCCTGGCCCATGGCCGCCTGGATGGAGGGGACGTCGGCGCAGGGCATGGACTCGGCCACCGCCAGCACCCGGTCCAGCATGTGGCGCAGATTGACCGCTGTGGGGCGGGAGCTGTTGAGGTAATCTCGGTTCCGGCGGCAGGCCTCCAAAAAGGGACCATATTGGGTTTCCTGACTTTGCAGCGCCAAAACGTACAGGGCATACCCGGCGAAGATGCCGATGGCGGGGGCGCCGCGGACCCGCAGGGAGGCGATGGCTTCGTAGAGATCTTCCGCCTGGGAGAGTTCCAAATAAACCGTCTCGTTGGGGAGCCGGCTTTGATCCAGAATACGCACCGCCCGCCCGCTGTCGGAGAGGCGGACGTTTTCCGCGTGGGTGATTCGTTTCAGTTCCATGGTTGCTTCACTTCCTTTGCAGATGTCTTATTGTAACAAGAACCGCGCGGAAAAGCAACGGAGGGGGGCGGGACAATCCCTGGCCGGGCAGAAAAAAAGGGCCAAATGCTGTCAGGGCAGGGAAAATGGTGCTTGTGCAAAACGACGAAGCACAAAATGACAAAGGGAGCGGGAAAAACTTGAAAAAGAAACGGAGGAAACGGACGAAAACTCCTTGCGGAGGGAAATAAAACCTGAAATTTCAGGGAAAAAAGAAAAAAAGAAAGAAGGACGCGGCGGACGATGCATAAAATCCTGCGTGGGAAATTGTATTTTCGCCAGAAACTGTTGGGAATAATTTGTGCAAAAGGTGCATTTCATTTTTGAGAAATTGGTGCTATTATAGTCACAAGTTACAGGGGATTCGTTGAAAGACGGATTTCCTGGCACGTGATTCAAAACAGACGGAATGAGTAGCCGGCTGTTGTGAATACTGGGCTTGGTTCACAGGCCTGGAAATCCCTATATTTACATTTATTTTTGAATGGGAGGAATTTCTTATGAGACTGAAAGACACTGGTCTGACCGCCGCTGAGCTGAAAGCTCAGGTCAAAAAGTACATGATCGAAACCTACGAGCGTATGGATTTCGTGGCAGATTATGCTGAAGGCATCTATATGTATGATGAGAACGGCGAAGCTTACCTGGACTTCTATGCAGGTATCGCTGTTAACTGCCTGGGCAACTGCAACCCCAAGGTGGTGAAGGCCGTTCAGGAGCAGTCCGCTCTGATTATGCAGACCTTCAACTATCCCTACACCATTCCTCAGGCTGTCCTGTCCAAGGAGATCTGCGAGACCATCGGCATGGACAAGGTTATGTACCAGAACTCCGGCGCTGAGGCCAACGAAGCTATGATCAAGATTGCCCGTAAGTGGGGCATTGAGAACATCGGTCCCGACGCTTGGCACATCATCACCGCAAAGAAGTCCTTCCACGGCCGTACCTTCGGCGCCATGACCGCTACCGGTCAGCCCGAGTCCGCCATCCAGAAGGGCTTCGGCGACCTGACCCCCGGCTTTACTTATGCTGAGTACAACAACCTGGACGCCTTCAAGGCTGCCTATGTTGAGGGCAAGACCTGCGCCATCATGTTCGAGCCTGTTCAGGGCGAGGGCGGCGTGTTCCCCGCAACTGACGAGTTCATCCAGGGCATCCGTAAGTTCTGCGACGAGAAGGGCATCCTGATGCTGCTGGACGAGGTCCAGGCTGGTTGGGGCCGTTGCGGCGACTTCATGTGCTACATGACCTATGGCATTAAGCCCGACGTTGTCTCCATGGCTAAGGCTATGGGCGGCGGTATGCCCATCGGCGGCATCGCCTGCACCGACCGTGTCGCCACTGCTTTCGGCCCCGGCACCCACGGTTCCACCTATGCTGGCCACCCCGTCAGCTGCGCCGCTTCCCTGGCTGTTCTGCGTGAGCTGAAGGCTGGCAAGTGGCCCGAGAACGCCAAGAAGGTCGGCGATTACTTCGCTGCTGAGCTGGCTAAGATGCCTCACGTTGTGACCGTCCGTCACCGCGGCCTGTTCGTTGGTGTTGTTCTGGAAGACGGCATCAACGCTGTGGAAGTGAAGCGTCACTGCATCAAGAACCACTTCCTGGTCACCGCCATTGGCGCCAACATCATCCGTATGGTGCCTCCGCTGACCATCCGTGAAGTTGACTGCGACGAGGCTGTTGTGAGACTGTCCAAGTCCATCAATGAGGTTGCTGAGGGCAAGTAATTGACCCTTGTGAACCACTGATGAATCAGTAAAGATCGTCCCCCATCACACTGTGGTGGGGGACGTTTTTTGTTTTAACCGCAACCGGATAGAGAAATTTTATTTGACAGATCGTGTTTTGAGGTCTTTATGTTAAAATTTCTTGCCCAGGGAAAAGAGAAAATGAATAGAAAGAATTCCCCTCGCTCACCTGAGCGAGGGGAATTTTAGGTGTATTTAAGGGATTATTCCTCTTCATCCAAAATGAAGGAAACCAACAGATCTTCCGTGTTGACCCGGTCGCCGGGGGCCACATAAAGCTTATCGACCTTGCCGTTGACCTTGGAGACGAAGGTGGTTTCCATTTTCATGGCTTCCACGATCATCAGGGGCTGGTTGACCTTGACCTCGTCGCCCTCCTTCACCAGGACGGTTTCCACCGTGCCGGGAATGGTGGAGCCCAGGTGGCAGGGGTTGTTCTTGTCGGCCTTGAGTTTCCGGTCCTCCAGAACCTCCAGGGTCTTATCCAGCACCTTCAGCTCCCGGAGGATGCCGTTGACCTCGAAGGTCAGCACGCGATAGCCTTCCTTGTCGGGATCGGACATGCCGACGAACTTGATCAGAATATCGCGGCCTTCACTGGCCTTCAGGACGGTCTCCTCTCCCTTACGCAGGCCATAGAAGTAGACATGGCTCTCCAGGGTGGTGACGTCGTTGTAGGCCTCGAAGTGGGTGCAGTAGTCCTCATAAACCTTGGGATACAGGGCGTAGCTGACCGCCTTCTGCTCCATTTCGAAGTCAGAGAAGCCCTTCATATCAAACTTCTCCCGGAGGTGATGCTTGATATCCTCGAAGTCCACATCAGGCAGCAGGGTACCGGGACGGACGGTGATGGGCTCGATGTCCTTCAGAACAATCTTCTGCAGTTCCTTGGGGAAGCCGCCCTCGGGCTGCCCCATCATCCCCTTGAAGAAGTCGATGACGGAGTCGGGGTAGGACAGGGAGGCGCCCTCGGTGAGGATGTTATCCTTGGTCAGGCCGTTCTTCAACATGAAGATGGCCAGGTCACCGACCACCTTGGAGGAGGGGGTCACCTTGATCAGGTTGCCCAGAAGGATGTTGGCCTGGCGATAGAGCTCCTTGATCTTCTCAAACTCATCCTTGGAGCCCATTTCGGTGACCTGGGCCAGCAGGTTGGAGTACTGTCCGCCGGGGATCTCATACTTATAAATCTGGGCGTTGGGGGAGACCATGCCGCTCTCGTTGGCCTTGTAGACCTTGCGGACATGCTCATAGTAGCGGCTCAGCTCATCCAAGCCCTCAAAGTCCAGACCGGTATCCCGCTCGGTGCCCTTCAGGGCTTCCACCACCACGTTGAGGGAGGGCTGGCTGGTGCAGGAGCTCATGGACTCGATGGCCAGGTCCACGATATCCACGCCAGCCTCGGCAGCCTTCAGCACGGTGGCGACGCCAGCGCCGGTGGTGTCGTGGGTGTGCAGGTGAACGGGGATGTGGAGCTCGGACTTGAGGGTTTCCACCAGCTTCTGGGCCGCATAGGGTTTCAGCAGGCCGGCCATGTCCTTGATGGCCAGGATGTGCACGCCCAGGGATTCCAGTTCCTTGGCCTTTTCCACATAGTAGTCTAAGGTGTACTTGACCTCGTTGGGGCTCATGATGTCGCCGGTGTAGCACAGGGAGCCCTCGACGATTTTGCCGGTTTTCAGGGCCTCTTCCACAGGCATCTTCATGTTCTCGATCCAGTTCAGGCTGTCAAAGACACGGAAGACATCCACGCCCTTGATGGCGGAGATCCGAATGAATTCCTTCACCAAGTTGTCGGGATAGTTGCTGTATCCCACCGCGTTGGAGGCCCGCAGCAGCATCTGGATCAGAGTGTTGGGCATTCTCTCGCTGAGGATCTCCAGACGCTTCCAGGGAGACTCCTTCAGGAAACGATAGGCGGTGTCGTAAGTGGCGCCGCCCCAGGCTTCCACAGAGAAAGCGTTCTGGAAAATCACGTTGGAGGCCTTTGCCGCGCCCACAATATCCTTGGTCCGCATCCGGGTGGCGATCAGGGACTGCTGGGCGTCACGCATGGAGGTGTCGGTGACATACAGGCGCTTTTCACCCAAGATCTTCTGGGTAAAGCCCTTGGCGCCCAGCTTCTTGAACTCGTCCTTGGCACCGTAAACCAGGGCGGTCTCGTCGTACTTGGGCAGGACACGGTCCTCGAAGTAGGGCTTTTCTCCCTTGGAGACGTTGACAATTTTGTCCCCCAGGAAGTCCAGAATCTTGGAGACCCGGTCCGGGCTCTGGGACAGGGAGAAGAGCTCGGGTGTCTCCTCAATGAAGGTGGTATAGCACGCACCCGCCTGGAAGGTGGGGTTGTTGATGACGTTAATCAGGAAGGAGATATTGGTCTTGATGCCCTGAATCCGCATCTCCCGCAGGGCACGCAGGGACTTGACCGCAGCGCCCTTGAAGGTCCGGTCAAAGGAGCAGACCTTTACCAGCAGGGAGTCGTAATAGGGCAGAATCTCGGCGCCGGTGTAAACGTTGCCCCCGTCCAGACGAATGCCGTTGCCGGAGCCGGAGTGATAGACGCTCACCTTGCCGGTGTCGGGCATAAAGTTGTTGGAGGGGTCCTCGGAGGTGACACGGGTCTGGATCGCGTAGCCATGGCATTCGATGGCCTTCTGGGAGGTGATGTTGATCTCCGGGGAGTTCAGGGGATAACCCTCGGCAATCAGGATCTGGGAGCGGACAATATCCACGTCGGTCACCAGTTCAGTGACGGTGTGCTCCACCTGAATCCGGGGATTCATCTCAATGAAGTAGGGGTTGCCGTCCGAGTCCACCAGAAACTCGCAGGTGCCGGCGTTGCGGTAGCCCACCTGCTTGCACAGACGAATGGCGCTGTCAAAGATCTTCTGCCGGGAGGCCTCGGGAACGGAGAAGGCGGGCGCATACTCCACCACCTTCTGGTGCCGGCGCTGCACGGAGCAGTCACGGTCAAACAGGTGCACCACATTGCCGTAGTTGTCGGCCAGGACCTGGACCTCCACGTGCTTGGGGCCCTTCAGGTATTTCTCAATAAAGACCTGGTCGTCGCCAAAAGCCTTCTTGGATTCGTCAATGGCCTCCTTGAACTCCTTGGGCATATCCTCTTCCCGGGAGACGATCCGCATGCCCCGGCCGCCGCCGCCGTTGGAGGCTTTCAGCATCACGGGATAGCCGACCTTCTTGGCCACCTCCATGGCTTCCTCCACGGTCTTCATGGCGTGGTCCACGCCGGGGATGATGGGAACCTGGGAGGCAATGGCGATCTGCTTGGAGGAGATCTTGTCGCCCATGGCGTTCATGCTGTCCACGGTGGGGCCGATGAAGGTGATACCGTTCTTTTCACACTCTTCCACCAGAACTGGGTTTTCCGCCAGGAAGCCATACCCGGGGTGGATGGCGTCCACATTGTGGTCCTTGGCAATTTTCAAAATGGTGGGGATGTCCAGATAGGCGTCGATGGGGCCCTTCTCCGGGTTCAGGGGATAGGCCTCGTCCGCCAGGGTGCGGAACATGGCGTACTTGTCTTCCTTGGAGTAGACGGCTACCGAGGTGATGCCCAGCTCGTTGAGCGCCCGGAACACGCGGATGGCGATCTCTCCGCGGTTTGCCACCAGTACTCGCTTGAAGTTCTTGATACGTACTTCACTCATAAGCAAACTCCTTCTTAACGTCGTGTTGGGATAGAAATCAAGATATCCTTCGAGGCAGCTCCTCTGCCAGTGTTCACTTTGCAAGAACAAATGTGTTTCTATTCGTGTTTCATTATACACGAAAAGAAAAAACCTTGCAAGTACTCTGACGGTGAAGGAGCCTGAGGGGAAACCGTCAAAATGACCTGTGGCTTGGGCGGAAAACACTGGGCAGAGGGAGGGGAAGCGGGGATTCCGCTCTATTATCATAAATTTTAAGGGACTTTCCCTTGGGCTTTTATCATAATTTTCACAAGAAATCATTCGGCAGAATTTTCCAAAAAATGGGACCAAAAAAGAGCACCAAACATCGGGGAAAAACCGCGGGAAAAATCTGATAGATTGACGAAGAGGTTTTCCGGCTTCCCTTCCTTTACAAGGGGATACCGTAGGACTATAATAAACCTGATAATATGAGAAAAAACATTTTTGTGCCAGGTGGCATGGCCAGTTTGTGGGAAGGAGGCCCGGAATTTGCTCACCTATTCCTTTGAAAACATTGACACGGAGAGCATGTATGAGCATCTTTACCGGTGTATTAAGCAGGATATTCTCCAGAAAAAGCTGCGGGCGGGGGAGAAGCTGCCCTCCAAGCGGACCTTTGCCAAGAATTTGGGGGTAAGCACCATCACCGTGGAGAGCGCCTACGCACAGCTGGTGGCGGAGGGCTTCCTCTACACCCTGCCCAAGCGGGGGTATTATGTCTGTGAGCTGGAGCGGGAGGAGCCGGTGGCGCCGCTTCCTCCCCGGCCCAAGGGGCCCGCGCCCCGGGAGCCCGACAAGCGGGCCTATTGGGCGGATTTTGTGGGCAGTTCCGTGGCCCGGGATATGTTTCCCTTCTCTGTGTGGGTAAAGCTTCTGCGGGATGTCACAGCGGGGGAGGATGAGGCGACGTTGCTCACCGATACCTCTGCGGGAGGCATCCGGCAGCTCCGGCAGGCCATTTCCGACCACCTCTATCAATTCCGGGGGATGACCATTGACCCGGAGCAGATCGTGGTGGGGGCGGGGACGGAGTACCTGTACAGCGTCCTGATCCAGCTCCTGGGACGCCAGTGGGGCTATGCGGTGGAGGACCCGGGTTATCTTCGGCTGAGTAAGATCTATGAGAAGAACGATGTGGTGACCTATCACATTCCCATGGACCAGGCCGGCATTATTCCAGAGAAGCTGGAGGAGAGCGGCGCGGAGATTCTCCACATCACCCCCTCCCATCACTTCCCCACGGGGATTGTCATGCCGGTCAGTCGGCGGTATGAGTTTCTCAGCTGGGCCTCCAAAGGGGAGAACCGGTATATCATTGAGGACGATTATGACTGTGAGTTCCGTCTGGCCGGCCGGCCCATCCCCACATTGCAGAGCATTGATGTGATGGAGAAGGTCATCTATATCAATACCTTTTCCAAGAGCCTGGCCCCGGCCTTTCGGATCAGCTATCTGGTTCTGCCCAAGCACCTGGTCACCCGGTTTTATGAGACCCTGGGGTTTTATTCCGGCACAGTCTCCTGCCTGGAGCAGATGACCTTGGCCCGGTTCCTCTCTGAGGGATATTTTGAAAAGCACATCAACCGGATGCGCAACCACTACCGGGCACTCCGGGACAAGCTCCTGCTGGCCCTGCGGCAGTCCCCTCTGGCGGGCAGGGTGAAGATCAGCGAGGAGCATGCGGGCCTTCATTTCCTGCTGGAGCTGGACACCCAGCGCAGCGACGAGGAGATTCTCCAGGCGGCCCAGGCCCAGGACCTGCGGATCTCCTTCGTGTCCCAATATTATGTTGCCGCCCAGAACCGCCGTCCTCATGTGCTGGTGATGAATTATTCCGGCCTGGAGGAGGAGAAGGTGGAGGAGGCGGTTTCCCGCCTGTGCCGGGCGGTGCTGGGATGAGAATTCCCCTTCGGCCCTTGCATCGGCGGTGAGATAGTGCTACAATAAACTGGTTGATTTCGTAAGAAAAAGACGGAACCGTCTTGTATTTGGAGGTAACCTATCATGTTTGCAAAACTGATCGAAACCCTGAAAGCCAATCCCCGCACCCTGGTTTTTACCGAGGGCTCTGACGCCCGGATTCTGGAGGCCACCGCCCGCCTGAAGAAGGATGGTTTCCTGACCCCCATCCTAGTGGGTGTGGAGACCGAGGTCAAGGCCGCAGCGGAGAAGGGCGGCTTTGACATTGAAGGCGTGCGCATTGTGGACCCGGCCACCTATGCCGGCATGGACGCCATGGTGGAGAAGATGGTGGAGCTGCGCAAGGGAAAGATGACCCCCGAGGACTGCCGGAAGAACCTGATGAAGGGCAACTACTTCGGCACCATGCTGGTCAAGATGGGGGAGGCCGACTGCCTGCTGGGCGGTGCCACCTACTCCACCGCGGACACCGTCCGGCCTGCGCTTCAGCTCATTAAGACCAAGCCCGGCAACAGCAACGTGAGCTCCTGCTTTATTCTCCAGCGGGAGAAGGACGGCGTGGACGAGCGCCTGTGCATGGGGGACTGCGCCATCCAGATCGATCCCGACGAGGACGCCCTGGTGGAGACCGCGCTGGAGTGCGCCAAGACCGCCGCGACCTTCGGCATTGACCCCAAGATTGCCTTCCTGAGCTATTCCACCAAGGGCTCCGGCAAGGGTGACGCGGTGGACAAGGTGAAGAACGCCTGCGACAAGGCCAAGGCCGCCGCTCCTGAGCTGGCCATCGACGGCGAGATGCAGTTCGACGCCGCTGTGTCCCCGGTGGTGGGGCAGCAGAAGTTCCCCGGCTCCAAGGTGGCCGGCCACGCCAATACCTTTATCTTCCCGGAGATTCAGTCCGGCAACATTGGCTATAAGATTGCCCAGCGCCTGGGCGGCTTCGCCGCCTACGGCC
>OLPI01002170.1_pt1 | contig 15823 bp, 15 predicted proteins | sample 1672361 | NCBI WGS metagenome assembly OLPI01 (sample SAMEA3136675, study PRJEB25190) | human gut metagenome
TTTTCTACGGAATTACAGAAAACAAAAAAAGTGCCAACGAACACTTGACACAAACGAAAAATAAAAAAATATTGAAATAGTTATCTAATAGTGATATAATTATGACAAAATATTACATAAAGAAAGAAAATAAACTATATGAAAAAAGTAATCGTTATAGGGGCGGGCCCGGCAGGACTTACGGCGGCGTATGAGATACTAAACCGGACGGATTCCTGCCAGGTGCTTGTATTAGAGGAAAAAAATCAAATTGGTGGATTAGCAAAAACGGTAGACTTCCAAGATTATCGAATGGACTTGGGAGGACATCGTTTTCTTATGGTGAATGAAAAAGTTTTAGATTGGTGGAATCAATTTTTGCCTTCAAGAGGAGTAAACTATATCAAGCGTATGTTTCGGAGAAAACAAAAATTAAAACTGTATTATAAAGGGAATTATGTTAGTCATCCGATTTTGTTTGACCGAAAATTCAGAAATCAGGTTGGCAGCTTTTGTACCTTAAAATGTATATGTGGCTTAATAAAAAGTAAAATAAAGAAGAGGAAAGAACATACATTAGAAGATTACTACATGAATCGGTTTGGACAAACTATTTATCAAACTTTTCTGCAGGATTATATGGAAAAATGCTGGGGAGAGTCTCTAAGAAATCTTTCCTGTGAGCAGGGAACAATGCATGGGGAAAATCGAGTTCAGACAGAATATTTTCTCTATCCCAAATTGGGAGCTGGTCAAATGTGGCAGGAGGTTGCAGAGAAGATAAAAAAAAGAGGTGGAATTATTGAATTGGGAGCAATGGTAGACTCACTTGTTTTGGATAATAATATGCTGAAAAAAATCAGTTATATAAAATCAAACGGAAAACGAGTATTTGAGGAGGCGGATGTTGTCATTTCAACTATGCCGTTAAGTTCATTGTTTGCCAATATGACGGGAAACGTTCCGATTTCTTTGCGGACGATTGCCGATGGGTTAAAATACCGTGATTGCGTGATTATGGGATTGTGCATTAAGTGGCCGGAATTGGCGAATGGGGCGTTTTCCATGGAAAACTTTCCGGAGCGTATGATTTATGTGCAGGATCCGAAAATTAAACTTGCCAGAATTCAGGTCTATAACAACTGGTCGCCGTATCTTGTGAAAAAGAAAAATGAGTTATGGCTGGGACTTGAATTTTTCTGCAAAGAAGGAGACGACTTCTGGAATTTATCGGAGGATGAGTGTGCGAAAATTGCCGTGTCCGAGTTGAAAAAAATTGGATTTATTGAATCGGGCAGAGAAGTAGTCTGCTATCATAGAGAGTATGTTCCGAAAGCTTATCCGGCGTATGCCGGCAGCTACGAAAAGAAGGGAGAATTACTTTCTTTTGTTGATGGAGTAAAAAATTTATATACGATTGGCAGAAACGGTTCTCATTATTGCTACAAAATGGATGAGACCGTTCTTAATGCGATGCAAACGGTAGATAAAATCTTTGCCGAACATCAGAAATAATGATAGCGCGAGCGCATTTTAATGATGCAGATGGCAGTAACGATTAAGGTGAGAAGCTCTGCTAAAAGAACCGATGACCAGATACCGTCAATCGCAAAGAAAATGGGCAGAATCAGGACAGCGCTGATTTGGAATACAAGTGTTCGCAAAAAAGAAATCAGCGCTGATAAAAGCCCATTATTTAAGGCCGTGAAAAATGAGGAGCCGTAAATATTAAGTCCACACACAAGAAATGTTGTGCAGTAAATTTGAAAGCCATGTCTGGTTAATTCAAACAAATCCACATCATATCCAACAAAAATGCGGGCAAGAGGTGTCGCAATCAACTGGGCGAGTATAAACATGAAAATGCCACAGATACCGGTAAAGCGCAGACTTTTATTCAATAAATTCTTTAATTCTTTGTGATTTTGTGCGCCATAGTGGTAACTGACAATAGGGGCACTGCCGATGGAATATCCAAAATAAATCGCAACAAAAATAAAATTGACATACATAATCGTTCCGTAAGCAGCTATGCCGTTTTCGCCGACAAAGCGCATAAGCTGGAAATTGAATAAGGTGTTTACGATAGAACTGGATAAGTTTGTCATCAATTCCGAGGAGCCATTTGTACAAGTCTTTTTCAAGATAAAAGGATACCATTTGGTTTTTCCTAAACGAAACGGACTTGAATTTTTGGCAGCAAAATAAATTAATGGTACAAAGCCGCCGATACATTCGCCACAGACGGTTGCAATGGCGGCACCGACAAGCCCCATGCCAAACACGGCGATAAACAGATAGTCCAGCACCATGTTCGTAACACCGGCAAGAACAACAACGAGTAAACCAAGTTTTGGTTTTTCCGCCGTGACAAAAAAGCACTGAAATACATTTTGCAGCATAAACGGTGTTAACGATAAAAACGTAATGCGCCCATATAGAGTACAATAGTCTAAAAGATCTCCGGAGGCGCCAAGTGCGATGCTGACCGGTCTTGCAAGTAAAATTCCAAGGATACTTAAAATGATGCCGCCAAAAATCGTCAGATAAATAAGCATGGAAAAATACCGGTTGGCTTCTTTTTCTCTGCCTTCACCAAGAGTTTTTGCTACGATGGCACTGCCGCCGGTTCCGACCATGAAACCAAGGGCGGAGAGTGCCATAATAAACGGCATAATGAGGTTGATTGCGGCAAACGCTGTCTTTCCGGCATAATTGGACACAAAAAGACCATCCACTACGCCATAGATGGATGTGAAAATCATCATGACGATGGAAGGAAAGACAAAACGTAATAATTTATGGTAGGTAAAATGTTCGGATAACTGAATTTTCATACTAAACTCCTTATATAAATCGTATTGCCTACTGTAACATACAAATCGGTCTTTTGTCAAACATTGGTATTGATTTCTTTGCACAAATGGGGAAAGCTGTGCTATAATACTGATTTGGAAGAAAAATCAGAAAAAATACATTGGAAATGGAGCAAATCATGAAACAGCATCGAAAGATGTTCCAGTATGTGGAAGAAATGCTTTACAGCTATGACCGCAGAAAGGGCGATAAGAGTAAGAACAAAATTGAATATGACCGATACGCCCATACACTGCGGGTTTATCAGTGGATGCTCCGCATTACGAGAGAGTTAAAGGATGACAGTTTAGATGTTGAATCCTTAAAGATTGCAACAATTTTCCATGATGTAGGATATGCCGTGCAGGGAGATGAAGGACACGCCAAAGAAAGTGCCGCTATTTGCAGAGATTATTTGGAACGGCGTCCGTATACGCCCGAGCAGATTGATTTTATCTGCTATTTGATTTTAGAACACCCAAATAAGCGGCTTTTGCATGAGAAAACAACGCCACTGGAGTTGGTTGTTCTGATGGAAGCGGATATGTTAGATGATACCGGGGCAATGGGAATTGTACTCGATTCGTGGATTACATCCAAAGAAGAAAATCCATCGTTTAATGAGGTTTGCAGGCATTTTGAAAAATATACCTACCGTCATATGAAACAGATGGATTTTGTGACAGCACCCGGCAAGCGTTTCTGGCATGAAAAGAGAACGCTTGTGTATGAATTTTTGAGGCAGTACCGCAGGGATTTAGGTTTGATGGATTAGTCAAGCGGCTCGTTACTTTTGAGTGTCGTGTGAAAGCGCTTGTGAAGTGGTTTTCCCTGCGTCACACTTTTGTGAAAATCCAAAATCAATTCATTTGCCAAAGAAATCGATTTTTTATAGTGTTTTAAGAGGACGGCGTTGGTGTGTTTTGCGTAGGATTTGGCACAGAGTGTCATCATGTGTCCCTCAAGCTGTTTGTAGTGGAATGTGATTTTCATAAGCAGACGAATCACAAACCGTTTCAAAGAGCAGCCACAGGTTAGAAGCTTCTTATAAAAACGCATGCCCGAAAGAGCTCGTTTGATTTTATGTTTTGATAGAGCAAATGGGCGGTATACTTCGTAAATGGCATGGATAGTGGCTTTATCGTTTGGTATCATGTGCCAGATAGGATAAGAGATGGCATTGTAACCATCTTTTTTCAGCAGAAACCGGTCAAACTCATTTTCCATTACCAGATGATTTTTTCCGGCTTCCGTAGATTTTGGAATGATATAGGTATGACATTCACTGTCTAGCACAAAATGACAGATATAGCCGAGCAAATAGGCATAGGCGGCAGAGTCTGTACCAAGTTTTCGGATGATGGGCAGTTCGTAAGCAAGAAAGGCATCGAACGCATGACTGTGCTGGTGATAGCCTAATTGGTTGGTTTTACATTTTAATAAGGGATGATAAAAAAATAAAAAATCCGGTCCCTGCAATCCGATACGGAAAGCGGCAGGGTGTCGGCGAATGGTATTTTTAAGTGGTTTGGGAAGCATTTTTTGTACTTCTTTGCCAAAGGAATTATGGGCATAAATACAAGGCATATTAAAAATCTCCTTTCCATGTATGAAATTAGCATTACAAATTTCACTTATAAGTCGATAAGGAAAAACATAATTGTAATGGCAGATGAGGCGCATAGAGGACAGTATGGCTTAGAAGAAAAAGTAAAAATGATAAAAAATGAAAAAAATGGTGTGGTATATTTGACGTTCCCTCTTTTTGAGAAGGCAGGAATCAAACACGGTTTTTCTACGAAATTAGGCGGTGTCAGTGTGGGAGACTGTGCGACTATGAATTTAAGTTTTACAAGAGGCGATGATGAGAAAGCTGTGCTTGAAAACCATAGAAGATTTGCAAAAGCCGTCGGTTATCCGGTGGAAAATGTGGTGCTTAGTAATCAGGTACACGAGACAAAAATTTTACGCGTTGATGAAAAAGACTGTGGCAAAGGTGTTGTCAGAGAATCGGATATCATTGGCATCGACGGATTGATTACGAATGATAAAAAAGTAGTTTTGATGACTTTTTTTGCGGACTGTGTGCCGTTGTTTTTCTATGACCCGGTAAAAAAAGCAATTGGGGCAAGTCATTCTGGCTGGCGGGGAAGTGTAAAGCGAATCGGAGAAAAAACGGTGCGCCGCATGGAAGAGGAATTTGGCTCCAATCCCAAAGATATCCTTGCGGTAATCGGACCATCGATTTGCAAAGACTGCTACGAAGTGAGCGAAGATGTTGCGGCTGCTTTTCAGAAAGAATTTAAAGAGGAGCAGTGGCAGGAGATTTTAGAAGAGAAACCGGCACATAAATATCAGCTCGATTTATGGCGGGTAAATGAAATTATATTAGAAGAAGCCGGTATCCCGAAAGAACAGATTGAGGTGAGCGGCGTATGCACCTGCTGTCATTTCGACTGGCTGTTTTCCCACCGTGCGACCGGTGGCAGACGGGGAAATTTAGCAGGCGTCATAACTTTAATGGAAGGAGAATGAGACCTTGAACCGCAGAAATTATCAGAAAGAACTGGATGAATTATTGGCATCGTTTTCAGAAAAAAAACGATTATTTCTTCATTGTTGCTGTGCACCATGCAGCAGTTATGTATTAGAATACCTGCATGATTTTTTTGATATTACGGTATTTTTTTATAATCCGAATATTTCGGAAGCGTGTGAGTATCAAAAAAGAAAAGAGGAGTTAAAGCGTTTTTTACAGACAGCTCCTTTTGGAAAAGAAATTCATATGCACGATGCCGATTATGAACCGGAACTTTTTGAAAAAATGGCAAAAGGGCATGAAAATGATCCGGAGCGGGGGCCAAGATGCGCAAAGTGTTTCAGACTTCGGTTGGAGGAAACCGCAAAATACGCAAAAGAGGGTACGTATGATTATTTTTGTACGACACTTTCCATCAGCCCTCATAAAAATGCGGATTTATTAATGCAAATTGGAGAAGAACTTTCTGAAAATTACGGCGTTCCCTATCTGCCATCGGATTTTAAGAAGAAAAATGGATATAAAAGAAGTATTGAACTGTCAAGAGAATACGATTTGTACCGGCAGGATTTTTGTGGCTGTCGTTTTTCAAAAAAGGCAAAGGAGGACATGCGATGCGAGTGAAACAATGGATTTCTCTTTTCTTGTGTGTCATCATTCTTCTTCCCGGATGTGCAGCTTCTGAGGAAAAGAAGACAGAGCGTGAAATTTTTGCCATGGACACGATTATGAATCTGACTTTTTACGGAGAAAACGGAGAACAGGCGATGACAGCGGCTGTTTCCGAAATTCAGCAGTTAGAGAAAACTTTATCCGTTACCAAAGCAGACAGTGAGATTTCAAAGATTAATGCTGCAGGTGGGAAAAAAGTCACAGTTTCGAAGGAAACATATGACTTACTTTCTGCTTGTATTCAATATGGAAATGATACGGATGGGTTGTTTGATATTTCAATTTACCCGCTTGTGAAGTTATGGGGATTTACGACAGAGAAATATCATGTGCCGGACAAAGCCGAAAGAGATGCTGTTATAAAAAAGATTGATTATAAAAAGATAGAACTTCTTTCGGATTGTCAGGTGAGGATTCCATCCGGCATGGCAATTGATTTGGGAGCGGCGGCAAAAGGCTATCTGTCCCAGAAAATTATTGATCTTTGCAAAGAGAAAAAAGTTACTTCCTGTATTCTTTCCTTAGGTGGAAATGTGCAGACAATCGGCATGAAACCGGATGACACGGAATACACGGTAGGAATTACGGACCCATCCGATGGAAGCAGTATTTATGGCACAGTAAAGGTAAAGGATAAGGCGGTTATTACCAGTGGAATTTATCAGAGAAATTTCAAAAAAGACGGAAAACTGTATCATCATATCATGGATAAAAGAACCGGTATGCCGGCAGACAATAATCTGGCATCGGTTACGGTAATTGCGGAAAATGGGGCGATGGCGGATGCGTATGCGACCGCACTTTCAGTTATGGGAGAAGAAAAGGCAATTGCTTTTCAAAAAAAACACCCGCAGATTCAGATTATTTTGATACGCAAAGACGGCACCTTTTACCAATCTGAAAAAGCGGGAATGATAAAATCCTAGATAAAGTGGTAAATAATAGCGGCAACAATAATTCCGATGATACTGCCGATGGTGAATTTGATTGTCAGTCCGAAAGTCAGAACCAATACGCCTAAGTTTAAGGTAAGTGGTTTTGCTAATCCGAAACTTTTTCCAAAATTCAGCCACGACAGGCCGGCAACTCCGCTTGTCAGCTGGCTGATAAAGCTGCCAAGAACAACACCTGCTAAAATCAGTAAAAAGAGTGCCCAACCGTTTTTTCCTGCTCCTCTTGCCATGATGCACCTCCTTATGTAATCGAAATCTATCTTTTAGCATACACTATTTTTTAGAAATCTGCAAAAACTTTTTAAGAAAAAAAGGAAATAATATCCTTATGTTGTAATTCTTTTAATGTAGTTGTTTTTTGCTTAATCCCGAAAGGCAGGAAAGAGTGGATATGACAATACGTGAAAATTTAGAAAAAAGAGAACATGACATACTAAGTCCTTATGCGGCATTTAGTGATGAGTCTAAGGGGCGCGATACATACGAAGAGCAATGTGACCTGCGTCCGGTTTATCAAAGAGACCGTGACCGGATTCTTCATTCCAAATCGTTTCGGCGGTTAAAGGGGAAAACGCAGGTGTTTCTTGCACCGGAAGGAGACCATTACCGCACACGAATGACGCATACTTTAGAAGTGTCGCAGAATGCGAGAACGGTTGCAAAAGCACTTCGTCTGAATGAAGATTTGACGGAGGCAATCGCACTTGGACATGATTTGGGACACACACCGTTTGGACATGCCGGTGAGCGGATTCTGAATGAAATATATTCCGAGGGATTTCGTCATCAGGAGCAGAGTGTCCGCGTGGTGGAGTGCCTTGAAAAGGATGGCGAGGGATTAAATCTTACGGTTGAAGTAAGGGATGGCATCCGGAATCATTCGACTTCCGGAAATCCATCGACACTGGAAGGAAAAATTGTGAGACTCTGTGATAAGATTGCGTATGTCAACTCAGACATTGACGATGCAATCCGGGGAAAGGTCATCAAAGAAGAGGATATTCCCCGTGAATATACCGAGATTTTGGGAAATACTCTTAGAGAGCGTCTCAATACGCTGATACACGATTTGATTCGTAACAGCATGGATAAAAATGATATTATTCAATCGGACACAATGCGGGAAGCGCTGACCGGTCTCCGTGCTTTTATGTTTGAAAATGTGTATGTCAATTCCGTTGCAAAAGCGGAAGAGGGAAAAGCCGAGTATATGATTGGCCAGTTATATAAATACTATATTGACCATGTGGAAAAACTCCCGGAAGAATATGGCAAGATGTTAAAATCCGGAGAGGCATCCGTTGAGCGTGTGGTCTGTGATTTTATCGCAGGAATGACCGACCGGTATGCGGTAGCGACATACCAGAGTTTGACAATTCCTCGCACATGGTCTGTGTTGTAGGGAAGAAAAGTAACGGAGTGATGGGCATGTATTACGAAGAAGATTTTGTGGAAGAAGTGAGACAAAGAAGTGATGTTGTCGATATTATTTCTTCCTATGTAAATCTGAAACGGACTGGCAGCAATTATGTTGGTCTTTGTCCGTTTCATAATGAAAAGACAGCATCCTTTTCCGTGAGCCCGTCAAAGCAGATGTATTACTGTTTTGGATGTGGTGCCGGCGGCAATGTATTTACCTTTTTAATGGAATATGAAAACCTTACGTTTGTGGAGGCTTTAGAGCGGCTTGCCGAGCAAGCGGGGATGGAACTTCCGGAAAAAGGTAATTCGGAAAACGACAGAAAACGCCGGGATTTGCGGGATTCGATACTGGAAGTCAATAAGTTGGCAGCCAATTATTATTTTGCCTGTTTGAAAAGTGAGCAGGGAAAGATTGGTTATGAATATCTGACAAAACGTGAGTTAAAGCCGGAGACTATTGTGCGGTTTGGACTTGGTTTTGCGGGAAAAGGCGGAAGTCCACTTTACCAGTATGTAAAATCCAAGGGCTATCCGGATTCGGTACTCAAAGAAACCGGACTTTTCACTTATGATGAAAAGCGCGGCGTGTATGATAAGTTCTGGAACCGTGTGATGTTTCCTATTTTAGATAGGAACAACCGTGTGATTGCTTTTGGCGGCCGCGTGATGGGGGATGCGAAACCAAAGTACCTAAATTCGCCGGAAACAATGGTTTTTGATAAAAGCCGGAATCTGTATGGGTTAAATTTTGTGCACGGCAAGCAGAGTGAGGGCATGATTATTTGTGAGGGCTATATGGATGTGATTGCACTTCATCAGGCAGGATTCACAAATGCGGTGGCAAGCCTTGGTACGGCATTTACGAGTCAGCACTGTAGTTTGTTAAAGCGGTATACGGATTTGGTATATTTGTGCTACGACAGTGACGGCGCTGGGGTGAAAGCGGCGATGCGTGCGATTCCGATGCTGAAAGAAGCGGGGATTCGTGTCAAGGTAATCAATATGCGTCCATATAAAGATCCGGATGAATTTATGAAAGGTCTTTCGCCGGAGGCGTTTAAGGAGAGGATTGAACAGGCAAAATCGAGTTTCTTTTATGAGGTGGACAACCTGATGAAAGAATATGACATGAATGATCCGGAATCCAAAACGTCATTTATGAATGAAGTGGCAAAAAAATGTTTAACCTTTGATAATGAAATCGAGCGAACGAATTACATGGAGGCATTTTGCAGAGAATATAGCGTAAGAACCGAGGATTTCAAAAAACTGGTTGCCTATCACAGTGCCAGAATGGTTGGCATTGATTATGAGAAGAGGCGGCAGGAGCGCATGGTGAAGACAGCAAGACAAAAGGAGGACGGTATTGCAAAAAGCCAAGGTGTATTTCTTACATGGCTTAGTAATGACCCGGTTTTGTTTGAAAAGACAAAAGGGATTTTATCCGCCGAAGATTTTGTGGATGAGCCGTATCACGAAGTGGCGCAGATGATTTATGAGCAGTATGAAACTACCGGCAAAGTAGAGCCGGCCATGATTATCAGTAAATTCCAAAGCAAAGAGGAGCAGTCTCTGGTAGCCGGAATTTTTAATAAAGAATTAAAAGAAATCAGTAAAGATACCGAACAGCAGAAAGCACTGAATGAAGTTGTGCACAGTATCAAAAAGTACAGTCTGGAATACCGGAGCAGACATGTGACGGACATGAAAGAACTACAGACTCTTATGGAAGAGAAAAGAAAGTTACAGACATTACAGATTTCATTTTAAAAGAGCCGTTGTTTGACAACAGAAATGGAGGAAAAGATGGATAAGGAAAATACAAATGTAGACGAACAGCAGAAAATGCTGACAATTATGAATGAGCTTGTTGAATTGGGCAAGAAAAAGGAAAATGTACTGGAACTCAGTGAAATTGAGAAGGTGTTCGCAGACCAGGGAATGGAACTTGATGATGACAAGACCGAAAAAGTTTTCGAGTATTTGGAAAATAAAGGAATTGTTGCAATGGTGCCGGAAAGTGACACTGAGGATGACATTATTCTGGATGTTGAAGATGAGCCAACCGAGGAAGAACTGGAAAATATCGAAATGGCAGTTCCGGATGGTGTCAGCATTGAGGACCCGGTTCGTATGTATCTGAAAGAAATCGGTAAAGTGCCGCTTTTGACCGCCGAGGAGGAAAAAGAACTGGCAATGAAAATGGAAGCCGGTGATATGGAGGCAAAAAAACGTCTGGCAGAGGCAAACCTGCGTCTGGTTGTCAGCATCGCCAAACGTTATGTTGGACGAGGTATGTTGTTTTTGGATTTGATTCAGGAGGGAAACTTAGGACTGATTAAAGCGGTTGAAAAGTTTGATTACCGCAAAGGTTACAAATTCAGTACCTATGCTACCTGGTGGATTCGTCAGGCGATTACAAGAGCGATTGCCGATCAGGCAAGAACGATTCGTATTCCGGTTCATATGGTGGAGACAATTAATAAATTAATCCGTGTTCAGCGCCAGCTTTTGCAGGAATTGGGACGTGAGCCGTATCCGGAAGAAATTGCGGAAAAGATGGGACTTCCGGTTGAGCGCGTGCGCGAGATTCAGAAGATTTCACAGGAGCCGGTTTCTCTTGAGACACCAATCGGTGAAGAGGAAGACAGTCATCTGGGTGACTTTATTCAGGATGATAATGTACCGGTGCCGGCAGAAGCAGCTGCCTTTACTCTTTTGAAAGAGCAGCTTGTGGAAGTTCTTGGAACGTTGACTGAGAGAGAGCAGAAAGTTTTGTGTCTACGTTTTGGCTTAGAGGATGGACGTGCCCGTACACTTGAAGAAGTCGGCAAAGAAATTGACGTAACAAGAGAGCGTATCCGCCAGATTGAGGCAAAGGCACTCCGTAAACTCCGTCATCCGAGCCGCAGCCGTAAATTAAAGGATTATTTAGACTAATGCAGCATACAATAGAATTGTCTGCCCGTATGGCAATGAATGCTTCGCTTGTACCGGATGGAGCAAAAGTGGCGGATGTCGGCTGTGACCATGGCTATGTTTCTCTTTATCTTGCTTCAAAAAAAGCATGTAAAAAAGTTATTGCCATGGATATCAATGAGGGACCACTTGCTCATGCAAGAAAAAATATTGAAAAGGCAGGTCTTAGTGATTGCATTGACTGCCGTTTGAGTGATGGCATGCAGGCGTTAAATCAAGGAGAGGTCGATACCGTTTTGATTGCCGGTATGGGCGGTATGTTAGTCTGCCGGATTCTTGAGCAGTCGCCGGAAGTTTTACAGGAGGTTTCCACGCTTGTAATTCAGGCGCAGTCCGATTTATGCGAAGTCAGAAAGATGATTCATAAGATAGGCTTTTTCATTGAAAAGGAAAAGTTTTGTATGGATGCCGGAAAACCGTATCTTGTGATGCGTGCAGTAAGAGGAGAAGAAAAAACTCCTTATGAGCCGGCTGAGTATGAGTACGGACGACTTTTACCGGAAGCGGGTGATGCTGCTTATCGCAGTTATTTGCTGGATGAACGGGATAAAAAAATGAAATTGCAGGAAACATTAAAAATGCAAAAGACATCCGGTGCCGGTGCCCGTGTGGAAGAATTGACAGAAGAGATTACAGGGCTTAACTGGATTTTAAACAAATTCTAATTTGTTTTCCTAACGGAAGGGAGGAATTGCCATGGAAATTACATGGAGAGATAAAACTATAACATGCGAAGAAGGAACTACGCTGTTTGATATAAGTAAACAGGTGGAAAAAGAATATGAGTTTCCAATTATTGTTGCAAAAGTGGATGGTGTGATTCAGGAATTATACCACGAAGTGATTGATGGAACGACGGTTTCTTTTTGTACAACAAAAGACAGTGATGGCAAGCGTGCTTACATACGTGGTATGTCAATGCTTTTGCTGAAGGCAATTCAGGAAGAAAAGGCATTTAAGGAAGAGGACCGGATAACGATTGATTTTTGTTTAGACAGTGGTTATTACTGCCATTTAAATTCAAAAGAAAAACCGACAAAGGAACTGCTTGACCGTTTGGAAAAACGGATGCGTGAGGATGTAAAAAAAGATATCCGTTTTGAAAAAGTTGTGATGCGCACCAGAGATGCCAGACGGATGTTTGAAAAAAAGCATATGGCAGATAAGAGCAAATTGTTGAAATACCGCAGAAATTCACGCATGACGGTATATCATTTAGGTGATTTTACAGATTATTATTATGGTGCCATGCCATACAGCACCGGTATTTTAACTCATTTTCGTCTGGAACTTTTTGAAGATGGCTTTGTCTTTGTGGTTCCGAAAAAAGAGGCACCTGTTACAATGCCCGAATTTAAACCAAGCATAAAACAGTACCACACGATGCAGATGGCAAATGAGTGGAGTGAAAAAATGCAGGTTTCTACAGTTGGCGAGTTAAATGAAATCATTGTGAATGGTGGTTTTCAGGAGTTGATGCTGACACAAGAGGCGCTGCACGAAAAACGGATTGGAGATATTGCGGTGCAGATTGCGGAGCGCGGCTGTCGTATCGTGACAATCGCAGGACCATCGTCATCCGGTAAAACAACATTTTCTTATCGTTTATCGACTCAGCTTCGCACCCTTGGTTTGAAACCTCATCCGATTGGTTTAGATGATTATTTTGTAAATCGTGAAGATACACCAAGAGATGCCAACGGAAAATATGATTATGAGTGCCTTGGTGCGATTGATACCAAGCAGTTTAATGAAGATTTGACGAATCTTTTGGCTGGCAAGCCGGTTCAGCTGCCAACGTATAATTTTATCAGTGGTATGAGAGAATACGATAAACCGATTATGCAGCTTGGCAGTGAGGATATCCTTGTCATTGAGGGAATCCATGGCTTAAATGACAAACTGACATATTCCATCCCGAAGAAGGATAAATACAAGATTTATATCAGTGCACTGACGACATTAAATATCGATCACCACAACCGTATTCCAACGACGGAAGGACGGCTTTTACGCCGAATTATCAGAGACGCAAGAACCCGTGGCAATACAGCCCAGAAAACGATTTCTATGTGGGATTCCGTCCGTCGCGGCGAGAGCCGGAACATTTTCCCTTATCAGGAAGAGGCTGATGCGATGTTTAACTCGGCACTGATTTATGAGCTGGCTGCTATGAAACTTTATGCAGACCCGTTATTGTTCCAGGTGACTAAGGATTGTCCGGAATATGCGGAGGCACAGCGTCTGCTTAAGTTTTTGGATTATTTCTTGCCAATTGACCCACATGATGTTCCACTGAATTCCATCTTGCGCGAATTTATCGGTGGTGGTATATTATTAGGGTGATTTCATTATGAGCAGCACAAGTGACCGCGCCCATTCAGACGAAAGGGAATGGGTGAGGAAAGTCCGAGCTTCACAGGGCAGGATGCCGGATAACGTCCGGTGGAGGCGACTCCCAGGCTAGTGCAACAGAAATATACCGCCACGGCTTTGCCCGTGGTAAGGTTGGAATGGCGAGGTAAGAGCTCACCGCCTCTCTGGTAACAGGGAGGGCATATGTAAACCCCATCCGAAGCAAGACCGAACAGGAAGCAATACGGCGGCCCGTCGTGCTTTCGGGTAGGTCGCTAGAGCCTGTTGGCAACAGCAGGCCTAGATAGATTGTTGTCCCAGACAGAACTCGGCTTACAGGCTCACTCCTTCCCCGTAAAAGTAAAACGGATCGAACCCGAAAAAGGGAACGATCCTTTTTATTTTGCCCGAGGGCACGGCGCACACCGCCGTGATGCACGCCATGCCCTGCTTTTTCAGCCAACCGGGCGGTAGCTGCCGCCCTCGATGCGGTAAAGTGACGAAACGGGAGAAAGCGCCCGCAGGGACGAAACCGACAGCCCCGACGAAAAACGCACCGCCGTGCCGCAGCTGGCCTCCAGCGCGCGGGGACGGGGCATGAGCCGGTACGGGATGCCCCGGCGGGAAAGCGCCCCGGCATACGCCAATGCCTGCATCTGGTTGGGGAAGGTTGCAAGGTACTGCATGGTACTGCCCCCTTTTTGGACGATTGGGAGCCACAGGCCCCGTGACATCCTATGCGGCGGCGGGGAAATGCGCCCCCGCACCGGGAAAAGCCGGGGGACATAGGCTATATCGGGGTGCTACTTGTATTTGCCGGGTGGCCGTGCTACAATGGCAACAGATACTATATTCCCGCAGGAGGAGAACGGAGGAGCATATGAAACAGATCTATCTGGATAATGGGGCGACCAGCTTCCCCAAGGCGCCGGGCGTCGGGCAGGCCATGAAGGATTATATCGAGAAGGTGGGGGTCAACGTCAACCGTTCCAGCTACCGTGCTACGGCCGAAGCGGCGCTTTCCACCCTGACCGTGCGGGAGGATCTGTGCCGGCTGTTCGGTGCGGGCGATGACCCGAGCTATGCCATTTTTACCAGCGGGGTCACATTGAGCCTGAATATGATTATGAAAGGGGTGCTGCGTCCCGGCGATCATTTGATCATCAGCGGGATGGAGCACAATGCGGTGGCACGCCCTGCCATGCAGCTGGAGGCGGCCGGGGTCAAGGTGTCCATCACCCCGTGTGATGAGGACGGTGTGCTGCGGCTCGATGAATTCGAGAGGCTGTTCACCCCCGAAACCCGGCTGGTGGTGATGCAGTACGCCAGTAACGTCAGCGGGACCATTCAGCCCATTGGGGAGATCGGGGCCATCTGCCGCAGGCACGGGGTGCTGTTTGCGGTGGACAGCGCGCAGGCGGCCGGGCATTTTACCTTTGATATGCAGAAGCTCGGAATTGACGCCCTGTGCTTTACCGGGCATAAGGGGCTGCTGGGGCCCTCCGGCATTGGCGGATTTGTGATGAATGAGGCGATGAACAAGGCGCTGACACCGCTGATCGCGGGCGGCACCGGCAGTATGTCGGCCTCGCTGGAGATGCCCCCTACCCTGCCCGACCGCTACGAGGCGGGCACACCCAACCTGCCGGGCATCATGGGGCTGGGGGCGGCGCTGCGCTACCTGCTGGAGGTGGGGCCGGACGCCCTGCACAAGCGGGAGATGGCGCTGACCGACCGGTTCCTGACGGGGCTGCGGGGGAATGAGCACATCCGTGTGCCGGGGCCTGCTGATGCCAAGGGACGGGTCGGGGTCATTTCGGTGGACTTTTTGCGGCAGGATAACGCCGAGGTGGCGTTCCAGCTGGAGGAGCAGTATGGCATTCTGACCCGGTGCGGGCTGCACTGCGCCCCGCTGGCGCACAAAACGCTGGGGACCTATCCCGAGGGGACGGTGCGGTTTTCGGTGGGGTATGCCACCACCGAGGAGGAAGTGGACGCGGCCATTCGGGCGATCCACAATTTGGCGTGAAAGAGATAACGGGTGCGGGGAGGGAGACGGCCCGCAGGG
>OLPI01002183.1_pt1 | contig 15791 bp, 12 predicted proteins | sample 1672361 | NCBI WGS metagenome assembly OLPI01 (sample SAMEA3136675, study PRJEB25190) | human gut metagenome
CGACATTTCCGCAAGAGAAGCAGGTTCTGTAGGCGGTCAGATGGTTAAAAAGATGTTACCCGTACGAAATAAGTCTTACATACGAAATAACCGCAATGTAGAGGGACACCGTCAGGAGGTTACGTATCAGGTAAAAGTAACCTATTAAAAACGGCTTGTTTATCGCATTTTTAAGGCTTAATAGAATAATAAACACCACTCCTCGAAAGGCAGAAATTACCCTCAGCCTTTCGGGGATATTGCTTTAAAATCAGACAGCAAATTAAAAACTTTAGTGTGATTTAATTCTAATCGCTTGATATTATTTTTGATTGCGAATATAATAAAAATATAAACCGTCAGATTATTGGAGAGATTGTAATGACATATGAAGAAATTAAAAATATAATATCACAGGGCGAAGGGATGAATATTGAGTTTAAGAAATCCACAACTGATATTACTAAAGATGTTTATGAAACCGTTTGTGCGTTTTCAAACCGTGAGGGCGGACATATCCTGCTCGGTGTTAAAGATGACGGTACGGTTATCGGAGTGGACAGAAACCGTGCAGAGAGGATTAAGAGCGATTTTGTTACATCAATAAATAACCCGAATAAAATGTATCCTCCGCTTTACCTGACGATTGAAAGTATTGAATATGATGATAAGCTGATTATTTATATTTTTGTCCCCGAGAGTACGCAAGTTTGCCGTTGCGGTGGCAGAATTTTTGACAGAAACAACGATTCGGATATAGACATAACCAATTCAGGAGATTTGGTTTTTAAGCTGTATTCAAAAAAGCAGGGAACATATTTTGTAAATAAAGTTTTCACTTGCTTTACAATGGATGATCTGCGTTCCGATATAATTGACAGAGCAAGAAGATTGTCAAGACTGAGAAATAAAAATCATCCGTGGCTTACTATGACTGATGAAGAAATACTGCGCAGCTCCGGCTTGATTCTCAAAGACAGCGAAAAAGGAGTTGACGGACCGACACTTGCTGCGATACTTCTTTTTGGTAAGGATGAAACTATAATGGCGGCTTTGCCGCAACACAAAACAGATGCGATTTTCAGAACCAAAAACACAGACAGATATGATGACCGTGATGTTATTATTACGAATTTATTTGATACATTTGACAGGCTTATGGAATTTGGCAAAAAGCATTTGAATGATCCGTTTATTCTTGAGGGAGTACAAGCTGTAAGTGCAAGAGATGCAATTTTAAGAGAAATTTTCTCAAACAGCCTTGCACATCGTGATTATTCCACAGGTTATGTAGCAAAATTTGTTATTGAGAAAGACAGGATGTACACGGAAAACGGAAATCTGTCTCACGGTCATGGTGAGTTGAAGCTCGACAGATTTGAACCGTTTTCTAAGAACCCGCCCATTGCAAAGGTGTTTAGAGAGGTGTCGCTTGCCGATGAGCTCGGATCGGGTATGAGAAATACCTATAAATATACAAAGCTGTACTCAGGCGGAGTTCCTGAATTTCTTGAGGGTGATGTATTTAAGACAATAATTCCTCTATCCTCTGCGGCAACGAGTATGGTGGGACCTGATGGCAACCAAGATACCCCACAAGATAACCTACAAGACACCCCACAAGATAGCCTACAAGAAAAGGTAAATCAAGTTGTATATGAGAAAATAATTGAATTCTGTATTGAACCAAAAAGTAAAAGAGAAATTGTTGAACATTTTGGCTTGAAGGATATCCGGGAATTTACAAACAGATATATTAAACCACTGCTTGAAAGCGGAAAACTTAAAATGACTATACCTGATAAACCTACAAGCCGATATCAAAAATATGTGACTAAAAAGTAAAACATAGTTTTTAGTAATTATGATTTGCCAAGCAAGAGAGTAATATTGCTTGGCAAATTTATATTTATCAAAGAATTTTTGAAAAAATTTAAAATTTCCCTGATTTTGTCCGGATCTTGTCACAGTCGGTTTGTTATGATATAGACACAATAAAGAAACAAACGAAAGGAGGAAAAGAGAATGATTGCTTATCTCGGAAAGCTTTTCTTCAATTGGATGAACACATTGTTTTAAGCAAAATCACCACAAATTCAGATAACAGAAAAAGTAAAAAACTTTTCAAAATCACAAAAATTTGTTCGCATCTTGTCACAGTAGGTATGGTAAGATAAAGACACAATATAGAAACAATCGAAAGGGGAAAAGAGAATGACTTATTATTTCGTAAGATTTTTTGTCAATTGGGATGGACTCATTTATTAAGATAAAAACACAACGAAATACGAATGTTACAATAGATGAGGATTTGTAAATCAAAGGTCGGGTAATTCACAACGGATACCCGACCTTATTTTATGCTGAATTATGATAAACTGCGTTGTTTATCTTGAAAACTCTCTAAAAATACCTATAATTAAAGTATAGAATAAATCAGGTGCAGAGTTATGGATAAATTTGATGTTTTAAGAAAATACTTCGGATATTCCTCGTTCAGAAAAGGTCAGGAAGAAATGGTTGATTGCCTGTTGTCGGGCAGGGATGCTCTCGGCATAATGCCGACGGGTGCAGGCAAGTCTATATGCTATCAGGTTCCTGCAATTATGTTTGGCGGTGTTACTATTGTTGTTTCTCCGCTGATTTCATTGATGAAGGATCAAGTAAATGCTCTTGTTCAGCAGGGCGTGAAGGCGGCTTATATCAACAGCTCATTAACCGATACACAATATGACAAGGTGTTGAAAAATGCGGCTTTGGGAATTTATAAAATAATTTATGTCGCACCCGAACGGCTGGAGTCAGTCAGTTTCATTAATTTATGCAGAAGAATAAAAATTTCAATGGTCGCCGTTGATGAGTCGCACTGCGTTTCGCAGTGGGGACAGGATTTCCGTCCGAGCTATCTTAATATTAACAAATTCATTTCTATGCTCCCGAATCGTCCAATAATCGGAGCTTTTACGGCAACCGCTACGGATGAAGTAAAAAAGGATATTATAAACATTTTACAGCTTGAAGATCCTGCCGTTGTAACTACGGGCTTTGACAGACCGAATCTGTTTTTCTCCGTTTTAAGACCTGCCAAAAAGGATAACAGGCTTATTGAACTGATAAAAGAACGCAGGGACAAGTCGGGAATTATCTATTGTTCAACGAGAAAAAAGGTCGAGAGCGTTTGCGATTTGCTTATCAAAAACGGCTTTCCGGCAACACGCTATCACGCAGGCTTGAGCGACGAGGAGCGCATTAAAAATCAGGACGATTTTGTCTATGACCGCAAACCGGTTATGGTTGCGACAAATGCGTTCGGAATGGGCATAGATAAGTCGAATGTATCATATGTAATTCATTACAATATGCCGAAGAATATCGAAAGCTATTATCAGGAGGCAGGCAGAGCAGGACGTGACGGTCAGGAGGCAGATTGTATTTTGCTTTACGGAGCAGGAGATGTGCAGACCTGTCGATACTTTATCGAAAACACCGAGCCGAATCCGCAGCTTACACCCGAACAGAACGAGATGTTCAAGAAGAGGGAGGAAGAACGTTTAAAGCATATGATTTTCTATTGCAGGACAAGCGACTGCCTGCGTAATTATATGCTCAGATATTTTGGAGATGGAGCAGAGGAAAACTGCGGAAAATGCTCAAACTGTCTGACAAAGTTTGAAACGGTAGATGTTACGATAGAAGCGCAGAAAATCCTTTCCTGCATAATCAGAACAGGACAGAAATTCGGCGCAGCAATGATAGTCGATGTTCTGCGAGGAAAGATAAATGACAGAATAACATATTTCGGACTTGATAAGCAATCCACTTTTGGCATAATGAAGGACTCAAAACCGACAGAAATAAAGTACATAATCGAAAAGCTGGAAGAACAGGGATATATCATATCAGTAGGAGCAGGCAAGCCGATACTCAGAGTAACAGAAATGAGCTATCCCGTACTCAAGGGCAAAGCTAAAGTAAAGGTCAAGAAAACTGTCAGAATTAAAACCAAAGAGAAAACTGTCGAGGAAACAGTTAATATTTCTCTGTTTGATACTCTTAAGCAAATCAGGTACGAGATTGCAAGCCAAAAGGGTGTTCCTGCATTTCTGATTTTTTCGGACGCATCACTTATGGATATGTGCAGAAAACTTCCCGTAACACCCGAAGAATTTTTATCAGTCAACGGTGTAGGTGACAACAAGCTGAAGCAATACGGCGACCGTTTTATATCAGCAATTGCCGAGTATAAAGCAACAGGTGTTGAAAATACAGACGAACAAGATAGTCAAAACAACATCGAAAAAACACAAGAAAGCGAAGTTAATTATGCCTATAAACCTTGGTCGGAAAAGGAAGTAGAAAAATTAAGATTTGAATACGAAGTAGGAATCCCGATAGACAAAATCGCCAAAAACCACGGCAGAACAAACGAAGATGTCAGAAGCAGACTCAAAAAAGAAGGATTAATTGAAGAATAGCTGTGGCTAATTTGATATTCTTTTATATGGTTATCCCTTTTAGTAAGCTAGGCAAAGTCCTGCTAAATGGACACTTCTTTTGATAAAATAGAAGTAGAAGTTTACGAAAAGTGGCAAAAACATGAAAAAACAACAACGTTTATCAATAATAGAATTCGCAAAGAAGTTTTCAACCGATAAGAAATGCAGAGAGTATCTTTTTCAGAAGAAGTGGAAAAACGGCTTTGTATGTCCTAAGTGCGGAAGTTTCCATTATTGCGAATTGTCAAACGGGTTATACCAGTGTAATGATTGCCATCATCAAACATCTGTAACGGCCGGAACAATTCTGCACCGAACTCACGTTCCTCTGACAAAGTGGTTTTTGGCTTTCTACTTTGTTACTCAGGATAAGCGTGGTGTTTCTGCGGTTCAGCTATCAAAAACTCTTGATGTAACCTACAAAACAGCATGGTATATGATTAAACGGATTCGCTGTGCTATGAAGCAACGTGATATTAATTGCATGTTGCTCGGCACAATCGAATTTGATGATACATATATCGGCGGTCCTACAGTCGGTAAAAAACGTGGCATAGGTACTGAAAAATCAAAAGTATTTGTTGCAGTATTTATTGATAAAAAAGGTCGTCCAAAGTACTTGAAGATGCAGACAACCGATAATATTCAACAAAGGTCTGTAAGGAAATTTGCTCAAGCGAATATCCAAGCTGAAGCAACAATTATCAGTGACGTTTATCGCAGTTATATTCCTGCTCTTAAGGACTACAAGCACGAACACGGCGTATATAATCCCGATGCCGGAATGTTACATTGGCTTCATACGATGATTGGCAATGCCAAAGTTTTCATTCTTGGAACCTATCACGGCTTACCTAAGAAAAACCTACAGGAATACCTTGACGAATTCTGCTATCGTTTTAATCGTCGCCATTTCCCCAATTTGTGCGACAGATTAACTAACGCTATTGCACTTTCATCGTTTGCGGACTAAAAGGGATAACCAGATTAAGATATATTTAAATGTTACATTAAATATTTTACTCTTAAAATAAAGGTATACAAAAACTAGTAGATTTATCTACATAAAATGTTGAAATTCGTTGAAAGTGATAAAAAATAATGTTATACTAATAATATATTTGTTATAAAGAGATGGCTTTTATGGATAATTTTACTTGGATAGATTTTTATGTGGAATTGGCGGATAAACTCCGTGCCTATGTCGATGATAGAAAAATTCTGATTAATAAGATAATTTATATTTTTGATTCGATTAATATGAAATTACCAACTTTAGAAAAATAATATTTTAAATCAGATTCTTAAGACCACAATGAATATACTTGTTGCACACAATACTGTTAAGCCTGAACATAAGAGAGAGCTAAAAAAGTTGTTATTGTTTTTTGACAATGTTGATATGATTCCTTTGAAATTTGTTAATTGGAATACTTTATGTTTCAGGAGTAATAATCAAAGTTATGAAATGCTGATGTATATTTGCTATTTTGTTATGAATTCCCAACTGATGACTACAGAATCCGGCGAATATAGAATGATGTCTTTTAAAGAAGACTTAATGTCAAGATTGTATGAGAAATTTGTTCTTGAATATTACAGACAGCATTTTAGAGATACTTTTTATGTATCGTCAAAACAAATTCATTGGAATATTGAAGACGATTTGGGAATTCCGTTTTTGCCTCAAATGCAGTCTGATATTATGCTGATAAACAAAGCAAACGATAAAACCTTAATTATTGACACAAAATATTATTCTCATATTATGCAGACAAATTATGATACAAAATCATATAATTCAAATAATATGTATCAGATTTTTACCTATGTGAAAAATTATGATAAGAATAATACGGGAAATGTTTCCGTAATATTGCTTTATGCAAAAACAGATGAAACTGTCCTGCCTGATGAAAAGCCCTTTAAAATAGGCAGAAATAATTTTAGTGTAAAAACTCTTGATTTAAATACAGAATTTTCTGAGATATCAAATCGACTCAATGAAATTATAAAATTTATCTAGCAGAAATCTGACTGCGACAAAATGTATCCTCAATTAATAACATATAGGATGCTGACATCAAGTTATGGTAATGAAAAATTCACTTAAGGAGGGAATAATAATGCCAAAGGTGAAAACGGAATATGAAGTTGAGAAATTGTTTATTGAACGCCTTTGTGAAATAGGATATGAATACATTGAATTGAAAAACTATGATGAAGTTCTTGAAAACTTTCGTGAACAGATAGCACTGTTTAATAAAGAGAAACTGATTGAGAAAAAGGGAGAAGCGTATCTGACAGATTCTGAGTTTTCCAGATTACTTACATATATAGATAATCATACTGTATATGAATCGGCAAAGATTCTGCGAGATCAGTATGTTCTTTTACTGGATAATAACGAAACAGTGTACATTGATTTTTTGAGCGATGATTCTACACGAAATATTTTTCAAGTTACACATCAAGTGACAATGGATCCGGCTCATAAGGATGATGTGGTATATAAAAATCGCTATGATGTGACAGTCATCATTAATGGATTGCCGCTAATTCAGATAGAGCTGAAACGACCGGGTGTTGAAATAAATGAAGCCATTAACCAAATAAACCGATATCGTAAGTTTTCATTCAAGGGTATTTTTAGGTATTTACAGCTTTTCGTGGTTTCTAACAGTGTTCAGACAAAATATTTTTCAAATGAAAACGAAATGGCAGGCGGAGAATATAATCCAATCCTGAAAAGCTTGGTTTTCTTCTGGACAGATGAATATAACGAACGAATCAATAAGCTCTTTGAATTTACAGGTGACTTTTTTAGAAAGGTTGCCATTATTGATATGCTCTTGAAATATATGGTTGTAAAAATAACTGAGCCGGTTCTTATGGTTATGCGGCCATATCAGATATATGCTGTAAAAGCGGCAATGAAAAGAGTGTTGGAAGCAAACCGAGACGGATATGTATTTGCCTGTACAGGTTCGGGTAAGACGCTGACAAGCTTTAAACTTGCCCAGTTACTTCGGAATGAAAACAGGGTAGAAAAAGTAATCTTTCTGATTGATAGAAAGGATTTGGATGACCAGACCATTGACGAATATAACAGCTTTGAAAAAGATTGTGTTGACAGAACAGATAAAACATCGGTCCTTATTAAACAACTCAAAGAAAAAGATAGAAAGCTGATTGTTACCACAATTCAGAAGCTCGCTATTGCTGTGCGTAATTCTAAATATTCAGCACTTATGGATTCTTACCGGACACAAAAGGTCGTTTTCATAATAGACGAATGTCATAGAAGTCAGTTTGGAAAGATGCACGCCGATATCAAAAAACATTTTACCAATGCAAATTATATCGGATTCACCGGCACACCTATTTTTGAGGCAAATAAAGGTGCTGACGGTCGTACAACAGCGGATATTTTCAATGCAGGAAAGATGGATGCTTGTTTACATAAGTATATGATAAAAGACGCTATAGCTGACGGAAATGTTCTTCGTTTTTCTGTTGAATATCAAAGAACCATATGGGCAAATAAGATTTCGCATAAGGGTATTAATCCGGAATATATTGATAATCCTGAGTATTGCCGTCAGCATAATATTGACATAAATGAGCTTTACCATGATGAAGAGAGAATTGAAAAAATAGCTCGGCATATTATGGAGCATCATGAGCAGCATGTTCATCCGCAGGGCAAGGATATTTATACGGCACTATTTGCAGTCGATAAAATACCGACTCTGGGAAAATACTATGATTATTTTAAAAAGATTAACGAAGAACGTCCTGAAAATCAACGACTTCGTATTGCTGCAATATTCAGTTATGGTGCAAATGAAGATATGGATGAAGGGGGAGATGAGCATTCACGTGAACTGCTAGACCGCATTATGTCGGACTATAACAAAATGTTTGATACAGCATTTACAACTGATACATTCGATGCATATCGTAAAGATATTTCCAAACGTATGAAACAGAAGGATTTGCCGCAGATTGATATTCTTCTTGTTGTAAATATGTTCCTTACAGGTTTTGATGCAAAACCTTGTAATACATTGTATCTGGATAAAAATTTGGTATGGCATACTTTGGTTCAGGCTTACAGCCGTACAAACCGTGTTGATAAGGTAACAAAACAGTTCGGTCAGATTGTAACATACAGAAATATCAAGAAAGCACAGGATGATGCTCTCCGTCTGTTCTCGGGTGATGGTGATCCGAATGAATACCTGCTTCAGAATTATGAATACTATGTGAATCAGTGGCTGAATCAGGTGCCAATATTGCGCAAAGTTGCGAGAACACCGGAAGAAGCCGGAAATCTGAAAAGTGAAGACACAATTCGAATGTTTATTTTGGCATTCCGACGTTTGTCGCAGACACTGGCTACATTAAAGACGTTTTCAAAATTTGATTGGAACGATCTTGCGGTTGCGTTGGATGAAGATGAATACGAAGAATTCAAAAGCTGGTATCTGTACTTTTATGACCAGACCAAACACAGAACCCTAAATGGAAAAATACCTGTTCCTGTAGATGTTGATTTTGATATCGAACTTGTCAGAACTGACAGAATTAATGTTGTCTATATATTGAACCTTTTAAAAAATGTGCATAAGGATAGCACTCCCGAGGAAAAACGGCGAGATGTAGATTTGATTTTAAGGGAAATTGAAAGATCCGATAATGAATCTATGCGTTTCAAAAAAGATCTTATGATAGCGTTCATTCAAACGAGATTTTTCGATTTGTCTCCTGATGCCGATATTCAGAAAGAATACGAGCAATACGAGAGAGATTCATTGAATTCAGAGATAGAAGAATTTGCTTATACAAATAATCTGGATGAGGAAATCGTGTTTGATCTTTTTTCTGAATACAGCTTCAATGGTTATATTACGGATGAGGAAATTCGTAATAAGGTGAGTTGTTTGAATCTTGGACTACTCAAATTGACTTTATTAATTGAAGATTTAAAGGAATTTATTGTTGAAACCTATAGAAAATACAAGGCAGAGGGAGAATAATTATGATGGAGAAAAATACATATCAGAGTCAGGCAAATGAGCTTTCAAATAAATTATGGGCAATTGCTAATGATCTTCGCGGAAATATGGATTCCAGTAAGTTTAAAAATTATATTTTGGGTATTATTTTCTATAGATATTTGTCAGAGCGAACAGAGTCATATATGAATGATTTACTTAAGAACGATGGAATCACATATGAGGAAGCTTATGCGGATGAGAAATTTCGACCAACAGTAGAGAAATGGTCAGTGAATAGTCTTGGTTATATTATGAAACCACAGTACCTTTACAGGAATCTGATAGACAAGATTAACAAGCGTTCTTTTTCGGTTGAAGATTTTGAAAAAGCAATCAGCGAATTGACCAGTTCTACCATGGGTCAAGAATCTGAACCGGATTTTACAGGGCTTTTTAATGATATGAAACTGCAAGACCCGGATTTGGGAGACGCTGTATCCGAGCGTACAGAACTTATTTCAAAGGTTATGTCACGTATTGCTGACATTGATTTTATGTTAAATGAATCACAGTTTGATGTTCTTGGCACAGCGTATATGATTTTGATTGGTTTATTTGCTTCAGATGCCGGAAAAAAAGGCGGAGAATTTTTTACACCCACGGGTCCGAGCAAACTCTGTGCAATTCTTGCGACAATCGGACTGGATGAAGCAAAAACGGTAGGAGATTGTACTTGTGGTTCAGCTTCTATGCTGTTGGAAGTTAAGAAGCACCTGAGCAGCGGCAAAGTAGGACATTTCTACGGACAGGAAAATAATGCCAGTACATACAACCTTGCTCGTATGAATATGCTGATGCACGACATAGAATATCAGCGGTTTGATATCTATAAGGGAGATACTTTGAAAAATGACTGCTATGGCGATGTGAAGATGACGGTTCAGGTTTGCAATCCGCCATATTCGCTTAAATGGTCGGCGGACAAGTCTTTTGAGGAAGATCCTCGTTATTCCGGCGCAGGGAAGCTTGCGCCTAAAAGCCATGCGGATTTTGCATTTTTAGAGCATATGATTTACCATATGGATCCCGATGACGGTCGTATTGCAGTGCTCCTACCGCACGGCGTATTATTCAGAGGCGGAGCTGAAGAGGTAATACGAAAGTATATTGTAAAAGACTTGAATAAACTGGATGCAGTAATTGGTTTACCTGCAAACCTTTTCCACGGCACATCAATTCCGGTTTGTCTTCTGGTATTAAAATCCAAGAGAAACGGAAATTCAGGAAATATTCTTTTTATTGATGCTTCAAAAGAATTTACACCGGGAAAGAACCAAAATACGCTTGAAGATAAGCATATCGAAAAAATAGTAAATGCTTATAAGGAGCGTAAGGATATTGATAAGTTCTGTCATGTTGCATTAATGGAAGAAATTGAAGAAAACGGCTACAATATGAACATTCCCCGTTATGTTGATACATTCGAGCCGGAACCGGAAATTGATTTGAATGAAGTCGCAGCGGAAATTCGCAAACTACAGGCTGAAATCAAAGATATTGACGCACAATTAAAACCATATTTTGACGAACTGGGACTTGATTTTCCGTTTGGCGAGGAGGGCAAATAATTATGGCAAAATTATCCTCAAGTAACGGTATTGAAAAGTTCCCGAAACTTCGGTTTCCAGAGTTTAAAGAGCCGTGGAATTTAGTTAAACTAGAAGATGTTTGCTCATATAGAAAGGGTCGAGCTAAAGTAAAAAAAGCGCAATATGTAAGAACGGAAAACATACTTCAAAACTATGCAGGTATAGAACCTTACGATGATTTATCTGAGGCTGAAGGCATTTCTATACAATGTGGAGATACGCTGATGGCAAACATACGTCCCTATCTTAAAAAAGTCTGGCAAAGCAACTTTAATGGAGCTTGCAGTACTGATGTTCTCGCCTTTTCACCAGATAACATTGATGGTAAATTCCTTTACTTTTTAATTGCACAAGACAGATTTGTAAACTATGTTATGTGTGGTGCCAAGGGATCTAAAATGCCTCGTGGTGACAAAAACCATATATTAGAGTATGAAACTGGGGTTCCAACAGAAAGCGAGCAACGCAAGATAGCTCATTTCATCGACCTCTTAAATGCAAGAATCTCTTCACAGAATAGTTTAATTAATCTTATCAAGAAGTATAAAAGAGGTTCATTATCAGCTTTATTTCCTAAAAAAAGAGAAATCACACCTCAATACCGCTTTGCTGGTTTTACTAAACCTTGGGAACAGCGTAAGTTGGGTGATTGTGTCGAGTTTCTCGACACAATGAGAAAACCATTAAAAGAGGGAGATAGAGAAAAAGGACAATATCCTTATTACGGTGCCTCAGGTATTGTTGATTATGTAAGCGACTATATTTTTGATGAAGAACTCGTATTGCTTAGCGAGGACGGAGCAAATATTACTGATAGAAATTATCCCGTATGCTTCTTGGCATCAGGAAAGTACTGGGTTAATAACCATGCGCACGTTTTAAAAACAAACAAGGAAAATGAAAATAATTTTATTTGCAATTCATTAGAAAGAATGGATTTTACACCGTACAACTCTGGTATGGCTATGCCCAAATTAAACAAGGAAGTGTGCCAAAAAATCCCATTATCTTGTCCCTCTTTTGCAGAGCAAAAGGAAATCGGAGACTATTTCCGAAGCCTTGACACCCTTATCACCCTTCATCAGCATAAATATGATATATTACTGTCCTTGAAGAATGCTCTACTACAGCAGATGTTTATATGAACATTTGCTGTAATAAAGATTCTTTTGCTTTATTGAGCATATAGAGCATATTGGTATTTGCATCAATTAGTTTATTAATAGAATTTCCAATTCTAACAATAACCTGTTCTTCTGTTTTTGAATAAATAGGCACAACTAAAGATTTAACAAGCTCTCCTGATAAATTGCCCTGCCCACCTTGAAGCATTTTAGATAAAATATTGTTTTTGTTAATTTCAAGCCATAATGCTAAGTATTCTGATGATATTTCATTTGTTCTTATACACAAAATAGCTTGATTGATAGCTCCATCAATTTTTGAAATATCTACTTCACCGCTTGTTGCACCATATAAGGCATACAAAAGATCTCCTTTCCTTACCATTTTTGCCGATGAATTATCTAATCCGATTTGGGATAAGTGTAACTCCGTAAAATCATTATGGATTTCTCCCGAACGAATAAATGGTATTGAGCCATTATAATACTCAACAATATCTGAACGAGGTGTTCCTCCTGAAAACATAGTAGCCATTTTGCCAATCGAACTTTTGGAGACAGGTGTTAAGGTATCAAAAATTGTTTTAATTACTCCTCTTTTATACTTCTTGAGGGATGCCACAAGTTTCTCTTGTGCAGCAATTCTTTCATCCAGACTTTGGAGAAAGGACGCAATTTTGCTCTGTTCCTGCTCTGATGGAAGGTTGATGGGCATAGCAAAGAAAGTATCGTCTTTGATGCTTACTCTGTCATGTCTCGCACCACTATCACCAGACATATAAATGTATCTATGCCAAGCCGATGACCGAAAATACCACTCATAGTACAGCGGATTGATTTCGTCTTTCGCATGAAAACAAAGATACAGCGGAGAAACGATGCCATCCTCTGCATACTTGTAGCTGCTAATCGGACCGTATGGAGCATCGGACGATTTGCGAGGATTATATACGAAGTCATTTTGTCGGATGATATAATAGCCGCTTGTGTTATCGCTGTTTGCAATATCCTTATCAAAATACTCGCGTTGCGGAATGAGACCGAGCTTTGCGGAATTGCAAATTACATTCGTAATATGTCCATCAGCATTTTTCTGTGTGCTTTTAGAGAAAAACGCAGATAAAGTAGTTTCTTTCCACGGCTCATCGAAGCCCGGAAACCGGAGTTTTGGACGCTTCTCAAGACCGTTACTTGAAGATAAGATTGGAAATAAACCACCTCATGTATAATAATTATCGGAGGTGGTCTAAATGACTGAAAATACACAATTCAAGACGCTTGTAAATACTTGGTTAATAGAAAAGAAACCAATGATTACACCATCAACACATGCAAACTTTGTCCTTATTTCAGAGAACCATTTGATTCCATACTTTGGAAGAAAGAAGATTGGCAGTTTCACTGAGACCGACATACAAGAATTTATTTCTTACTTGTACAATAACGGTCGTCTTGATGATACCGGGGGCTTGACTGTAAAATCTATACGAGATGTAATACTTGTTTTACGGTTATCTCTCAATTATGCTTATAAAGAGCGAATTATTCCTTTGCTTAATTGGGATTTGATTGAGTATCCGAAAGATACAAGTGTTAAGAAAGTCATATCTTTGTCAAAGGAACAGGAACTCGCACTGATTCAATGCATTTATATGGATATGAATCGTAAAACAGCCGGTATCTTAATTGCCTTGTTCACCGGGTTGCGAATAGGTGAATTATGCGGTATCCAGATGAAAGATATTTCTTTGCTTGACAAAACAATAATTGTTAATAAAACAGTACAAAGAATATATGATAAAAAGAAAGGCACTACATATCTGAATATAGGTCCACCAAAGACCAAAACATCAGCAAGGGTGATCCCTATTCCGTCATTATTAATGAATATTATCAAAAAATTTTATACCGAAAATCCAAATCACTATTTTTTAACAGGAAAGGTTAAACCTACCGAGCCGAGAACCTACAGACAATTCTTTTCTCGATTCTTGAAACGAAAAGGTCTGCAACAGGTAAAATTTCATGAAATACGTCATACCTTTGCGGTCAGGGCGATAGAAATTCCGGAGTTTGATATCAAATCTCTTTCTGAAATTTTAGGACATAAAAATGTATCCTTTACGCTGAATGTTTACGGAAGTGCTAATATGCAGCAGAAAGTGAAATGTATGAATCTGCTAAATGATTTATTATAATTTTTGCTGGACTTCTGAAAACAGTTATGATATTGTTGCTTGCTGAAAGGCGGTGCGACAATGAATACACTGGAAGATTTATATTACGGAAACTTATTCCCTCAAGAAAAATGTGCGAAGCTTGATGATGAGGTCAAGGAGCTATTGAAACTGCTCAACAGGAATGAAGAAAAGCTTACGGTAACTCTGACTGAATCGCAGAAAGAAACCTTTGAAAAATACAAGGATTGCAAACGTGAAATTTCTGAAATCAGTGAGCGTGAATCTTTTATTAAAGGATTCCAATTAGGAGCAAGGATAATCATTGAATCGATAAGTTGAGAATAGAAATATTTTCCAAATCATATTACACCCAAAAACAGACAGGAACACATCAAAGGTGGTGCTCCTGTCTGTTTGCTTGTGTGCTCGGCACGCATTATTACTTGGTGGTGAAAGTCCACTACAGACTTGGCAGTAGGAACTGTTAGCCGAAGGCAAGGGCGTCCATCGTGAGGTGGAGTCTGAAGGAAGCCGGATTGAAGGATGAAAAGTTCCCAATGGGCAAAACCTCGGTCTGACGAACAGAAACTACATATAAGGCATACTTGAAACGGACGAGTTTCCCAATCAAAACGAAGTCCAATACTGCCCGAAATTTCAAGGTGTAAATGTAGCAGATATACGAGGCGAAGGTGGTAATGCTTACCCGAGGAGGTCTTGCAGGCGGAATAATCTTTCCGTAGTAACAACTAACTGCAAGAAGTCAGCCGAAGCCATAGTACCAAGGGAAAAAACTTGGGAAGGGCTGAACAATCATAAGTCTTTAGTAAACAGCCAAAGGAGGTTGGTATGATGAAAACAGAATACACCGAAAACGATGGCTTCCTGCAAAGGGATAGTGTGGAACACAAAGAGTATGCAGATAAGGAATACCAATATGCGGTATGCCTTGATTTATCGAAATACTTTGACACCCTTAACCACGAACTTCTGATGAATATGTTAAGACAGGATATTCACGACAAGAGATTGATTGACCTAATCAAGAAATATCTCAAAAGCGGAGTAATGGAAAATGGTGTAAGACACAAAACAGAAGAAGGCTCACCACAGGGCGGAAATCTGTTGCAGGAAGCGGAATATTAAACCACACCATTACAAACGAAAGACTTGCACGCAGGGGATATTATGACATATCCGAAGCGTACAAGTCTATGCACTCAATATGATTGAACCGCCGTGTACGGAACCGTACGCACGGTGTGTGTGAGGTGCTACTCAACTAATGGGTAGCCTCTACTCGATTATGATGTTTTTTGTGAATTTCAAAACTTGAAAAAATTACAAATAATAAAACGAA
>OLPI01002184.1_pt1 | contig 15791 bp, 13 predicted proteins | sample 1672361 | NCBI WGS metagenome assembly OLPI01 (sample SAMEA3136675, study PRJEB25190) | human gut metagenome
TTACGCAAGTAAAAAGTCTGAATAGCCTCTTTCCTCAAAATATATCACGTTCTATAAAATTCCATCTTGATTAAATTGCAAAAAAATTGTAGACTATATATGCACACACATTAATAGTTTTTGTTAATTAAGACTGATTTGAGGTTTCCTCATAACGTCTCAATTATACACACACATTTTCTAAAAAGAGCAGCTGCATCATCCGATGCGCTGCTCTTTTAGTTCCACTGTTTATTTTGTAACTGTTCTCTGCCGTCGACGGCATTCTTTAATGATTTTAACTCTTACTTTTTCTTCTTCAGGAAATAAATAAGTAAAATTATGATAACAATAATCCCGATACCACTAATCCAGATTACAGGATTCTTCATTCCTGAATCTGCTTTTACATTCTTTCCTGATGTTTTCTGACTCTGCTTATCATCGGATTCCTTGTCTTCTGTCGAAGCAGGCGTCTCTGTTTCTTCCGGTGTTGGCGTTGCGTCTTCTGTAGGTGTTGCCTCCGGTGTCGGTGTTGCTTCTTCTGTAGGTGTTGCCTCCGGTGTCGGTGTCACTTTTTCTGTAGGTGTTACCTCTGGTGTTGGTGTGGCTTTCGGAGTTGGAGTTGCTTCCGGTGTTGGTGTAACAGCAGCCACCGGAACATTTCCTGATGTGCCTGTAGCCTCCGGTGCATCTGCGGATACATTTTCATTTACGTAATCTGTATCACGATCAAGATTCAGCCATCCCTGTGTCACACCATCTGTGTCTGTTTTCCCCCAGTTTGTTCCGTCTTCTCCCTGAACATACTGAAAAATATGTACAGTTGTCCCATCTGCGATTCCCTCTGTTCCTGAAACCTGATCAAATTTCTCTCCAGGTCCGTTATAAACCGATACGCTTCCATCGTTTCCATGAACCTTTACTTCGAAATCCACATCTTTGCCTCCGAAAGTACGATATTCCTCATTGGCAGCTTCTTCTCTGGAAGCCGGATCCAGATCATCCATAGGAACATATCCGTTCATTCCATGGTACTGTGTATATGCCCATTTTTTATTGTCTGCTCCATTCTTCTCACCCAGAACGTGAATGGCAGTTCCATTTGGAATCTTGCTGTCATTCAGTTTAACACTCTGAGTGTCTGCTTCATCATAAATATCTACCCCGCCCTGTGTACTCTGTACGATCATATAATAATCTGTTACATAATCCGGATTCTGACCCTTTCCATCATCCGCATAAACAGAAACCACTGTCAGAATAAAGCACAGTACCATTGCTATTACTGTTCCTCCAAACCTTCTCTTCATAATCTCTTTCCTTCATTTCTTATTTTCTTTTTACAGCAGATGAACTTTTATATTTGCTGTATGTATTTCCATATGGCTCTTTAACATATGCTTTTACCGCATAATAGTATGATACACCTTTTTGTGCTTTTTTGTCCAGATAAGAAGAACTATTTCCATTGGAAATTTTCTTTATCAATTGATAGGAACCACCTTTTTTCTTTCTGTAAATATAATAGCCGTCACATTTTTTCTGAGGCTTCCACCGGATGCGGATTCCATTTTTCTCAGATTTCACAGAAGTAACCTTCTGCACTGCAGGTGCTGCTTTAATCACATCGCCGGTTTTATATTTACCTGAATATCTTTTTCCGGATGCTTCATAATATGCTTTTACTGTATAACGGTATGATGCATTAGCCGTAACCTTACTATCTTTATATTTTAATTCCGATGTCCCGACATCTGCAATTTGGGACCACTTCCCACCTGCTGCAGGTTTTCTGTACACATAATATCCTGTAGCTCCGGAAACTTTTTCCCATGAAATAAGGTTATATCCGGAATTATATGCCTTCACCTGAAATACCGGTGTATCCGGCACCCATGACTGATTCAGGGTCCTTGTATGTGCCTTGATCCTTGCCGTCCAGTTTTTCGTCTTTCCATCTGTCCACCTGGCCGTTTCCGATGCACCCTTATAGAATGTCTGCCCTGTTTCTATCCCCGCCGTACAGGTAAACCAGTTCCCATAACTGGACTTTGCTTCCACTCCAAAGCTGATTTTTTCAATCCCACTGTTTGTGATCACAACAGAATATCTGCTTCCCTGTTTCAAAACCACCTCTGGTACACTGATAGTCTGTACACCTGCGATTGGCTGTTCAAACTCATATGGAGCAGCATATGCAGCGGTCCCGCTTTCCGGGTCATATGGATCTGTCAGATCGGTGTATATCTGAATTTTGTAACAGGCATTGTCACTGTTTGTAACAAGATTAACCTCCCCCAGGACTTCTGCTTTTCCCTTTCCTGCAGTTGTCTCATAAACTGCTGCTACTGACTGTCCCGCCTGTATCGGAATCACTGAAAGTGCTGAAGAACCATCATAAAAATAATTATTCCTGTACTTTTGATCCGAAGCAGCCACTGCCTCTGCACTTACAAGTTTACTGATATTGGGATCCTGATAAGAAAGATAGTAATATCCTCCGTCTCCTTTCTTCTCCCCCCAACTGTTTTTGATGATCCACGCACCATCAGATGTTACATTGGAAACAGGAAGGAAATTATCCTTTGAATACGTATCATCCCATCCGACCACTGTCACAATATGATTAATTACAGTCGAATTTGATTTTCCAACAGGATAACAATATGCAGCTGTGTCCGGATTTACATAACTTTCCTTCATATAAAGCATAATGGATACTGCATGGTCATTCAGCAGCATTTCTTTCATACGTTCCTCACTGTATTGGGAAACAGATGCATTTTTCAGATATGCTGCAGAATTATAAGCCTTACTTTCCGGAATCTGTACAGTCAGATCATTCTGATGCGAAGAATCCGTAGGAAATGGTACATCGGCCTCTGTGGTCATTCCCGACCATGTACTGAGATAAATCGCCGCCAGGTGATCATTACCTCCTATCACGTGATAATTTCCCAGTACATAATTCTTATCATCAGGGGTATTTCCAAGAGGATCATTCTGTCTGTTGGAGAAAAAATATGATAAATGTTCTTCTGACAGATCGTAGGTTCCTTTGTTCTGTGCCAGAAGCGAAGTCTCCATGATTGCTGCCATACCAAAAGCCCAGCAGGTTCCAAATGGATTCTGATTCTTTACGGGCGTAACTAATCCTTCCTTTCTGGCATCATAGGAAGATGGAAATGCAGCCTCCCTGTTTCCATATGCAGCATAAACTGATGTCAGATCACTCTCCACTTCAATTCCCGGATCCAAAGGTTTTAAATTTTTAAAGGGTTCCAGTTCTTCCTTTCTTTCCTCTTCTGTCAACGGACGGCCCTTAATATACCTGATTCCGTCTGTACCCTCTTCTGAGTTTTCTCCATCCTGGAACTCCTGTTTTGCATCATCGCTTCCGAACAATTCTGCATCAGATTCCGTATCTGTTCCAAATTCATCTGCCTGTGAACTTTGAAATTCTTTCAGATCTGATGTATTTTCTTCTGTCTCCCTGTTGACTCCGGATCCAAACATTTCCTGACCCGCAGCTGGTACCGATGTATAAACCATTGCATAAGCCAGAAAAACTGACAATGCGCGTATCGCTGTATTTCTTTTTTTCATGTAGTAGTTAACTCCCTTGTGTAAATATAATATTATTATATCAGTATCTTTTTTGTTTTTCAACCATGATCAATGACAAAAACCGTCGGAAAACAGTAAATTTTCCCTGTTTTCCGACGGCTCTATGTAGAAATGCAGAGCTCTGCCGACAAGAAAATGTCGCCAGGAAAAGACGTCAAATGCCTGTGATGCATTTTCTTCTGTGCATGTGAAAAGTGTGGAAAATGTGTGTGAAATGCTTTATATACTAACTCAGAACAGACTTGAAAATCTTACAGACTCTTCTCTTTTGCTATCCTTATTCTAGCAGAACAAGCATTGTATTACAATGAAAATCGTTCTTTCTTATTTGTGCTAATCTGACACATTGTTACTGTTCACTCCGTTCTAAGCAGCGACACATTCTCCTCTTATTTGCTGATACTTTCCTTTGCTCTTTTCATCATATCAGCCAGTTCCTGGTATTTTCCTGTGACATATCCATAGTTTTTTCGCTTATGCGGAAGCATACAGTTTGTGCAGTCTTTAATTCCCTTTTCCGTATACCGGAAATTCCCACCGCATTTCTCACCCAGGGCATATAGCGGGCAATAACAGAACAGACAGTTAAAATCATCCGGATCTGCATTCTTATGACACGGAAAAAATTCACATTTCTTATGGCTGAAATAAGAATATTCTTTCCCTTCCCAATAAGGTTTCTCCATTGCTACCTCTCCTCTCCTGTTGCAAGTTTTTATCTTTCCAGAATAATTCCGTTTTCTCAGTCTCCATCAATCTCACCCATCAGAGGACGAAATAAAAAAAATACTCTAATAAATTATCAATTTCTCTTCACATAACAAAGCATTGAAAATTCATTACAGTATTTTTCACAGATCATACATTTAAAATTAATAAGAGGGAGCGATGCTACCCCGGGGTAGAAAAAAATCCGTTCATGAGTGCGCGGAGGGAACGAATAAATCCGAAGTAGTATCGCCTGCCATTTAATCATGTATAATTCATAAAGAACAGGCGCATTCCATAAAAAATGTCTGCCTTCGATAAAAGCAGACAACACTCCGAAGCTGCGGATTCAACGGAGTTGGTTGTTACACTTTACACGGAAGTTTAACCTCGCCATACCAAGCAGGTTTCCTGGCTCCAGGCTCATCGCTCCTCTCTCCTTCTCATGCTATGGCACAATGGACATTCTGAGATTTGCTCCTCTGTTACAGTGACCGGATCGCTCAGGTTTCTCACCTGATTCCCTCTTTCTGTACTGCTCTTTCTCACAGTATCAGCACTTAATATGTTCTGTATGGAATTATACTGTCATTATAATAACACCCTGCAACAAGCTTGTCAACTATTTATCAATATATTTTTCAATATTCCACACCTTCCGGCAGCGGATCCCATTCATTCAGACCAAGACTCTGTCTGAATTTTGCTTCTTCCAGACTCAGCTTTGGAACATCCTCATTCAAAAACGCTCTCAGCTCATCAATCCCCTCTCCGGTCACATTGTTTACCAGAAAAATTCTTTCACATCCTGCATTCAGCATCCACTGACGCACCATTGGAATATTCGCATAAGGAGAATCTATTTTCGTAATGATTCCTATCAGTGGTCTCAGAATAAATGCATTACTGCCATAGCCAAACAAACTGAAAGGTTCATCTGCTGACTGTACCATTGCCACCACATCTGCTTCAAAAGAAAAACAGGCCAGCCCTACGCTGAAATGCTTGGACTCTGCATACTCTCCCGGAGAATCAATGGTATCATCATCCGTATTCGTATACTGCGTTTTTACATAATGAAGTTTTTCGCCTTTTAATGCCTGCGTTAATGAAGTCTTACCTGCTTCACTTCTGCCCATCAGAAATATTTTCTTCATATTTAATGTCTGTCCCTTTCACTTCTCTCAGCTATTCCGGCAGTTACATAAGCACCATCGGTACAGAATAACTGACTTTTCGTATGTTTTAACTTTTGTGAACTGCACAAGTCTTAAAGCCAAGCACCTCTCTAAAAAATTTCACCACTTCTTCCACTGCAGTCTGAACTTCCGTCAGACCTCCCGTAAGGATCAATGATCCGCTGAAACGATCCATGAAACCAATCTCCACATTTGCACTTTTCACTGCAATATCAGCAGCTACAACCACTGCTTCCCATGGGGTAAAACGAATCATTCCAATTGCTTCTCCTGTGTGGTCTTCTCCCTCATGGACTCCAATATGCAGACCAAGATTCTGATAAATACAGCTCTGTGAAGGATTGATCACATGCGCCAGGCACACTTCCTTTCCCGGAACCCTTACCCTGGTCATACGCAGCTTTTTTCCCTTTAATTTCTCATAATCCTGGTTATAAAGCTTTTCCAGTAATTCTCTGGTTGTCATCCCTGCCATCCCAACACTTCCTATCTTTTGGTAATCTTGCAGACTACATAACCCAGAGTGTCTCTGAAATAATCCACAACCTCAGTCATCGCTGACATTACATCGGAAATCTCTCCCGTAATGATCAGTGTGCCTGTAAATCGATCTGCAAATCCCAGATAAACATTTCCGCTTTTTACCGCAATATCAGATGCGATCACTGCAGATTCAGGCGGTGTCATATTCATAATTCCGATTGCAGATGAACGGTAATCCACCTGCGGATTCAGTCCAAGCTTCTGGTATATGACCGGAGCCGGCCCTCCCATTACATGTGCAAAAGTAATCTCCTTGCCAGCAACTGTTTCCTGTACAATTCTTATGTGTTCTACATGGTCATTTGCCATTTATCATTCCTCGCTTTCACTATTCAACTATAATCCGGATAATTCATGAGAATATTCTTTCCCACTGATGTCTCCAAAAACAGATTTAAAATTTTATATGTATCTCTTCAGTTACATAAACTGTACTATCCATCCAATTTTATGTCAAGGTAAAATCCACCTGAAAATCGGTAAAATATTATACATGGTTACGGTTCACTCCGTTCACAGCAACACGCTTCGCGATGCACAGAATTTATGCTAATCGCATAAATTCGCGCGGTATGTCTCGGAATTTTGGCATATTCATGCCAAAACACATCGCGGAATAATGATAACTTATACATAAAGAAAAGGAGCATCAGCCCCCTTAGCGATACTCCTTTTCAACCCCTATAAATTTAATTATTTATACTTATTTAATTACACCAGTCTTCTTACAGAAACAATCGTCCTGTACGCTGCGTTATCACTGATCTTAATGCCATCTACAGAGTTCGATGCATGAACGATACGTCCATTACCCATATAGATTGCAACGTGTCCACCGTAGCAGATTAAATCGCCCGGCTGTGCATCAGCATAAGATACTTCTGTACCGGCATTCTGCTGTTCATAAGAAGTTCTCGGAAGACTTACTCCGAAGTTTGCATATACACTCTGTGTAAATCCTGAACAGTCAGCTCCACCTGTAAGGCTTGTACCGCCCCATACATATGGATTGCCAACAAACTGTGTTGCAAAGTCTACTACAGAAGATCCTGATCCTGAACCTGAAGAACTATCTGAATCAGATGACTGTTCACTCTCATAATCATCTGGTGAAACTGTATTATCAGAATCAATCACATTGCCATACTCATCGTACTCTACATCATCAGAAGCTCCTGCATTGTCAACAGGATCACCATTTTCATCATATTCTACACCATCATCTGCTTCAGACTCATCATCCGCATCATCAGTATTCTCAATCTCATTTCCGTCTTCATCATACTCTATATTTTCTTCGTCTTCTGATTCGGAGTCCTGTTCCTGCTCTGCAGCTTTTGCTGCTGCCTCTTCTTCTGCCGCCTGTCTTGCAGCCTCTTCCTCAGCCTGTCGTCTTGCCTCTTCTTCTGCTGCAATTCTCTCAGCTTCCAGTCTCTGAATTTCAGCTGTCTGTTCCGCTAACAGATTTGCATATTCTGTCGCCTGCTGCTGTGCATATGCAATTTCATTCTCATAATCGGCTGATTCAGATTTCTTCTGATCAATCTGGCACTGAAGATCATAAGACTGCTGTTCATAAGAAGCCTTCATCTCTTCCAGTTCTGCTTTGTCAGATTCATACTGAGTCTTTAAATTATTCACCTCATTAATAGTATTCACATATTTATCAAGATTCTTTCTGTCCTGCTCATACATCTGCTGTGTATTCTCAGCACGTGTCAGAAGTTCACTTAAATCTTCTGAATTAAGCATCATCTGAAACCACGCTGCATCCCCACCCTGTTCATACAGTGCCTGAATACGAAGCTTCATGCTCTCATACTGCTTATCTCTCGCCTTCTGAGCCTTAGCCAGATCCTGTTTTGTCTTAATAATATCTACTTCTTTATTATCGATATCTCCTTTAAGAGTATCAATAGAAACCATAACACTTACAAGATTGGAATCCAGTTCGGAAATCTCATTCTCAAGCTGTGATTTCGCATATGCAAGCTCATCCATTCTGGAATATGTCGCATCCAGCTGCTGACTTGTGATCGCCTGCTCTTCTCTCAATTCATCCTCTCTTGAAGCACTTACACTAACAACCTGTGTTGCGCTCATCAGGAGTGCTAATGTAAGACATACAATTCTTTTCTTCATGAATTCTCACCCTCGTAACATTTTCTTTCTATATCTTAATGTTTTTGCAATATCTAAGTTAATTCTTATACATATTAACACATCGCACTCAAAAACGCAAGGATTAATTACCATAATTTTTATATTTCTGTAACATTTATTAATCTTTTTGTTATTCTTCGCATTTCTTTCTACAATTCAAACATATTCCATTTCATGTTTGTAATAATTTGACACAGGACAAAGATATCTGATGCAGGGTTACTGTTCACACACCACTATCCCGCGAGGTGTTTTGGCATGAATATGCCAAAATCCCGAGACATACAAGCCAAAATTCCATTGCCGCAGGCAATCTGGAATGAATTTTGGCTACGTTACTGTGAACGGAGTGGACAGTAACGTAGCAGGACTTCACGCTATAGTGGACTGGATTGTTTGCATTATTTATGAAATTACTACAGAACGCAAAAAAGAAGCAGCCTCCTCATTCGAAAGCTGCTTCCATTTTCTTAACTATTCACTTCTCAGCTAAACAGATCTGCAAGGATCTGGTCTGCGGTCATATTCATATATCCATCCGGATCAGAAAGCGTACTTCTGTTCCATCTCAGGTAATTACCTCTTCTGATATAGTTACCAGATGAAGTATGATAATCATACTTGGTATATCCCGGATATCTTGACATATACTTCTGTGCCAGTGCAATCGCCTGACTGGAATAACCACCGGACGGAGTAGGTGTACCTGCAATCTGAACACCTGCATTCGGGGTAGAATGCACGATCACTGCACTCTTATCAGCACACTGTCCGAGAATGATCCATGTATGTCCACTGTCATATCCCACATCTCCGGGATATACTGTCCAGTCATCACTTGCCAGATTCGCCTGAGTGAGAATACTTCCCCAGCCCATGGACTTATAATAAGAACCAATCTCACCGGAAACTACTGTATATCCGCTTCCTACACCGGACTTACTCTGCATTACCTGATAAGCTGACCATCCTACGAAACCGGAACAGTCAAAACCTTTTGCTCTGTTGGCTGTGCTGAGATCTCTGTAGTTATTGTAATCATAACTGCTGCTCTGACTGTTATAGAAATCAGTCATTGTCTGACTTGTTCCTTTTCTGGTGGAATCATTCCATCCGCCACCCCATACGTACAGAGCCTGACCAACAGGCTGTAATGCACCTGCCAGATAATTCTTGATTGTTCTGGAACCGGTCGGACTTGTAGTATTGCTCAATATACCATTGGAATTAAAATGGTATTTCTGTCCATCAATTGTTACATCTCCGGTAGCCATCACACCGGTTTCCTTATCAAAATAATACTTATTTCCACCAATTGTCGTCCAGCCTACAGCCATCTTGCCGCTGCCTGTATTAAAATAATATTTTTTTCCATCGAGTGTCTGGAAACCTTTTGCCATAATTCCGTCTTCAGTTTCAAAATATCTGTATTCATTGCTGGAATTCTTTGTCCAACCGGTAAGCATATAACATGCACTTGTAAAATACCTGGTATTTTTCTTACTGTCTGTAAGGAACGTCTTGCGGGCAGCCACTCCACTGTTACTGTAGAAATAATATCTCTTTCCCTTCAATGTCAGCCATTTCGTCTGCATGAATCCGGTAGATGGATCAAAATATCTTTTCTGATCCTTTGAATCAGTGACCCAGCCTGTCATCATGATACCAGCCTGTTTACTGAAATATCTCTTTCGTCCTTTACTGTCAGTAACCCAGCCCTTTACCTGAACACCGGTCTTTGTGTTAAAGTAATATTTCTTTCCTTCAAGTTCCAGCCAACCCTTCTGTTTAGAGCCATCTTCATTTATGTAGTATGAATCTCCGTTAATAGTTACAAAACCTGTTTTCGTTGCAGCCTGTACATTTGCCGCAGTAAAATACATGGAAACTCCCACAGCAAAAAACAGCAGAAACAGAAGTGCCCCCCAGATTTTAAACTTCCTGTTTACGTTTTGCATACATACCTTCCTTTTCTTTTTTCATTATCAGAGCGTGTCTGAAAAGTATGAATCGTGGGTATCGCTCTGATATCTCACATACTTCTCAGATACGCTCTAAGGTTTAACAAAGTTTTTTACAATGTTATTACGTTTCTATGACTCTATTATATTACACTTTAAATATCCCGTCAACAGACAAGTAAAATTCTGTTAAACATTCACTAATTTTTCACAGTCTATTCCATAAAAAAAGAGACAAAGTCCACAAATACTTTGTCTCTTTTCACAAGATAACACTGTGAAATATAACCTGTATACCTGTTTTCTCTTTATTTTTTCAACAGACAGAATATTATCTTATATCCCTGATCACAACAGATGCTTTCTTAATTCAGCACCATCAGCAGCACATAAATAAGCAGGTGCCACATCAAATACGGTCTTCGCACCACTCTGTCCTTCTTTATTCATACGATATGCAGCTCTTGCATATGCAACAAGTACAGAAGATGTAAACTCCGGATTGGAATCCAACTTCAGACTATATTCGATCACATGATTGTTCTCATCATTCCAGCCCGTTTTTCCGGATCGGATCACGAAACCGCCATGTGGGATTCCACTGTGATCTCGCTTCAGTTCTTCTTCAGAAATAAAATGTACAGTTGTGTCATAGTCAGAGAAATAGTTAGGCATAGTCTTGATATCATTCTCAATCTGTGCCAGATCCGCACCTTCCTCTGCAACTACAAAGCATTCTCTTGTATGTTTCTGTCTTGTTGTAAGATCCGGATTTTCTCCGTTTCTCACTGCTTCCAGTGCTGCTTCAACAGGAATTGTATACTGTTTTGCATCTTTTACACCTTTGATACGGCGTACTGCATCTGAGTGTCCCTGGCTTACACCCTTGCCCCAGAATGTATAATCCTTTCCGTTTGTAAGGATTGCATTTGCATAGAGACGGTTCAGTGAGAACATTCCCGGATCCCAGCCCACTGAAATAATTCCGATATGACCGCTTTCTTTTGCAGCTGCATCTACTGAATCAAAATGCTCAGGAATTCTTGCATGTGTATCAAAGCTGTCAATTACATTAAACATCTTCGCATATTCCGGTGTCTGTTTCGGGAGATCTGTTGCACTTCCGCCACAGATGATAAGTACATCGATCTTATCTTTCATTTTTTCGGCATCATTGACAGAATATACCGCTGCTGTCTCTGTAAGGATTTTAACAGTTTCCGGAGCACGACGTGTAAATACAGCAACAAGCTCCAGATCCGGATTATGTTTGATTGCGCACTCTACACCGCGGCCAAGATTGCCGTAGCCTAAAATACCAATACGAATACTCATTATGATTTCCTCCTGTAACCTTAATTATATGTTCGCAACTGTTGTATATTATTACAGTTGCACATTATCACTTTACTATAGTAATATTTTCACTTTTAATTGTCAATCCAATTATTACCAAAATTCCATTGCCGCAGGCAATCTGGAATGAATTTTAACTACGTTACTGAGAACAGAGTGAACAATAACGTTTTAGCAGCAAAATATGCCGCTTCCCGGGCAACACAGACTGCATGCCATATTTGCCAGGCACAGCTTCATACAATAATCATCACCGCCTGTCGGCATACCTCCAAAAGGATTCTGCATCTCCTGATACCAGTTTCCTCCGCCTTCCATCTGCTGCAAAACCATCTGATACTGTACATTATCCGGTTCCAGACGGATAGCCTGCTTAATATCATTCAATGCATTTACGTTATTTCCAAGTCCCATGTTTGCCATGGAAGACAGATAATACCACTGTCCGTTCCTCTGTGAAAGTGACTGCAGAACATTCATAGCCTCACGATAATGACCGCTCTGGATATAATTGGCTGCCGCCTGCCTGCGCATAGACTCTTCATCCTGATAGCCAGAGTCTGCCTGTCCGGAAAATCCGCCAAAACCACCGTAATTATTGCTGCCATAATTCCCGTAATCGATTCCCTGCTCTCTTTCCTTCATAATCTGCTCATAAGCCTGCTGAACCTGCTTGAATTTCTCCTCAGCCTGTTCTTTATTCGGATTGTCAATATTGGCATCCGGATGATACTTTCTGCTCATCTTACGATATGCCTTCTTCACTTCCTCATCGGATGCATCTCTGGAAATCCCCAGTATACTGTACGGATCAATCATTATCTTTCTCTCCTGCTTCTTTTCTCTTCTTATGTATCACCTCAAACCGACACCATACCCCTGAGTAAAGAATATTTCTCAAAATATCAGTGTATTTTATAATAGGAAGTTTCTCAAACTCCCTGCAGGTCTGCGCCATCATCATGATCAGAATCCGGCGTACCTGCTCATCGAACCCTTTTATTATATATTGTTCTGAAAAAGGATTGTAATTTTTATTTTTTATATCCTCTTCCACATCATCGTATGCATCCAGAAGATAAATAAATTTGCCAAGAAAAAATCCCATTCTGCGCAGAGTATCTTCCCATACATCCTGTTTCCATGCAAAAATCTCTTCCATAATTTTTCCGAAACAGCCCGCCATTTTGTCAATGTCTTTTTCTCCGGATTTCTCCATCTCAGACAATTCACTGAGAAACTTCTGTATTCTTCGGGATTTATCCGGATATTTCTGATCCAGTTTTTTCACTTTTCCCTGAAGAACTTTTGAATAACCAAGAGCAGTTACTTTTTTTTCATCCTCCCAGTCGTCCCGGCATTTATAATAAGTAAGAAGTACATTCATATCTGCCGCATATTCTGTCACTGTATTTCTTCTGACCGGCTGTTTACAGACCGGATGAATGATACATCTTGTGCTGCCCTTTTGTGTGGGCGGCTCATAAAGCGCACTGAGAAGAATCACCACAAATGTCATATCATAAGTCAGAGAAATCTGTCCTGATATTCCATATTTACTTTTGAGTTCTCTGCACAATCCACAGTAAAAGGATCTGTACAGATCAAAATCTTTAAACTTGATTTCAGGCTTATTCATTACTATATAACCAAACATAATTCCTCCAGCCCATAACTTATGATGATCTGCCAGAGCGTGTTTGCAGCAAATCAACGTCTTTTGATAAACTTCTCATGACATTTCGGACATTCAATCTCTACCTTCTGTCCTTTTCCTCTGGGAATACGAATTTTCTGTCCACAACCCGGGCAGGTATAGATATGATGTGTTTTTCTCTGCTCCATCATATTTTTCTCTCTGGTAAACCGGCTGCGGATTTTCTGAGTATATCCCAGATATTTCTGGTTTTCCGCATATCGTGCAGAGATATTTCTGGAAAGGATTCTGAAATATGTATAAATGATAAGAATAAATCCAACTGTATCCAGAACGCCTCCGGCTGCGTTTTGTCTCATAAAAGAACCTACAACAATGACGAAAAGTGCCACACCGAGAGTGAATCTTGCAAAATTATCCACTCCATAACGCCCCTGCATGAATCTGTTTAATTTGTCTTTCATTAAACTACCTCTTTTTTACTGTTTGTAATGCATTTTTTTACTCTCTGACAAGAACTTTCAGGATCTCTGCAATATACATGGTATGGTAGTCTTTCTGCGGATACCACTTACCGTCGTTTTCCCCGGCATCAAAGCATTCCGGTTTAATCTCATCATGATACATTTTTTTGCAGACCATGATCATGTCAGCTTCTTCAATTCCGGCTGTTCCGTCTGTAAAGTAAGGAGTCAGTCCTGCTTCTTTAATCTTGTTATCCGCATTTTTTCCGGAAACCTTTCCGCAATAATTTAATGCCTTGCGATATTTTTCTCCCAGAACAGAAATTGTAAATGTATCTTCCCTGTCCACAAATTCCTTGGTGTATCTCTGAGGACGGATATACACTGTCACTGCGTTCTTTCCCCACATAACACCCATTGCACCCCAGCTTGCTGTCATGGTATTGCATTTTTCTTCATTTCCGGCTGTGATCAGCAGCCATTCCTTTCCAATCTTGGTAAATGGATTCATTGTCAGTTCTTCTGCTTTTACTTCTCTGAAACTCATAATATTATTTCCTCTCTTTCTTTATTGTGTACTCTTATGATGTTAGAGCGTGTCTGAAAAATGCTTTCCGCAAGATATATGTCACAATTTGTGGGAGATTTTGCCCGGATGAGGGCGTCGTAGCGGGCTACGGCAACCGAATTCGGGCAAAATATACCGCAAAGTGGGGCGTGCAGATTGTGGAAATGATTTTTCAGACACGCTCTAGGGGCAAAAGGTATTTTGCCCCTACCTGATATACCAGATAATTATCTGTCATTGCATACCTGGAAGATATAAAACTTCAGATAATAAGACTCATCTGCCGCCCACAGGATTGGATGATCCGGTGCCTGTGTCCTGTATTCTACCTGGCGAAGTCTTTTATGTACATTCTTTGCTGCCTGTCCGATGGTTTTGGTAAATAATTCATAGTCCATAAAATGAGAACAGGAACAGGTTGCCAGAAATCCGCCGTCTTTTACCAGTTTCATGGCACGCAGATTAATCTCTCTGTATCCTTTTACTGCATTTTTAATGGAATTTCTGGACTTGGTAAATGCAGGAGGATCAAGAATTACAACATCAAATTTCTCACCTTTCTCTTCCAGCTCAGGGAGCAGTTCAAAAACATCCTCGCAAATAAATTTCACATTGTCGGATAAACCATTCAATGTCGCATTAGCGGTTGCCTGATCTACTGCCAGCTGAGAGGCGTCCACACCGGTTACGCTCGCAGCTCCTGCAATTCCCGCATTCAGTGCAAAAGAACCTGTATGTGTAAAGCAATCCAGAACTTTCGCATTCTTACAGAGTTTCTGAATTGCAAGCCTGTTATATTTCTGATCCAGGAAAAATCCTGTTTTCTGCCCGTCTTTTACGTCAACTTCATATTTTACACCATTTTCTTCAATCTGCACAAGTGTTGGAAACTCTGGTCCTATAAAACCCTTAACCATTTCCATTCCTTCCTGTTTGCGCACCTTCACATCGCTTCTTTCGTAAACACCGCGAATAGTGATCCCATCTTCTGCCAGGACTTTCCTGAGGAGTTCTACGATTGTTTCTTTAAAACGATCGATCCCCAGAGCCAGTGACTGAACTACCAGTACATCCGAAAATTTATCCACCACAATTCCCGGAAGGAAATCTGCCTCTGCAAAAATCAGACGACAGCATCCTGTATCTACCACTTTCTTACGATATTCCCATGCATCACGTACACGCTTCTCCAAAAGTTCTTCATTAATATCAACATTTTCATCTCTGGTCATAAGACGTACCGTAATCTTAGAATTAGTATTAATAAAGCCTCTTCCCATAGGATATCCGTCAAAATCATGGACAAGTACAATATCACCGTTCTCGAAATTTCCCATGACTGTATCTATCTCATTATCAAAAATCCACATTCCGCCGGATTTCAGAAGTCTTCCCTCTCCCTTTTTCAGAGTTACTACTGCCATTCCCATTCGTATTTCTCCTTGTATTTTTATGTTTATCTTTTGTCAATTATATGACTCTGTTTTCTATAGCAGCCCTCATAAATAAGTTACTGTTCACTCCGTTCCCAGCAACACGCTTCGCGATGCAGGAAATATGAAC
>OLPI01002186.1_pt1 | contig 15787 bp, 14 predicted proteins | sample 1672361 | NCBI WGS metagenome assembly OLPI01 (sample SAMEA3136675, study PRJEB25190) | human gut metagenome
ATACCGGGTTCACGCAATAAATGTATAAGGAGCGGCGTTAATTCGCCACTGAAAAAATGGAGATAAGGTTGCAGGCTTTTGAAAGCCTTGATTCTACGAATAATTATTTAAAGAAGCTCGCGGCGGAGGGCGCGGCGGAGGGTACGGTCATCATTGCCGACGAGCAGACCGCCGGACGCGGCAGAATGGGCCGCAGCTTTGCGTCGGCCGCCGGCTGCGGCATCTACATGTCGATGCTGCTGCGTCCTGCCGACTGCGCGCCGGACTGCGCGCAGAGCCTGACGGCGGTCTGCGCCGTCGCGGTGTGCCGCGCCGTGGAAAAGGTCTGCGGCCGCGCGCCGGGCATCAAATGGATAAACGACCTGTACCTGCGCGGCAAAAAGATCTGCGGCATACTGTGCGAAAGCTCGGTCAGGGACGGCAGGGTCGATTACGCCGTGCTGGGCATCGGGCTTAACGTCACGACGCGCATCGAGGACTTCCCCGAGGAGCTGCGCGAAACGGCAGGCTCACTGCTGACGCAGACGGGCTTTGTTTTCGAGCGCGGCAAGCTCATTGCCGCGATCATCGCGGAGCTAAGCTCGCTGTACACAGCATGGCTCGAAGCGCCGAGCGTGTGCCACGCCGAATATAAGCGCCGCTGCATCGTGCTCGACAGGCAGATATCCGTAAGCTCACCCGAGGGGGAGTATGAAGCCGTCGCCGAGGGAATAAGCCCGGACTACGGACTCATCCTGCGCCTTGACGACGGAACGCGCCGCACGGTTCACAGCGGCGAAGTGAAGATAAAAATGTAAACTCGCGAGAGGAGAAAATCATGAAAAAACAGACGGCATATATTTTCGCGGCATTCATCGTTGTGCTGATCATACTTGCCATAGTTATCATGTGGCTGACCGGCGGCATAGGCGGCGATAAGCCCGAAGCGACTCCGACCCCGGAGGTCGAGACGAGCGCTCCGCGCCAGACTCAGTTCGTCATCCCGACTGCCACGCCGCAGCCCACCGAGGCTGTTCCGACCGAGACTCCGACGATGACGGCAACACCGACTCCCACTCCCGAAGCACCGAGCGGCACGGTTATCGGCTCGGGCTCGTTTGATTCGTCGACCGGCGTCGGCCTGAATACCCACACCGCGTGGACGGCAGCCGAGCAGGCAGACGGCAGCGTCAAGCTCACGCTGTCGGTGTATGTGCGCTCGTACACGCTGGAGATCGGTCAGCGCTCGATCGCGATAAGCGTAAACGGCGCGACCTCCGGCGGTATGACGCGATCTTTCAGCGTCGATTCCCCGAACTCCCAGACCGATACGCTCATCTACACCTATTCGACGACTGTTCAGAAGGGCAGTGCCGTTTCCGTCAGCGTAGATTGGAACTACAAGGGCCAGTACAGCGGCCAGGATCTCGACGTGATCTCATCGTCATCGTCGATTTTTTAGCAGCGATTTTTAGAGGCGAATTGACGCAGCTACGGATACATATATCTCTGGTATCCCGGTGTCGAGGGTGCGGAGAAAACCGTGCGGTTTATCCGCAGCTGATAGCTAATAGCGGATAGCAGAGAGCCAATGTGTGCGGCGCAAAACTCAGCATCGCACTTGTGTTACGTAAAACGTCATGGTTTTTCCTTTGTTTCGACACCGGGTTCACGCAATAAACGTATCGGCACAATGTGAATGCGCCTCTGAAACAATGTGGCGCCTGCGGCGCGGATTTATTTACACCTCATCTGCCGCAAGCGGTTTTTTAGTGGCGCTTTTACATTGTACCGATACGGTTTTTGCGTCAGCCCGACCGGAAACTGCCGGCTAAACCATCACAGCGGAACGGGCAAGCCCGTTCCCTACGAGGGTGCGGCGCAAATTTTGCACTAATATAGCACAATCTTGCGTAGCGCGAGAGTTTCACGGTTTCGTCAGCACCCTCGATACCGGGCAACCGCAATAACCGTATCCGTAGCTGCCTCAAATCGCCACTAAAAGACTCCAGAGGTTGGAGATTTGAGGGGAGAGGCGGTCGTAGGTCCAGTGCTTTGCGCTGTTATCAGGGCTGTTGGGATCGTTGACGGTAAAGCCGCAGCTGTCGTAGCCGGTAAGAACGACGAAGTGTCCGCTGCTTGTGAAGTCGCCGGGGCCGAGCGCGAGGATAATGACCGCGCCGGAGTCCAGCGCGTTTTTCATCGACTGCTCCCACAGCGGAAGCTCGGTTGCGGAAAGGCCGAGCAGAGCGCTGCCCTCGCTTATAAGCGTCCACGAGCTGCCGTTTCCGGGCACGCAGTAGCCGTTTTTCTCGGCAAGGCGCGCGACGAACAGCGGCGAGTACGCGGCGTTTTTCGTGAGGTACACCGCCGCCATCGACAGGCAGGTCGGGCCGCAGCCGGAGGTGCCGATAAAGCCGCTGCCGTATGGCTCATAGCCCCAACGCTCATCCCATTGGATAAACAGCGGTACGGCGCCGCTCTGTGCGTCGGCAGAAAGGTCAATATCAAAGCGCCTGTCCTTCAGCTCCGGGTAGTTGTAGACATAGTCCAGAGTCTGCGGACATTTCTCGGCCGTTTCGACTAAAATTTCGGGGTACTCGCCGCTTGTGCGTATCTTTTCGAGCTTTTCTGCGTCGGTCGGGCCGCTCGATCCCGGAAAGCTCATGTCCGAGCAGCCTGAAAGCTGCGCGGCAAAAATGCATATGCAAAGACAAACGGAAATAAATTTTTTCATAATATCCTCCCTGTGAGTCAAAAAGCGCTCCTGTTTTCGCTGCTATCGTAGCAAAAACAGGAGCGCTGTTTATCCGTTTGTCCTTATGAAATCCTGATGTTTTCCGCCCGAAAATCTTACGATTTTCTTACGGGCAGAGTAACGGTGAACTCGACTGTCTCATCGGCGCTGCGCGCGTTGATCTTTCCGCCGTGGAGGGTGACGATGTTGCTCGCTATGGCAAGACCCAGCCCGGCTCCGCCGGAGGACGAGCGCGCGGAATCGAGCCTGTAGAACTGCTCGAAAATGCGCCGCAGCTTCTCCTCGGGGATAGTGTTTCCGCGGTTAACGACGCTGACGGAAACACTGTCGCCGTCAAGCTGCGCGTTTATCACGATCTCGGTGTCGGGATAGCTGTACAGCACCGCGTTGCGCAGGAGATTATCGAAAACGCGCTGCATTTTTCCGGCGTCGCAGATTATCGGCAGCGCATCCGGCGCGCAGAGGGTGCAGGTGAGCGATTTTTCCTTGAGCATGGGCATGAACTCAAACCTTAGCTGCTCGAGCAGACGCACAAGGTCTATGCTCGAGTAATCGAGCGTAACGGTCGATAGATTAAAGCGCGTGATCTCGAAAAATTCGTTTATCAGATCCTCGAGCCGCTCGGCCTTGTCGAGCGTTATCGAAAGGTACTTTTCGCGCAGCTCGGGGCTTATCTGCTGCTCGTCGCGCAGCAGCGTGAGATAACCGATGACGGAGGCCAGCGGCGTTTTAAGGTCGTGCGCAAGGTACATCACAAGGTCGTTTTTGCGCGCGGTCTCCTCGCGCAGAAGCGTCTGCGAGCGCATGAGCTTTGACTTTGCGTCGCTCAGCGGAACGGCGATCTCGTTGGGGATGCCGGCCTCGGGCGTATCGCTGAGCATGAACTGCCCGACCGCATTGCCTATTCGGCGGCGCTCGGCGTTCAGGCGAAGCCGCGAAACGATGCCTATAATAATGACGCAGAATGCAACGACCGCAAGCGCGAGCCTGAATGCAAGGCCCTTTATGGCGATCCAGTCCGGCTGAACGTAATCCGTTGCCATCTCGGAATCGTAATATTCGGTCATGTAGCCCCGGTAAAACCACTCGCGCAGCGTGCCGTTGAGCGTGTTGTCAAAAAAGCTCAGCAGCAGAACAACGAGCACCGCGCCGCAGATGAATATTCCAATGTAGATGAGCGCCGTGCGGAGCGTGCTTTTATTTTTCGATCTCATACCCAACACCCCAAACGGTTTTTATAAACTTCGGCTTTCTCGCCGGCTCGTGCATCTTCTCGCGCAGGCGGCCTATGTGCGCCATGACGGTGTTGCTGCTGCTCGTGAGGAATTTTTCCTTCCACACGGCCTCGAACAGCTCCTCGGATGCCACGACCCTGCCGGCGTTATCGCACAGATACCACAGAATATCGAACTCCGTCGGCGTGAGCGCAAGCTCGCGCCCGAACAGCGAGCAGCGGCGTGAAGCACGGTTGATCGTAAGGCCGCGGATGTCCATTTCGTCATTGGTCTCCGCTCCCCGGCGGCAGCGGCGCAGAACGGTCTTGACGCGCGCGGTGACCTCAAGGGGATTAAACGGCTTTGTTATATAGTCGTCCGCGCCGATGGTCAGGCCGAGTATCTTGTCCGAATCCGTGACGCGCGCGGTGAGCATGATTATCGGGAAGTCGTGCTTTTCGCGCATTTTGCGCAAAAGCGCAAAGCCGTCGGTATCCGGCAGCATAACGTCCAGAACGGCGAGCGCAGGCTCGCATTTTTCGACAAAGCTCAGCGCATCGGCGCCGTTGAGGAACTTATGCACCTCGTATCCGTCATTTTCAAGGTACAGGCCGATGAGATCGGCGATCTCGCGCTCGTCATCGACGACGATGATCCTGTCGGCCATTTATCCGAGGCTCTTTTCGAGCTTTTCGATGCCGACGCGCATTCTGCGCAGGGTCTCGTTCTTGCCGAGGATGCGGCAGATCTCGACAGCGCCGCCGGGCGTTACGGCCTTGCCGGCCGCGGCGATACGCACGGGCCACATGACCTTCGCATTTTTGCACTCGCACTTTTCGGCCATGCCGGTCATCGCGGCGAGGATATTCTCATCGCACCAGTCGGAAATGCCCTCGAAAACGGGCAGCATGGCGCGCAGCATCTCGAGTGAACCTGCCTTGTCGGTCTTGCTCTTTTTGTGGATATAAAGCGCCGTGTCGTACTCGGGCAGCTCGTCGAAGAAATCGAGCTTCTCGGGAATGTCGGTGAGAACCTCCGTGCGCTGCTGCAAAAGCGCGGCGATGGCGGCGGCGCTTATCTCGGGCTTTTTGACGGCCTTGCGGATAAACGGCTCGGCGGCCTCGGCAAAGGCCTCGGGGCTCATGGCGCGGATGTATTCTGCGTTAAAATACTTGAGCTTTTCGATATCGAAGATAGCAGGGGACTTTGAGATGCCCTTTATGTCGAATATCTCGGCAAGCTCCTGCATGGAGAATATCTCGCGCTCGCCGCCGGGGCTCCAGCCGAGCAGCGCGACATAGTTTACAACGGCGTCGGTGAGATAGCCCTGCGCGATAAGATCCTCATACGAGGGATCGCCGTGGCGCTTGCTCATCTTGTTGTGCGCATCGCGCATGACCGGCGAGCAGTGGACATAGGCCGGGATATCCCAGCCGAAACCCTCGTACAGCAGGTTATATTTCGGCGAACTTGAAAGATACTCCGAGCCGCGCACAACATGGGTTATGCCCATGAGGTGATCGTCGATGACGTTTGCAAAGTTATATGTCGGCAGACCGTCGCGCTTTATGAGCACCTGATCGTCAAGAGTCGAGTTTTCAACGGTGATATCGCCGAAGATCTCGTCGTGGAACGTGGTGCTGCCCTCCTCGGGTATCCTCTGGCGCACAACGAACGGCTCGCCGGCCGCGGCCTTTGCGTCGCTCTCCTCGCGGCTGAGGCAGCGGCAGGGATCGGCGGCCTTTTCAAAGCCCTCGGTCTCCTCCTGCTTTTCGCAGAAGCAGCGGTAGGCGTGACCCTTTTCGATGAGAAGGTCGGCATACTTGCCGTAAAGCTCGCGGCGCTCGGTCTGAACATAGGGGCCGACAGGGCCGCCCACGTCGGGACCTTCGTCGTGATCAAGGCCGCACTCGGCCATCGTGCGGTAGATAACGTCAACTGCGCCCTCGACCAGACGCTCCTGATCGGTGTCCTCGATGCGGAGAATGAACTTTCCGCCGTTGTGGCGCGCTATGAGCCATGTGTACAGCGCGGTGCGCAGATTGCCCACATGCATATATCCCGTGGGGCTGGGCGCAAATCTTGTGCGAACCTCGCCCTTGGGTATGCGAGCTTCCATTTGCTCGAACCATGTCATATCCATAGAACTTTTCCTCCGAAAAACGTAGATATCAATAGTGTAAAATGGATTTTGGCAGTTGTCAAGTGACAGTTAAAATGGTAATATAGTAAATTAGGTTATTAGTCTTATAGGAGATAACGAAAATGGAAAATGAGATAAAAAAGAAAAGTATGCTGTCCGGCATCCAGCCCTCGGGCGATCTGCACCTCGGCAATTACCTGGGCGCGGTGAAGAACTGGGGCGCAAGAGCCGAGGAATTTGACTGTTATTATTTCATGGCCGATCTGCACACGCTCACCGTGCGTCAGGATCCCAAGCTGCTGCGCCGCCGCAGCCTCGAGCAGCTTGCCCAGTACATTGCCTGCGGCATAGACCCGGAGAAGAACGTCCTGTTCCTGCAAAGCCATGTTCACGAGCATGCGGAGCTTGGCTGGATACTCAATTGCTACACCATGTTCGGCGAGCTGAGCCGCATGACGCAGTTTAAGGATAAGTGCGCAAAGAACGCCGATAATATAAACGGCGGCCTGTTCACCTATCCCAGCCTCATGGCGGCGGATATCCTGCTGTATCAGGCCGACTATGTTCCTGTCGGCGAGGATCAGCGCCAGCACTGCGAGCTTACGCGCGATATCGCCGTGCGCTTCAACAATATCTACGGCGAGACCTTCAAGGTCCCCGAGGCTTACGTCCCCAAGGCCGGCGCGCGCGTCATGGGTCTTGGAAACCCCACCTCAAAGATGAGCAAATCCGATCCCAACGGCTGCGTTTTCCTCATGGAAAAGCCCGAGGATATCGCGCGCAAGTTCAAGCGCGCCATAACCGACTCCGACACCGAAAACTGCGTGCGCTTCGACCCCGAGAACAAGCCCGGTGTTTCAAACCTCATGAACATCTACTCCGCCGTCACCGGCAAGAGCTTTGACGAGATAGAGCGCGAATTTGAAGGTCAGGGCTACGGCGTTTTCAAGCCCGCGGTCGGCGACGCGGTCATCGAGACTCTGCGCCCGATCCGCGAGGAGGCAACGCGCCTGCTCAACGACAAGGCCTACCTTTGCAGCGTCTACACCGAGGGCGCGCAGAAGGCAAGCGTCATCGCGCGTAAGACCCTTCGCAAGGTATATAAGAAGGTAGGTCTCGTAGAAAAGCCCTTCTGATTTTACTGGAGATATTATAGATATGATCGATCTAAGTTTTGACGTCTGGAAGAACATCCTGCTCGCGCTGGCTGTCGCGTTTGTCATTTCCTTTGCCGCGACGCCCGTTGTCAGCTCCTTTGCCAAAAAGGTCGGAGCGATCGACATTCCGGACAAAAAGCGCCATATTCACAGCCACCCCATACCGCGCATGGGCGGCCTTGCGATATTTCTGGGCTTCCTGCTGTCGGTGCTGCTGTTTGCAAACATAACGCCGCAGGTGCGAGGCATTCTGCTCGGCGCCATACTCATCGTCGTCGTCGGCGCAATAGACGATGTGATGAACCTAAATGCCTGGCTTAAATTCTGCGTGCAGATAGTCGCGGCGGTCATTGCCGTCTTGTCCGGCATTATCATAAACGTCGTGTCAAATCCGCTGCTTATAACGAGCGAGCAGGCCGTGACCATCGGCATCCTTGCCGTTCCGGTGACCATACTGTGGATAGTCGGCGTCACAAACTCGGTCAACCTCATCGACGGGCTTGACGGACTTGCCTGCGGCGTTTCCGCCATCGCGTCGCTGACGATGCTTGTCGTGTCGCTTCTTGTGTCCGATGCAAACATCAACGTCGCCGTCATCCTCGCCGCGCTCTGCGGCGGATGTCTGGGCTTTATCCCGTATAACCTCAACCCGGCGAAGATATTCATGGGCGACACCGGTGCGCTGCTGCTGGGCTATGTTCTGGCAACGGTCTCGGTCATCGGTATGTTCAAGTTCTATGCCATCGTTACATTTGTCCTGCCTGTGCTTGCGCTTGCCGTTCCGCTTTCGGACACGATATTTGCGTTCACACGCCGCATCCTGCACGGACAAAGCCCCTTCCATGCCGACAGGGGACACTTTCACCACAAGCTGCTGGACATGGGCCTGAGCCAGAAGCAGGCCGTCGCCGTGCTCTACGCCGTTTCGGCCATCCTCGGCCTTGCCGCGGTGCTGCTGACCTCGACGGGCATCATCCGCGTCGTCGTTGCCGTCATTGCCTTTGTCATTGCCGTGTGCATATGGCTGTTCGTGTTCAGAAACAACAACAATATCCATCCGCTGCCGCACGAAAAACCGGCGGATGAGTCCGGGGAGGCCGACAGCAAAAATGAGTAAGCTTAAAGTCATGTCCGTTTTCGGCACGCGCCCGGAAGCGATAAAAATGGCGCCGCTCGCGCTTGAGCTTCAGCGCCGCGAGAGCATAGAAAGCCTCATCTGCGTTACCGCGCAGCACCGCGAGATGCTTGATTCCGTGATGCACTGCTTCGGCCTGAAAGCCGACGCGGATCTCAACATCATGGGCAAAAACCAGACGCTTACCGATGTTACCGTCAAGGCGCTCAAGGGGCTTGAGGGCTGCTTTGCGGAGCTTCGCCCCGATCTTGTCCTCGTACACGGCGACACGAGCACGACCTTTTCCGCCGCGCTCGCCGCGTTCTATGCGAAGATACCCGTCGGCCATGTCGAGGCCGGCCTGCGCACCTACGATCGCTACAGCCCGTTTCCCGAGGAGATGAACCGCTGTCTCGTCGGCCGCCTTGCAACGCTGCACTTCGCGCCGACGGCGAAGAACGCGGAAAATCTGCGCGCCGAGGCCGTCACCGGCGATATCTTTATCACCGGCAACACCGTCATCGACGCAATGAAATATACAGTCGGCGACGGCGGCTTTGCCTCGAGCGAGCTTAAAAGCATCGACTTTTCAAAACGCGTCATTGCAATGACCTGCCACCGCCGCGAAAACTACGGCGAGCCGATGAAGAATATTTTTTCTGCCGTGCGCACCGTTGCGCTGACGCACCCCGATGTTGAGATCGTCTATCCCGTGCATCTGTCGCCCGTCGTGCGCGGCGCGGCAAGCGAGTACCTTGCGAATCTGCCGAACGTACACCTCATCGAGCCGCTCGACGCGATGGATATGCACCGGCTCATGAGCGCAAGCTACATGGTCATGACCGACTCCGGCGGCATTCAGGAGGAGGCGCCCTCGCTGGGCAAGCCCGTCCTCGTTCTGCGCCGCGAGACCGAGCGCCCCGAGGCCGTTGCGGCCGGTACGGTCAAGCTCACCGGCGTTGACCGCGACGATATCATCCGCGATGCCGACGAGCTGCTCACCGGCGGCGAAATGTATCAGCGCATGGCGCACGCCGTCAATCCCTATGGCGACGGCCACGCCTGCGAGCGCATCGCCGAGCCCGCGATCTTTTAGAAAAACTTCCCGTTTCCTGCAACCAACTGCGCAAAAATCCGTCTATAGAAGCAGAAGCACATAAGAAAGGGGAACTCAACATGAAAAAGCGATCGATCCTTGCCATCCTTCTCGCCGCCCTGCTGGCCCTGACCATTTTCACCGGCTGCGCGGCAAGCACCAACTCCATGGCGGCAGACTCCGCCCCACAGACCCCCGGCGCATCCTACAATTCCAAATCTGAGGCTGCCGCCGCGGAAATGCCCATGGAAGAGCCCGCCGAGGCGGAGGAATTCGCCTACGACACCGTCGCCACGACGGAGGCGGGCGGCGGCGCCGCCGAAACGCCCGAGCCGGACGATTCCGTTGCCGACTACACCGCCAAGATCATCTACACCGCGTCCGTCTCCATCGAGACGACCGAATTTGACAAGGCGGTCGCCGCGCTGGAATCGCAGGTGCAGAAGATCGGCGGCTTCGTAGAAAGCTCGAACGTGACAGGCGACACGCAGTACAATTCCGACGGCACGACCTCCATCGTCAACCGCTGGGCGTATTATACCGTCCGCATCCCGTGCGAGCAGTTTGAAGCCTTTCTGCACGAGACAGAGGGCTTCGGCAACGTAATCTCCACCAGCCGCGACGCGCAGAACGTCACGTCGGCCTATACCGATTACGAAGCGCGCCTGTCCAGCCTCAACACGCAGGAGGAGCGGCTACTCGATATGCTCTCGAAGAGCGAGGACGTGGAGACGCTCATCGCGCTCGAGCAGCGGCTGTCCGACGTGCGCTATGAGATCGAGTCCATTGAGCGCAGCCTGCGCAACTATGATATGCAGATCAGGTATTCGACCGTGGAGCTCGATCTGCGCGAGGTCGAGGTCTACACGCCGACCGTCCCGGTCCGGCGCACCTTCGGCCAGAAGCTGTCTGATTCCCTGTCCGACGGCTGGACGGGCTTTGCCCGCGGCATGCAGAACGTCATTCTGGGTCTGGCCGCCGCGCTGCCCGCGCTGGTTCTGCTGGCCGTGATCGTCATCGTTGTAATCGTGCTGGTCAAAAACGCCCGCAAAAAGCGCAGAGCAAAATTTGCCGCCCAGCAGGAGCCTCCGCAGGACCCGAAGCCGTGATCCGGCTATTAAGAACCCGCTAAGATACGCCCGGCCCACTTGACGGCCGGGCATTTTTCTGCTTTAATAGGCGCGATAAAAGGGAGTAGCAGGCGGTTTCCCCCGCGTCGGCTGCGTCAGTACGGCAAAAATGCCCGCAGTCGACTGAAATTGTGAGACTTTTACCGAAGCATCGCGTATGCTTGGGTAAAGGTCTTTTCTTTTTATCAATTTTTTGAAGGAGGACTTTTTGTGGCGCAGTTATTTTCAAACATCAGCAATCTCAACTGGCAGCAGGCGGTCATGTGGCTGATCGGCGGGATCCTCATCTATCTGGCGGTCAAACGGGATATGGAGCCCGCGCTGCTGCTGCCGATGGGCTTCGGCGCGATCCTGGTCAATCTGCCGCTGTCCGGCGCGGTCACGCAGGTCATCGACGGCGTGGAGGAGATCGGCGTTCTGAACGTGCTGTTCGACGCGGGCATCGCGAACGAGCTGTTCCCGCTGCTGCTGTTCGTTGGCATCGGGGCCATGATCGATTTTGAGCCGCTGCTGAACGACCCGAAGCTCATGTTCTTCGGTGCGGCAGCGCAGTTCGGCATTTTCTTCACCTTCAGCCTTGCGGCCCTTCTGGGCTTCCCCATCAAGGACGCGGCGGCCATCGGCATCATCGGCGCGGCGGACGGCCCGACGGCGATCTTTATGGCGAATTTCCTGAAATCCAACTATCTGGGCGCGATCATGGTCGCGGCGTATTCGTACATGGCGCTCGTGCCGATCGTGCAGCCGCCGGTCATCCGCGCGCTGACCACAAAGCACGAACGGATGATCCGTATGCCGTACCACCAGCACACCGTCAGCAAGCGCACGAAGATCCTGTTCCCGATCATTATCACCGCCGTCTGCGGCATCGTCTCGCCGCGAAGCGTGGCGCTGGTGGGCTTTTTGATGTTCGGCAACCTCATCCGGGTGTGCGGCGTGCTGGACTCTCTTTCCGAGACAGCGCAGAAGACGCTCTCGAATCTCATCACGCTCTTTCTGGGCCTCACCATCGCCGTGCGGATGCAGGCAGCGTATTTCCTGACAAAGCAGACGCTTCTCATTATGGCGCTGGGCCTTGTGGCGTTTATGTTCGACACGGCGGGCGGCGTGCTGGTCGCGAAGCTCATCAATCTGTTCCTGCCGAAGGACAAAAAGCTCAATCCCATGATCGGCGCCTGCGGCATCTCGGCGTTCCCGATGTCGGCGCGCGTGGTCTATAAGATGGCAATCAAGGAAGACCCGCAGAACTATCTGCTCATGCAGTGCGTGGGCGTCAACGTATCCGGGCAGGTCGCGTCCGTCATTGCGGGCGGTCTGCTGCTGAATCTTCTGGTGTGAGGGAAACAACATGAATTTTGAAGCATTCTTACAGACGCTGCCCATCATGGGTAAGGGCATGGCCGGGATCTTTCTGGTAACCGGCGTAATTGTGCTGTGCATCCTAATTTTGGGGAAAGCGGGCAACAAACCAGAAAAATAAAACAGAACGCTCTTGAATCAACATACAAATGCAGGTATAATAGAGGTACACTTCAAGAAAGAGGGTACTTTTATGTCTGTTGATATGACCAAATGGTGCGAGATCGCAAAGGCCAACATGGGCAAGCGCCCGGCGGGCGAGGGCCGTCTCGGCGGCAAGATCTGCATCGTGACCGGCGCGGCCCAGGGCTTCGGCAAGGGCATTGCGGAGGAGCTGTACAAGGAAGGCGCGACCATCGTTATCGCCGATATGAATGAGCCGCTGGCAAAGCAGGTCGCAGAGGAAATGGGCGAGCGCGCCGTCTCCATTGCGGTCAACGTCTCCGACGAGGAATCCGTTGCGAATATGGTCGCACAGACGGTTGAAAAGTTCGGCGGGCTTGACCTGATGCTCTCGAACGCAGGCGTCGTCCGCTCCGGCCCCATCGCGCACGTGGAGAAGAAGGATTTCGACTTCGTCACCAGCGTCAACTATACCGGCTTCTTCCTCTGCGCGAAATACGCCGCCATCATCATGGAGGCTGAACACGAGGCGGATCCCGAGGCCATGTTCGACATCGTGACACTGAACTCCAAGTCCGGTCTGGAAGGCTCGAACAAGAATTTCGCCTACGCAGGTTCCAAATTCGGCGGCATCGGCCTGACGCAGTCGTTCGCGCTTGAGCTGTGCGCGTACAACATCAAGGTCAACGCCGTCTGCCCCGGCAACTTCCTCGACGGCCCGCTGTGGTCCGACCCGGTGCGCGGTCTGTTCGTGCAGTATCTGGAGGCCGGCAAGGTCCCCGGCGCGAAGACCGTCGCCGACGTGCGCCGCTACTACGAGGCCAAGGTCCCGATGAACCGCGGCTGCCTGCCGGTCGATGTGGCGCGCGCCGTCATGTACTGCGTCGAGCAGAAGTATGAAACCGGTCAGGCCATCCCCGTCACCGGCGGTCAGGTCATGCTGAACTGAGGGCTGTGCGATGATCGAGATCGACATTCTGAACAAACTCAACGCGCCCACGCGGGAAGAGCGGCTTGCGAACCTCAAGGAGGTTCTGAAAACGACCGAATTCCCGCCCATGGTGCCGCAGTACATCAACAACCATATCCATACGACCTATTCCTTCTCGCCCTACTCCCCCACCGCCGCGGTCTATGCCGCGCGGATGGAAGGCCTGTGCACAGCTGGCATCATTGACCACGACTCTATTTCCGGCGCGCGGGAATTCCTTGCCGCAGCAGAGCTGGCCGGTATGCCCGTGACCGTCGGCATGGAGTGCCGCGTGTCGATGGACGGCACAGCCATGCAGGGCAAGCGCACCAACAACCCCGATCAGGTCGGCGTCAGCTACATGACCATCCAGTCCGTCCCGCACGACAAAATTGAAACGCTCAACGCATGGTTCGCGCCCTACCGCGCGGCCAGAGGCCGCCGGAACCGCGCGATGGTTGAAAAAATCAACGCGCTGCTGGACGGCATCGCGCTGGACTATGACCGCGACGTGCTCCCGCTGTCGGAGGCGAAGGAGGACGGCGGCGTAACCGAGCGCCATCTCATGTACGCGCTGGCAAAGAAAATGGTTGTAAAAGCCGGAAAGGGCCAGCCAATGGTGGACTATCTCGCGTCCATCGGCCTGAACCTCAGTGAAAAGCAGAAGAACCAGATGCTCGATACCGCATATCCGTTCTACGAGTACGATCTGCTCGGCATTCTGAAATCCGCATTCGTGCCGAAAATTTATATCGACGCGACGGAGGAATGCCCGAATGTGCGCGATGTGGCCAAGCTGTGCAATGACATCGACGCGCTTTTGTGCTACGCGTATCTTGGCGACGTGACGGCCTCCGTCACGGGCGACAAGAAGGCGCAGAAGTTCGAGGACGACTATCTGGACGACGTGATCGCCTGCATTAAAGACTGCGGCATCCGCGCTGTCACCTATATGCCGACACGCAACACGCCGGAGCAGCTGACGAGACTTCGCCGTCTGTGCGGCGAAAACGGCCTGTTCCAGGTTTCGGGCGAGGATATCAACTCCCCGCGCCAGTCGTTCGTCATCAAGGCCATGGAAAACCCGCTTTTTTCCAACCTGATCGACGCGACCTGGAAGCTGATCGAGCACGAAAAGACCGGCTCCGCCATCTGCTGAGCCAAAACGAAAGGGGCATGACACCATGAGAAACCTGTTGGCGTTCGACCTCGGCGCGAGCAACGGCCGCGCAATTCTTGGCCAGTTCGACGGCGAGAAACTCACCATGCGCGAGCTGCACCGGTTTGAAAACAATTACATTGAGATGAACGGCGTGTTCTACTGGGATCTGCCGTATCTCTACAACCAGCTGAAGCAGGGTCTGCTTGCGTTTAAGAATGCAAATGTCGGCGAACTCGACTGCATCGGCATCGATACCTGGGGCGTTGATTACGGTCTGCTTGACCAAAACGGTCAGCTGCTGTCCAATCCGCGTTCGTACCGCTACGCGGTCGACGAGGATATGGCGGAGGTCTGGAAGACGGTCGATTTCCCGACGCTCTTCGCCCGCACGGGCATTGCAACGATGAATTTCAACACCGTCTACCAGCTCTACCGCCGCAAGCTGCAGGAAGATCCCGCGCTGGACGCAGCCGAGACGATGCTGCTGATGCCGGATCTGCTGGGCTTCTTCCTGACGGGTGAAGCAAAGACGGAATACACCAACGCAACAACCTCCATGCTCTATAACCCCACCACGAAGGACTGGGATTGGCAGACGATCGACGCGCTGGGCCTGCCGAGGAAAATCTTTACGAAGCTTGACCGTGCGGGCACGCTGCGTGGAAAACTTCGCCCGGAGCTGGCCGCAGAACTCGGCATTAATCAGGCGCATTTTGCCGCCGTCGGCACGCACGACACGGCCTCTGCCGTGGCCGCCATCCCCGGCACGGGCAGCTTTGCGTTCTGCTCCAGCGGTACATGGTCGCTGTTCGGCGTGGAGACGGACGAGCCGATTTTGTCCGATGCAGTTCGCGACGCGAACTTCTCCAACGAGGGCACGATCCAGGGCGGCTTCCGGCCTCTCAAAAACATCATGGGCCTGTGGCTCATTCAGGAGTGCCGCCGCGACTGGCAGAAGGCCGGTCAAAACCTCAGCTGGAACGACATTGTGGAAGAGGCAAAAAAGGCAGAACCCTTCCGCTCCATCATCGATCCCGATTACGGCGAATTCTTTGCCGGAGGCCGGATGGTCGAGAAAATTCAGACCCTCTGCCGCGAAACGAACCAGCCGGTCCCGGAGACCGTCGGACAGATCGCGCGGTGCATCTATGAATCGCTGGCGCTCAAATACCGCTGGGCATTGGAGCGTCTGGAGGAGATCAAGGGCCAACGTATCGACACGCTGAACATTGTCGGCGGCGGCTGCCAGAATAAGCTGCTCAATCAGTTTGTCGCAGACTCCATCGACCGGCCCGTCATCACCGGCCCCATCGAGGGCGCAGCCATCGGCAATCTGCTCGCGCAGGCCATGGCGCTGGGCGATATTCAGACCATGGACGAGCTGCGCACCGTTGTGCGCCGTTCCGAGGCCGTCAGCACCTATGAGCCGCATCACACGCCGGAATGGGAAGCCGCATATCAGAAGCTGCTTTCCTTCAGCAAGTAACATGATTCAAAAACGCCGGAAGCGATTGCTTCCGGCGTTTTGAAAAGGAGAATCCATATGGATATTCAAGAACTCGTCCGCGCGCAGCGGGCATAT
>OLPI01002191.1_pt1 | contig 15765 bp, 16 predicted proteins | sample 1672361 | NCBI WGS metagenome assembly OLPI01 (sample SAMEA3136675, study PRJEB25190) | human gut metagenome
CAGCCATGGTATAATAAAAGAAGACTGCGAAAGGCAGGAGGTGAGGTTCCATGGAGCACAAAGGCATGAAAATTATGGCCAAAAACCGGCAAGTCTATCACGACTATTTTGTCGAGGAAGAGTACGAAGCCGGGATTGAGCTCTTTGGGACCGAGGTCAAATCCATCCGCGCCGGTACCCTGAACCTGAAGGACGCCTGGTGCGGCATCAAAGATGGGGAGCTCTTCGTCAACCAAATGCATATTTCTCCTTATGAAAAGGGAAACATCTTCAACAAGGACCCCCGCCGTCCCCGCCGCTTGCTGATGCACAAGCAGGAGATCAACCGTCTCTATGGCAAGGTGAAGCAGGACGGGTATGCCCTCATCCCCATCTGTGTGTACTTCAAAAATGCCCGGGTGAAGGTCTCCATCGGCCTGTGTAAGGGCAAAAAGCTCTATGACAAACGAGAGGCTGCGGCCAAGAAGGATGCCAAACGGGAGATGGACCGGGCCCTGAAGCAGCGGCGCTGACCGGCAAACCTTACTATGACATAAAAGGAGAGCAGAACTATGGCACAGAATCCCATTGTTACCATTGAAATGGAGGACGGCGGTAAAATCGTCGCGGAACTGTACCCTGAAATGGCCCCCATCAGTGTAAATAATTTTATCAGCTTGGTGAAGAAAGGGTTTTATGACGGACTGATTTTCCACCGGGTGATTTCCGGCTTTATGATCCAGGGAGGCGATCCCCAGGGCGTGGGCATCGGCGGCCCCGGTTACTGCATCAAAGGGGAGTTTTCCGCCAACGGGGTGAAGAATCCTCTCAGCCATAAGCGGGGGGTCCTCTCCATGGCTCGGGCCCAGGCGATGGATTCTGCCGGGAGCCAGTTCTTCATCATGCACGCTGATGGCGAGTTCCTGGATGGGCAGTATGCCGCGTTCGGTATGGTGACCGAGGGCATGGATGTGGTGGACCGCATCGCGGCCACCAAAACTGGCCTGAACGACAAACCCAAGGCTGACCAGCGGATGAAAAAGGTTACGGTGGAAACCTTCGGTGTGGAGTACCCTGAGCCGGAAAAAATGTAAGTGACCAACGGTTTCGCAGCCAAACCGTTCCCGGGACGCCAAGGGCCAATATGTGGCTCTTGGTCTCCCGGTGAGGTGTCGGGGAAAAGACACCTCTGCCTGTGCTGAACCAATGGGCTTGTTGCAAAGCCTCAATCTGGGGGCGTACTGGTTTCGACGGGGACATGGGTGCGGGAATAGCGGGCGGATGGGCCTGTCATCCGAAAAACGGGCAACTTATAAATTAAAGAACAACGACAACGAAGTTCTCGCCGCTGCTTGATCAGCGGCCGTCCAACCCGGAAGGACCACGAGCCGGACTTGGGCGTGATCTAAGTGGTGCACGTGACTGGAGTAAGCTTTGCCTCCAGCATGCACAATGAAGCTACCAACCCATGAAGCATGACGGCTTGCGTCATGGCACGGGAATGTAAATAACCGTCTGCGCCCGGAGAGGTTCCCGAGGAAGTGTTTTCGGACGGGGGTTCAACTCCCCCCGCCTCCACCAACTGACCCTTAAGTGAACTCACTTCCTTAAGGTCAACATCAAAGTGACCGTCTTGTGTATTGCACAGGACGGTCATTTTGTCGTCATAGAGGTAGATTTTGTTGACAAGCATATCCACCAGCCCCTGCCGGTATTTGGGGTCGTTGATGTCCCCCTTGCGGAACTGATTTAGAAAAAAGCGGATTTCCTTCACGCTGGGGGTCGGATGCTGGGAGGTTTCCACAAGAAGCTGAAGGGACAGTTTCTCATGCTCTTTCTTCTTTTGTGCAATCCGGTCAGCGATAATATCAACGGCCTGTCCACTCTCCAAGGCCTTCAGCAGATTTTCTGTGGCCTGCTCATTTTCTGCAAGCAGTTTTTTAAGCCTCCTTGTGTTGCCGTTGTTGCTCTCTCGTTCACAGAGGTCAACAACTTCTCTGGCAATCGTACTGATATTGTCTGGGGTCAGGAAATCCCGCAGTCTGTTGACCACCAAATCTTCTATGTACTCTTTTCCAACCGTCTTTTTGTCACAGGATTTGTCCCGGCGGTTGGTCACACACTGATAATAGTGATATTTCCGCTCTGTCTTACTCGTCCCACTGATACCAGTCATGGCGGCCTTACAGTGTCCACAGAACAGTTTTGTGGTAAGGAGATAATCTACTTTAGCCTTCGCTCGTGCGGGGGCTTTTTTATTTTTCTCCATAATGCGCTGTGCCTCCAAAAACAAAGGATGTATTATCGTTTTGATACAGATATGGAAGCTAAGAAAAAACCTATCAACATTCTTGCAGATATCCTCGAAAAAGTAAGAGACAACTTGAAGGAAACACTGAATCAAGAATACGATGTTTCTAAGAATGAGCATGACCGTCTCATTTTTGGTATTGTGAATGAATATAATATACGACATAATAAGGCCGATCAAAAGACTGACTACAGTCGTGAAATCGGGTATGATTGGATGATGCAGTATTATACCAGCACAATAATTACCTATTATAAACTGAAAAAAGTTTATGCCAATCCATAAGTAAACCTTTTAATTTTGGCATACTTTTTAATTTTACCCTTTCCGGGCCTGCCGGGATGACTTCTGGCACCGTCCGAGGCGGGTAAGTACACTGACAATAGAATAAATGCTGGGCTTCCACTTCTATGAGCTGGCCCCCACGCTCATCAATGAAGTCGCTTTCGGAAAGGCGATTATCAACCCAGATTACAGCGCCGACCCGCTGGCAGCGGCAATAGCCTTACATGAAGGCTTTACCTATCAGCCCAGTGCCGATTTCTTCTGGAAACAGGCGGTGGGCAATGAGAATAGCGACCTCTTTACCACTACCCGGCACTTGACCACCGATTATCTGGATGCCATCAAGAGCGGTATGGAGGAGGGCGAGTGTCTGGTGATTGCCTGCCGTTCCTATGATAAGGGACTGGACAAAGCGTATACGAATATTGCGGTGAAGAAAATCCCACAAATGCTCCTTGACCGCTGTGAGTTTGGCAAGGACGATTACAGCCTGAATATCGTTCACCCATCGGCCTATGAGGACGAGGAGGTGGAAGACGATGAGTGAGCGTTTTCCGTTATACACCACCGACTATATCAGCGGTGTTATGTCGTTGCGTAAGCCCCAGACTGCTTCTCTGAGAATTCTGGAGGAAATCGTTACCTCGGTCAATCTCCGTAAAGGGATGAACCTGAAAGCAGCACTGGGCAGCGTCCACGCCATGTATCCCACTTGCTCAGACTTTGAACGGGAGTTCATGTCACTGACCTTTACCCTTGCCACCGGCGTGGGCAAGACTCGCCTGATGGGTGCGTTCATCGCTTACCTGTATACGCAACACAATATCAAGAATTTCTTCGTTGTTGCGCCAAACACCACTATCTATGACAAGCGGAAAAAAGACTTGAACAATAACAACAGCCCCAAGTATGTGTTCTGCGGCCTGGGCTGCTTCCCCGTACTGCTGCAGATTATCACTGATGATGATTACAGGGACAAAAGTATATCCCTATATGATTCGGATATTCATATTTTCATTTATAATATCGACAAGTTCAATCTATTATATCCCCAAGTGCATATCAAACGATAGGAAGGTAGTTCAGTTGGCAGAGCAGATGATTTGTAACGACCACTGTTTTTTCTGCGCCTCTTCGAGGTGGATAAGACCCACACCGTGATTCACACCTGAAAGAGGCAGAAAGCACCGGAGAGGAGGGTGTATCTTCTCTCCGGTGCTTTTTCCTGTGCTCACATCACTTGTGTTGACTGCTATCTTTTCCACCGCCTGCTCCTGTATCTGCTGGGTGGTGGGTATTAAGTGTACAGGGTAAACCCAACATCATAATGTCTCAGCGCGGATGAGATCCTCTTGACATCCACTCCATTTTGCAGAGCCACAGTTGCAAAACGTGTCACAAAGTTTAGGTGTAGCAATTATTGACGCTATAACCAGATACCTTTTCCTGACGATACTTTTTCTCCACCCTACAGTCAAAGGCAGCACACAAGCCGTCTGTAATACAAGGCAGGGTTCTTCCTGCTCTATGTCAGCGGTGAGAGCAGCTTTTTTAGAAACATTTTCAAAGCATTATCTCACTGTTCTTGAAAACGCTTGGCTAATTGTGCAAATGATGAATTAGGGAGCACCTGCTTGGACGGGATAAACAAATATCTCCACGGCTTATACCCATTCGCTTTATACCAACGAGTCGAGACATCGCAATATTGAATACCTCGCTTTTTCTTGTCAAGCACATCAGGATCGGTCAGCTTGTTCTCGCCCTTTACTTCCACGAGATAGCAACAGTCTGCTGTCTCTACCACAAAGTCAGGCTCATATCGCTTGCCACGGTTGTATGTAATGTTGAACTCATTAGGTGCAGGACGCAGCCATTTCAACACATCATCGTCCCGATCAAGTAAACGAGCCAGTGTCAGTTCGCTTTCATCAGAATCAAATTTAGCTTCAGGATACACGCCCTTTTTGATTCCCGTGAACAGAACAGATTTGATATGCCCCTCATAATTCTCCTTGAAATCATCATACAGCCCGACTTTTTGCCTGCAATTCAATTTCTGCGGCAGGTTGCTGTATTCGACATCAATGACTTCTTCCTGAAAAAGGCCGTTTTCACAATAGAAATGCTGCTCTAATGTCTCATTTTGGTCAATATCCAGTGCGAGCTGAGTATAGACGATTTCCTCTGGTTCGTCCAGTTCTTGAAATTCCACGCGATTAGGTTCCATGTTCTTCGCCTCCTTTGCAAAGCGCAGACAGGCGCAAAGGAATGATTAGAAGCACTTATGTGTTTTGACCATTTATCATTGTGGCTGTAATATCCCAATACAAGGCAAATAAAGAACTGCCCCCGGAAGGGAGCAGCCCGTAACAAATTTGCAGTTGGCAAACCATTCATGCGTCTTATGACGCAACTGTATTAGGCCCTTATAGGGCGGCTGGTGTAAGCCACCGGCTCTGCCGGTGTTCTTGACTCGTTGACCAAAACATGGCCCCAAATGTTCTACTACTTAGGGCTATACTTGGTCTATTATCTTACCCACTGCTTTTATTACGCTTAAACATCTTTATTCAACGGTTGGTAAGACAGCCGTGGGGGGTGATAGAAATCATGGGGCGGCCATGGCCCGCCGGAACAGATGATATGTGGCGGTAAAGTAGCAGAGCAGCAGAAGAAGAAAGCTGCCATAGGCCAGCGCGGAGAGAAGGAACATGCGGGACAGGGGCAGGTAAGCGGTAAAATCCTCGTAGTTGATCCCGATGAAAAAAACCAAGACGCCCAGGCTGCACAGCACAGCGGCGGCCACAGGCAGGCCGAACCAGAAGAGCATCTGCCGCCGGATCACCTGGTCCCGGTCCTCTGCCGCCATACCCAGGTGGATGGCGGTTTGAAAGCGCCGCTGCTGCTGGCGGGCGTCGGTGAGCTGCTGGACAGCCAGCAGGGTGAGGCAGCTGATTATCAGGATGCCCCCGGCGTATGTGCCGACCAGGGACAGCAGGAGCAGGTTGGAGACACCTTCGTTGGCCTGCAGGGTGTGTAGACGGACGTAGAGGTTCTCCGGGGCGAAGCGGCCTAAGCTCTGCTGGTGGGCGGCGGCGATCTGGTCAAAGGACTGGGCGAAGGAGTAGGAGAGGGGCTGTGCCGTGTTGGCGGCGTAGAAGGTGGCGGCCATGGTCAGTCCCTGGCAGGCGGCGTCGGGCAAAATATAGACGGCCTCTGTCTGGCTGGTGAACAGGGAGATTCCCACGGAGTCCTGGCAGTCCAGTGCCGGCGCTTTGTGCAGGCGGGAGCCGCCGGCGGTCAGGACGGGGGCTGTTTGCTGAAACCCGTCGATGGTGGAGGCGGGGGTGGTGTTGCTCCAGGCCACGCCGTATTGATCCGCGGCCAGGGAAAGGGGCGGCAGGCCCGAAAGGGCGCGTAGCTGGTTGTAGGAGGAGAGGGAGACCGCCAGCAGAGGCAGGTCCCGGTCCTTGCACTTCAGGTCCTCCCGGCGCAGAAGGTAGAGGGCGCCGCTGGCGGTGCCGGTGACGGGATAGCCCCCCTGGTTGAGGGTGTCGGTGAGAAACTGGTCATCCAGCGGGCCGGTGGGCAGGGCGTCCTCCTGGGCGGTGTATATGGTGCCCACTTGGACCTCGTAGACCGACAGGACCTGCTGGTACCCTTGAATCCGGACCGCCAGCAGGGGGAGGAGGGTAAAGCAGACCAGGGCGGCGGTGAGCACCACGGTAATCACGCCCATGGTTTTGGCCCCGCTGCCCAGACGGCTTTTCAGCTGCCCCAGGAGAAAGAGGTTGCGGTAATACCGGGGCTTGGGTGGGCGCAGGGACCGGGACAGGCTCCAGGAGAGGGTGCTGAACAGCCCCACCAAGGCGAACACCACCAGCAGCAGGGCCAGCAGAGGGGGCATGGTGAGATAGGCTTGGAGTGCGCCTTGGCGTACCAAGGATTTCATCAGTGGGTACAGAGCCAGTAGGCCGCCCCCTGACAGCAGCGCGCCCAGGGAGAGCAGAAACAGCGGGCGCTCTCCGCCTCCGCTGCGGCAGGCCCGAAGAAACCAAATTCCCGTAACCAGGTTCCACAGGGCGGCGCCCAGGACCAACAGCAGGGCCAGCAGCCAGGGCAGGGGAAAGGACAGGCGGCTCAGAAGGGAGAGAATCAGTCCTCCGGCGGCGGTGGAGACCAGGAGAACAGCGGGAATCCATTCCCGCATCTGGGTGCGGAGGGGGAAGGACTCTGTCTTCCGGTCAGCCTGCAGCATGGACAGCACGGGAAGCCGCCGCACCAGAACCAGGTTGCGCAGGCCCACCACCAAAAAGATCCCGCCAAAGAACAGGAGGGTCTGGGCAAGGGTATCTGGAAAAAGGCCGGGCTGGAGCCGGTAGGATTCTCCAAAGGCCCGAAAAACCGCGAAACTGGCCAGCTGGGAGAGAAAGGCCCCCAGGGCGATCCCCGCCAGGATGGCCAGAGAACCGAGGAGCAAGGTTTCCCCGAAAAACAGGAGGGCCACAGTCCGCCGCTCCATGCCCAGAATGGTCTGCACGGCGAAGGACTTCTGCTTGGCGCGGAGAAGGTGGGCGTTGACATAGCTCAGGAGGAACAGCAGCAGTAGGCCGAGCACGGGGATGGCCACCTGCATCCCGCGCTCCAGAAGCTCCAGATGGATCGAGCGGGGGAGGGCGGCCTGGTAGTGGGAGCTGGACAGGGAGAGAAAGCCGTAGAACATGCCCACGGACAGAATCAGTGTGACCAGATAGATGCCGTAATCCCGGGCGGACCGGTGTACGTTCCGCAGGATCAGCTTACACAGCATAAAATCACCTCCTGGAGAGCATGGTAGCAGAAAGGGACGGGCGTTTGTATGGGGTTTTCTTACAAAGTTCTAACAAAATTGTAAGAAGTAAGAGGGGGCAGAGGGAAAAACAGCGCCCCTGGATGCAGGGGCGCTGGAGAAGGAATCACGCGGCCGCAACATCGGCTAAAAATTGCGTCCAGGTGTCGGGGTGCTCCACAAAGAACAGGGGACAGGCCTTGCCGGTCACATCATAGTGACGGATCACCCGATCCCGGCCGATCCCTGCGGTGTCACAGAGCCAGGCGGTGAGACGGACCAGGGTATCGTAACTGGCCTGGGTAAACTGGCCCGAGGCGTCGGGGTGGCAGACTTCGATGGAGATGGTGTCCCGGTTGCGCTCGTTGGTGGCGGAGGACTTCTCCTCCAGGGGGATGCACTGGATCACCTCCCCGTCCAGCCCCACCAGGAAGTGGGCGCTTACCTGGGTGTCCGGCTGGGCGAAGTAGTTCCGGTTGGCCTGGGCGGTGGTGCCGGGGTTGCCCACGTAGTGGATGGCGATGTCTGTGACCTTCTTCATGGTCTCTCCCCGGCGGGCGGCGCCGTTGACGGGGATGATCTGGACATCCACCCAGTCGGGAAGGGAGACGGACTTCAGGTGGCGCATCTGACCAGAGCCCAGATGGGAAAAGCCCACGGCGATGACCAGAGCGGCGGCAAGCAGAAGAAAGAGGGGCCAGCGCCGCTGGCGGCGACGGCGGCGGGAGGGGGCCCGTGTGATCTGTGTTTTCATGGGGGAAATCTCCTTGGTTATTTGAGCTGTTTGTGTTGATAGGTTTTGTAGAGGAGGGGGATAAAGAGAAGGGTCAGCACGGTATAGAGGACCAGCAGAATGGGAATGGCCCCCATGACAGAGTCCCCCAGTTGGTAGAGGTCGAAATACGCCAGGTCCCGGTTGATCTGCAGCAGCTTATCGGGCAGCAGCCCCAAAATGTTGCTGAGTAAGGTGTTGATATCCCCCAGCATCAGGGCGGGTAGAAAGATCACCGCGAAGGGCAGCACGGCGGCCAGCACCGTGGAGCCGCTCTTGGCGGAGACCCACATGGACAGCAGGCCCAGAAACAGGGTGCCGAGATATCCACCCAGGGCAATGAGAAGAGCCCCCTGGCCCAGGGTGAGGTTGTACAGGGATTTCCAGGCGTACAGCTGCAACGGGCAGCCCGCCCCGTCGGCCCCCAGGAAGGCCAGGGTGATTCCCCCGAAGAGGAGGAAGGGCACCCAATAGAGCACGGTGAGCAGGAGAAGACCGGCGCCCACCTTGGCAGAAACCCCTCTGCCCCGGCCGTGGAAAGTGGTGAAGAAGATGGCATCGGTTTTCCACTGGCCCTCCTGGGAAAAGATGCCCGAGACCAGAAAGCAGGCAAAGAGGCACAGAATAATAATGACCGTGGGGGAAAACTCATAAAACTGCTGCCAGCCTGTGGTGTAGTCCACGTACATGGGGGTCTCCAGCGCCTGGTACTGCTGGACCAGGTAGTTCTGCTCGGCCTGGGAGAAGGCGAAGGCGTTGTCCTCCAGCCACTGCTGGAGCAGACGGACCCGGTTGGCGTAAAAGTCAGGGGCATCCTCCGGGGTGAGGGTGTCGGCGGTGAAGTAGTCGAAGGCCTGGAAATCCTCGGAGTAGGCGCTGTTCAGCAGGTCCCGAATTGTCTCAAAGGCCTGCTGCCGGTGAAAGGCCATGTCCTGCCGGACGACGTCCTCGGACTGGGCGTCGGGGGAGGTCCGCACATCCAAGTTGGCCTGGATGGCCCGGCGGAGCTGGGCCTCATCCAAAGGACCGGCCCAAGCTTTTTGGTCAGCCCGGAGCTGGCGCACGGCGGACAGGCCGTACTGGGTCTGTCCTTCCTCGTCGGTGTAGCGGACATGGCAGGCGAAAAAGGTGGACACGGCCACCAGCACTGCCAGAAGCAGAAGGGCTGCCTTGCCGCTGGGGCGGGCAAAGAGTTTACAGAGTTCATAGCGCAGCATCGGTTTCACCTGCCGTTTCTCCAAAGTAGTGGAGGAAGAGGTCCTCCAAGGTCATCTCCGCCGGGTGGGCCTCCGGCGTGGGGGGCGTCTGGGAGAGCACCCGCAGCTGGACCCCCTGGGGGAGGGTTTTGAGGTTGACCACGGGATACTGGTGGAGAAGCTGGTCCGCCTGGGCCCGGGGGACGGTGCAGGTCCACACCTGGGTGGGGGCCGCGGCCAGCAGCTGCTGGCTGGTGCCGTGGTGAACCAGGGAGCCGTCCTTCATCAGGAGGATTTGGTCGGCGATGTACTCCACATCGGAGACGATGTGGGTGGACAGCAGGACCAGGCGGTTTTCCGCCAGCTCGCTGATGAGGTTGCGGAAGCGGATGCGCTCCTTGGGGTCCAGACCGGCGGTGGGCTCGTCCAGGATGAGAATTTTGGGGTCGTTGAGCATGGCCTGGGCGATGCCCGCCCGGCGCTTCATGCCGCCGGAGAGCTTTTTCATTTTCTGCCGCCGGACCTGGGTGAGCCCTACCTGCTCCAGCAGGCTTTGCATCCTCTGCCGGGCGGTGGCCGGGCGCAGGCCCTTGATGGAGGCGATATAGAGCAGATAGTCCTGGACAGAGAAGTCGGGGTAGTAGCCAAAGTCCTGGGGCAGATACCCCAGCAGATTTCGATAGGCGCTGCCCAGGGAGAAGATGTCCTGCCCGTCCCAGGTGATGGTCCCCGAGGTGGGGGTGAGGAGGGTGCAGAGCATCCGCATGAGGGTGGTTTTGCCGGCGCCGTTGACGCCCAGCAGGCCGTAGACACCGGTGTCCATGGTGTAGGACAGGTTGTTTACGGCGGGAAAGGATGAAAAGGTCTTCGTGAGACCGTCAAGGATCAATGCCATACAGGGGATACCTCCCAAATTGTTTCACAGGTGTTTTGCAGCTTGCGGATGGCGTAGAGAAAGTAGACGGTGGCCAGCAGAAGCATCCCCAGCCACATGGGCAGGGAGATCATCCGGTAGACCTGGTCACTGAGGATGAGCAGCACCCACACCGCGGTCCAGGCCAGGCAGAGGGGCAGCGCCGCGTAGCAGACGGTATCCCGCCGGTGGGACAGGGTGCGAAGACAGATACAGCCGGTGACCAGGAACGGGAGCAGAAAATGGATGATGAGGTCCCGCAGGGTGGCCTGCCCGGCCAGCAGGGCGGCGGAGAAGAACAGGGTGAGCAGAGCCAGGTCCACCAGACCAAACAGAACCATCCGGGCGGCGTAAATTTGCCGCAGGGAGTAGTAAGCGGTGCACTCGATTTCCAAGGCGCCGCTGGACCGGTTTTTCCACAGCTCGGGCAGGACCAGCACCACAAACAGGGGAGCCAGGGTGCCCATGGCCCGCTGGACCTCATAGGCGGTGCCGGCGGACTGGAGCAGCCACCAGAGCAGGACCAGCACCGCCCCCTGGAGCAGCCACCAACGCTTGTGGAGGAACTGGGCCTGCTGGCGGAGAAATTCCAGCTGGGACAGGGGGCGGGAGGCCTCACGCTGGCGGAAGGCCTGGGTGGCGGCCCGAACGGTGGCCTGAACGGCCTCCTCCCGGGGCTGTGGTGTGGGAAGGGTGTCAAAGGGGGGGCGTTTCATCAAGGCGCCTCCTTTCTGAGAAACTGCGCCAGGAGCTCTCTGGCTTTGCGGATACGGTACTTGACCAAGGGGAGACCGATGCCCAGAATTTTGGCGATTTCCCGCTGCTTGCGTTCCTGGAGGAAAAAGAGCACCGCGGCGGGCTGAATCTCCGGCGGCAGGACGCGAAAGGCGTCCTGCAGGTCCAGGCGGGTGTCCAGGGTGTCCAGCGGGCGGTCCGCCGGTTCGGGCAGGTCGGCAAGGGGGAGTTCCGACTGCCGCCGGTAATGGTCCCGGCACAGGTTCCCGGCAATGACATAGAGATAGTTGGCCGCTTTGCCGTAGTGCTTGTATCGGTCCAGGGAGGCGAAGAACCGGGCAAAGGTCTCTTGGGTGAGGTCCTCCGCGTCGTGGATTTCCTGGAGGTGGTAGTGGCAGTATTGCAGGATGCTGGGGTAGTATTTCCGAACAAAGCATTCGATGGCCTCTTCCTCCCCCCGTTTCATCTGGGAAAGCAGCCGGAAATCTGCGTCCATGGGAGTCCCTCCTTTCTGGTCAAAGTAGAAAGCGCTTTCTGCATAGTATAACGCGGGGGAAAGGCAAAAGGATAGCGGCGGGAGGAAAAAATGTTCAAAAAAAGGGGAAGCAAAGAAAAGGGAACCCCCTTCCGCACAGCTGCGCGGAAGGGGGTTCGTTGAAACAAGAGGGTTATCCTTGTCCCAAATTGACAATTTTCCAGTGTCCTCCATTAGAGCGAGCAACGTACCATTGGTACGCATACGTATCATTAGGGTTAAAGCCATTTTTGGGGGCAAAGAAATCATCTGTGGTAAAAGTTGAATGAAAAACAACTCCCTCGTCAGCATTGTATTCTGCTGCCCAGTTCCAGGTATCTGAAGAGGCATAAGCATCAACATACTGTAATTTTGTCATCGTGCAGCCGGAAAAATCGTACTTGAAACGGCGGAGCACAACATCCGCCGCGCCCTGAATTTCCTCCTGGGTGAACTGTTCAGAGGGAGCGGATTTGAACTGAAAATCCTTCGACAGTGTTCCCCCGAACAGGGTCCAGAAGAGAACGAAGCCCAGTACCAAAAGGGGCAGGAGGATGAAGAGGGGCTTTAGGGCGGACAGTTCTTTTTTCATAAATACGGCTCCTTTCCAAGACGCTGATGTTCCCTCACGGCGTTGTGGCGGACCGGGGTGATATCTGCCTGGATTCATGGCTGACGGGAGTTTCGGTCATGCGGACGCACGTTTGCCGTGATGTGCCGAACCCCATGCCAAACGAGGCTGAGGAAGACCGCGATCCCTGTGGAAAGGCATAGGGTGGCTGCGAACAACAGCAGCATCCCGGACATGCCCAGATGGAACCGGGGGAACTGGCGTAGATAATAGATCACCAACACATGGTTATAGTAGATCCCCATGGCGTGCCGGGAAAAGAACGAGACGACCCGTCCTGCTCCCGGGCATGCCCTGAGCCACTCCCACACCCCGATGCCGCAGAAAAAGGCCAGTAGGGTGGCTGCCAGCAGAGCGGGACGAATGGCGTGGAGGATGCTGAGCCGATGGGACAAGGCGCAGTACAGACAGGCAAACACAGCGGAGATAAGCAGAAGGGGAAGGGCCGCTTTTTTGCACTGAACCCGCAGATGGGAGCGATCCAACCGCTGCAAGCACATGCCGGCGACAAAGTAAAAGCTCCAAGTGGGAAAGAGCATCCACAGGTGGGCCGGAAGGGAGAATGGGAGCAGCTCCAGATCATGAAGGAGATATCCCCCTTGCAGCAGGAAGGTGACCATCAGGGCCCAGGCGGCACTTTGGACCGGTGCCCGGTTCACCCACCGCCGCAGCAGGGGGTAGAGGAGATAGCATTGGAAGAGGATGGGGATGAAATAGAGATGGGGCGCCCCCTGGCCGGTGAGCAGTTCCCGCAGCAGCCAAGGAGGGTTTCCCAGCTGGCCGCCCCAAGTGTGCAGGTCAAAGCCTGTGTTGGCGAGGGCATAGAGCAAGACCCACCCAAGGTAAGGGGGCAGCACACGGGCGCTGCGGGTCCGCAGGAAGGTCAGGTAGGGGACCTGTCTGCCCGTTTGCTCCAGAGAGAAGCCGGAGAGAAGGAGAAAGAGGGGAACGCTGAACCGGGCGGCTTGGTTGAGGAGAAAGGCCAGATTCATCCCCAGGAAGAGGTGGCCGGTCTCATAGGAGAGGTAGGTGCTGCTGACGTGGATGCTGATGACGGCCAGCATGGAGACGAGCCGGAGAAAGTCAATTTCCAGCAGCCGGGCTGTCCCTCGGGGCCTACCGCCTGTTTTGCCCAGGGCAGAGGTGGTTTGAGAGGGGGGCGCAAGGGACGTCCAAGGGGAGGGGGTGTACCCCCCTTTTCTCTGTTCAGTTGTGTTAAAAATGGAAATGATCATGATATGTGTGTTATAGAGCGCAAAGAGAGTGGATTGCCGGGGGCCTGCCCTCTTTGCTGGTGATGGTTGGGCACGGTTCAGCACCGTTTCACAGGGGCATTTGAGGGGTGCTCTACCAATAAGACGAATGAGGGAGGGGAAATAGGGCACAAAGTGAGAAAATTTGTGGAAATTTTTTCGATTTTTGGACCCCGCCGGGGACCGTTGCGGGAGAACGGCCAGCCTCCCTTCCGCAAGGCGGCGCGGAAGGGAGGCTGAAAAAGCGGGAGAAAATTAGGCGGTCAAGGTAAAGCTGTCCAGCAAAAGCTGTTCTTCTGTGTCAGGGATTGCGTCTGCCTGGAAAAAGAGGTCATAGAACGCATCGCCCTTGGGGAAGAGGTAGTGGATGGTTTCCGGCTCGTCTCTGTCCGGCCAAGGAACGAGAGAAAGGCTGAGATATCCATCCTCCCCATAGGACTCAAACATGTGGTCCACGTGTCCCTCCGGAGCGACCAGCTGCAAAATCTGGTTCAGTTCCTTTTCCGCGTGCCCGTCACCGAGAGAATCCAGGTCCAGCGCCGCTGCGTTTTCATAGGCAATGACGGTCACACCGCCCACCTCCGTGCCGTCCAGGAACAGCGTAAGGGTGTTGTTTTCCTGCTCTTTGGCGGTGATCGTGGCGGGCAGGGTCAGGGAATAGGCCTCCGTCCCCGCGGTTTTCGCAGCGGTCTCCCCCTACTCCTCCTGCGCTTGGGCTGCACAGGCACAGCATGTGAGAAGAAGTGCCGCGGAGAGGGCCAGGAGGGGAAGTTTTTTCGTCCATTGGTTTGGCATAAAAAGCACCGTCCTTTCTGATGGGTTCAACTATAAAACGATTGAGAGGAGCGATTTGTGACACAAGATGGAAAAATTTGTGGAAAATTTTACACGGTGCGCCGGGGGACGTCTCTTGAAAAAGGGAAAGGTTATCCCTGTCCACTACTTACGATTGTCCAATGCCCGCCGTTTGACCGGGCCACACGCCAAATCCAGTCTTGGTAGCTGCTGTTTGCGTTCAGGTGACTTTGCTCGGCGGTGTCATCGGTGACGAAGTCACAGGTGAAATAGAGCCCCTGGTCCTTGTCATATCGTTCGGCCCAGTTGTCCCTTTCGTTGGAAGAAGCACCATCTACATACCGAAGTGTGGTCATGGTGGCGCCGCGGAAGTCTTTGAAGCTTCGGACAACCGCGTCTGCCGCGTCTGAAATCTCCTGGGGGCTATAGGTCTGGGAAGGCTCTGTGATGAATTGGAAGTCTTCTGCCAGCTTTCCACCCCCAATATTTTGGTACAGGCTAAACAGACCGACAGCCAACACCAGGGCCAGCAGAGTGAGGGAGATGGTGTGATGTTTTTTCATAAGAAACGACCTCCTGTTTGTTTTGTTGGTGTTCTACTGATAAAACGAATGAGGAGGGGAAAATATGACAGGAAGCACCCCACTTTTATCGAATGCTAAGGTTATTTTAATTACTCCCGTCCCCAGATACGAACCCGGGGACGGGAGCACATGGATGATAGCGCGAAGACCTGATGCAAGGAAGAGAACCGTTTTCCTTTCCTTGAGAGAGAAATCATGGTGTCTCGGAGTCCACTTTGATGGACGATATTTCTTTTACGGAAATATCATGTTCAAATGGAAAATAGCGGACGCCTTGATAATCCATGAAATAGGGTTCCGTATCTTCTAATAAATTGTTGAGCAAAATTTCTTCTCCGCTATGATACGCAATCGTAATGGTGGGAAGGTCTGAAACCGATTTGTATTTCTCAGCCGGACAGACAATCCCCCATGGAGTTACCTCGGGTATAGGTGTCTGGTTTCGCAGCAAAGCATCCTCTTTTACGCGGCGCATGAGGAAACTTGAGGCAGGATGGCTGGGATTTTCTTGTGGCATATCAAGTGATACATACAAGAAAGGGGAGCTGTTATCCGGCAAATCGGTATGATATACGTAGGTGGTGGAGGATGGATTGGCTCTAAATTTCCGGATCAAATGATCTGGATGGTGGGACAGTGTACCGGGGCTGTTGCTGCTCCTGTTTTGTGAAGCGGCATACGCGCTATTTATGGTGTCTGGGACAGACACGGAATAAAAATAACCGGCCTCTGTTGAAATAGCATAGTCCAAGGTCACTGTATTTCCATTCTCAAATCGTAGTTTTGAGGTTGGTACTGTATTCAAGGGGCCATTCTTGACCAACAAAAAGATCAAAAAAACGAGGATGACAACAGAAAAGATGCCAATATAAACTCTTACATGTTTTGTTTTCATGAGAAGATTTCGTCACCTCCTGAACGGTCATTTCTGATTACTGCATTTGTTTTTCGGCTATTGGTTTGTCA
>OLPI01002194.1_pt1 | contig 15750 bp, 14 predicted proteins | sample 1672361 | NCBI WGS metagenome assembly OLPI01 (sample SAMEA3136675, study PRJEB25190) | human gut metagenome
GATATTAAAATAAATATTTTTATAAAATTAGCACTCTACTATTGACATTGCTAAAATAATGATGTATAATAATAAATGTAAATGAAAAGAAAGTAACAGCACTATCTAAAAAGAGGTGCTGTTAAAACATATATTCATATTATATGAAAGTTCTTTGAACTTACCTATAATATAAAAGGAGAGTGATATTTATGAATATACAAAAATTTACGCAAAAATCAATAGAAGCATTACAAAATGCACAAACATTAGCAAGCACAAATCAGAATGTACAAGTAGAACAAGAACACATATTACTTGCATTACTAGAGCAAGATAATAGCTTAATAAAAGAGCTAATAAAGAAAATTACATCAAATGAAGAAAACTTCGAAAATGAAGTAAAAAGACTAGTTGATAACAAGCCAAGAATGACAGGAGGATCAAGACCAAATGATGGAATATATGTATCACAAGATACAGATTTAGTATTAGCAGATAGTGAAAATATAGCTAAAAAAATGAAAGACGAATATGTATCTGTTGAACATATAATGATTTCAATATTTGATCATGCAAATAGCCAATTAAAAGAATTATTTAGAACATTCAATATAACCAAAAACGCATTTTTAAAAGCACTATCAGAAGTTAGAGGAAATACAAGGGTAACAACAGACAATCCAGAAGAAACCTATGATGTTTTAAAGAAATATGGTCAAGACCTAGTACAAATGGCAAGAGACCAAAAACTTGATCCAGTAATAGGAAGAGATAATGAAATAAGAAATGTAATAAGAATTCTATCAAGAAAAACCAAAAACAATCCATGTTTAATTGGTGAACCAGGTGTTGGTAAAACAGCAATAGCAGAAGGATTAGCATTAAGAATTGTTAGAGGAGATGTGCCAGAAGGATTAAAAGACTGCACAATATTCTCACTTGATATGGGACTACTTGTAGCTGGTGCTAAATATAGAGGAGAATTTGAGGAAAGATTAAAAGCAGTATTACAAGAAGTAAAGAAAAGTGAAGGAAAAATCATCTTATTTATTGATGAAATTCACACAATTGTTGGAGCAGGAAAAACAGATGGTGCAATGGATGCTGGAAACTTATTAAAACCAATGTTAGCAAGAGGAGAGTTACATTGTATTGGTGCAACAACTTTAAACGAATACAGACAATATATTGAAAAAGACCAAGCACTAGAAAGACGTTTCCAACCAGTAATGGTAGATGAGCCAACAGTAGAAGATACAATATCAATATTAAGAGGATTAAAAGAAAGATATGAAGTATATCATGGTGTAAAAATATCAGATAATGCATTAATTGCAGCAGCTACACTATCACATAGATATATTTCAGACAGATTTTTGCCAGATAAAGCAATAGACTTAGTTGATGAAGCATGTGCAATGATAAAAACAGAAATGGAATCAATGCCAACAGAACTTGATGAAGTATCTAGAAAAATTATGCAATTAGAAATAGAAGAAACAGCACTAAGTAAAGAAAAAGACGAAATTTCAAAACAACGTTTAGCAGATATTCAAAAAGAAAAAGCAGAATTAAAAACTAAATTTGATGCGATGAAAGCAAAATGGGAAAATGAAAAAACAGCTATTGGGAAAGTTCAAAAATTGCGTGAAGAAATCGAGCAAACAAATGCACAAATAGAACAAGCGGAAAGAAATTATGACTTAAACAAAGTTGCAGAATTAAGATATGGCAAACTTCCAGAATTACAGAAAGAATTACAAAAAGAAGAAGAAATTTCAGAAAAAAGCAAAGAAGATGGATTACTAAGAAACAAAGTAACAGATGAAGAAATTGCAAAAATTATATCAAGATGGACAGGAATACCTGTTACCAAGTTAATGGAAGGAGAAAGGGAGAAAATCCTAAATTTAGACAAAATTCTTCATAAGAGGGTAATAGGTCAAGATGAGGCAGTTGAAAAGGTCTCAGAGGCAATTATGAGATCAAGAGCAGGTATAGGAGACCCACGTAGACCAATAGGTTCATTTATGTTTTTAGGTCCAACAGGTGTTGGTAAAACAGAACTTGCAAAGTCACTTGCTGAAGCATTATTTGATGATGAACACAATATGGTAAGAATAGATATGTCTGAATATATGGAAAAATATTCAGTATCAAGATTAATTGGTGCACCTCCAGGATATGTAGGATATGATGAAGGTGGACAACTAACAGAAGCAGTTAGAAGAAGACCATATTCAGTTGTATTATTCGATGAAATAGAAAAAGCACATCCAGATGTATTTAATGTATTACTACAAGTTCTTGATGATGGCCGTATTACAGATTCACAAGGTAGAACAGTAGATTTCAAAAATACAATTATAATATTAACATCAAACTTAGGCTCTGAATACATTTTGGAAGGAATTCAAGAAAATGGAGAAATTTCAGAAGAGGCTAAAAACAAAGTAGAAGAATTATTAAAGAGAAGCTTTAGACCAGAATTTTTAAATAGACTAGACGAAATAGTATTTTATAAACCACTTCGTAAAACAGAAATATCAAAAATATTAGAACTTCTAATTAAAGATTTGGAAAGAAGACTTGAAGATAAACACATCAAACTTGAATTGACTCAATCTGCTAAAGATTATTTAATAGATAATGGATATGATGAAGTTTATGGTGCAAGACCTTTAAAGCGATTTGTACAGAAAAAGCTTGAGACTTTAATTGCTAAAAAGATTTTATCACAAGAAATATTGCCTAATACAACAGTAAAAATTGATAGCAATCAAGATGGATTATTTATAAGTCGTTTATAAAATATACAACTTTACGCGAAAATCGTTTGAAAAATGTGAAAAAAATCGCAAAAGTCGTTTGACTTTTGTGATTTTTTCTCGTTTTATATATTAAGCTTTAACTTCTTCAGCTGATTTTTTACTTTTAATAATATCAACTATACAAGTAATAACTAAAGTAACAACTGTAATACCAACTAAAATGCCTAAATATTGACCTTTGAAATTTGTAGCAGTTGGAACCAAAATTTCTCTAAATAATTTAATTGAATAAGTCATAGGTAAATATGATGTAAGTCCTTGGAATCCTTTATCAATTGTTTCAATAGGGAATGTACCACCAGAAGCTGCCAATTGTAATACTAAAATAACTAATGCTAAGAATTTTCCAACATCACCGAAATTTCTAATTAGGAATTGTATAATACTTACAAAAGTAATACCAACTAAAATACTAGCAGTGTAATATAATACATAATTTTGAATCTCAAATCCTAAACCTAGTTTTAGAAGGATAGCAACGATTAAACCTTGTAAAGCACCAATTCCGATATAAGCAATATTTTGTAATATTTTGTTTTTGTAATCATGGTCAAATATGTTAAATCTATGTTTTTGGTCATAATATAGAACAACATAACTCATTAAAGCACCAACCCATAAACCAATACATAAGAATAATGGAGTAAAGGCAATACCGTAAGAATTTACTTCTCCATAAGCTTCTGTTTTAAATTCAACAGGTTTAGCACCAAAATCTTCGATTCCGTTTAATGATTTTAATTGTTCTTTAGTATTAACAAGACCTTCATCAATAGATGTCTTAAATGTTTGGACACCTTCAACTAATTTGTTACTTCCATCATAAGCAGAAGCAGTTCCGTTATTTAATGTAGTTAAAGCATTATCAATTGTTTTAGAACTTGAATTTAAAGTTGCTAATCCATTTGTTAAAGTAGAACTTCCAGCTGTTAATTGAACTGTACCATTAGATAAAGTTACGATACCTTGATTTAATGAAATAGTACCTTGTTTTACTTGAGTTAGAGCTGATTTTAAGTTTTGAACACCAGTTGTTAATTTGCCTAAATCTTGAGTTCCAGCTACTAATTTTTGAGTTCCAGCATATAAATCATTTGCTCCAGTTGTTAAAGCTTGACCTCCAATAGTTAATTGTTGAAAACCATCTAAGTTACCTTTTTCAGGATCTTGAGCTAATATTTGACTAGCACTAACAGCTAAATATTGTAATTTAGGATCAGTAGTGTTACCAGAATAAGCTGAAAGTGCTTGTAAAAGAGGTTTTACATTAGAATTTAAATATTCTACTTTTTCAACATATTCTGGTAGTTTTGTATTCAAATTAGCTGCTCCAGTATTTAAATCATTTACACCACTAGCTAATGAAGCGATTCCTGAATTACTTTGCTCAGATAATTGATCAACACCATCATTTATTTGAGATATAACATTATCTAAAGTTTGACCACCATTTTTTAATGTATCAATACCACTAGAAACTTGAGCTAATCCATTTTCTAAACTTTGGCTTCCTGTATAAGCAGCTTCTACACCATTATCAAATTCTTTATAACTACTACTTAATTGATTTGTACCATCATTAAGCTGTTTAATTCCATCATTTAAACTTTGAGAACCATCTAAAATTGAACCAGCACCATCACTTATTGTTTGTAAACTATCAGGAACATCGTTTAATTTATCTGATAGATTTGCAATGATTTCTCTGTCAACTTTTGACTGCAAATTTAATTCGATAGTTTTTACAGCACTATTTATAATTTGTGTTGCTAAATAGTTTGTTGCTTGGTTTGGACTGTATGTAACTTGTGCTATTTGTTTATCCTCTGTTGAGGCACTTTCTAAACATTTAGTGAAGTTTTCTGGGATTTCTATTGTTGCATAATAGTTTCCTTTTTTCATTCCTTCTTGTGCTTCATCTTTGCTTACCTCACATATTTTAAATGTGTCACTGTCTTTTAAACTTTGTACAAATTCGTTTCCTTGATTTTTGTCGTCTTTTCCTTTATCTAAATTTACAACTGCTATCTGCATATCACTTAAATTTCCATAAGGATTCCAATATGACTTTAAATAGAAAAAGCTGTAAATTAATGGTATTAGCATTACGACAATGAAAATAATTGCTTTAAAAGCATTGCTGTTTTTTAATTTTTTCATTTTTCGACTTCCTTTCTTAATCCATTTTTTAATATTCCTGAAATTGTTTGGGCCAGCATTTGTTCATCTATTTCTTTTTCTTCGGTATTCCATTCAAAGATTAAAGCTATATACATTTTGTAAATTAAAAAAGTTGTTATATCTAGATCTAAATAGTCTATATAGCCTTTTTCTTTTGCTTTTTGTAATTTACTTTTTATGTAGTTTTGTATTTTTCCATCAATCATACTTAAGCTATCTATTATTATTGGATTTTTTAGCCATTCTGCTTCTCTTGCTATTATGTTTAAAAAGTCTTGATGTTTTCTGTATTGCAATATTTCGTAAATTGCTTCATTTACAGTTTCGAAAAAGTCTTGTGGTTTTGCTTCTACCTTTTCTACTATTTTTTCCATATTGCTTATTTCTTCTTGTATGAAGTATTTTAGGAGTTCTTCTTTGCTTTCAAAGTACATATATATTGTTTTTTTAGTTACTCCTGCTTCTTTTGCTATTTCGTCCATTGATACTTTTTTGAATCCAAATTGATGGAATAATTTTCTTGCTGCTTCTATTACTTGGTCCTTTTTCATTTCTTTTCATCCCCTTTTTGGTTGATTTTTTGGTTTTCTTTTGTATTTACGCCTCTAGTATACCATTTCAGTATTTTAGTATACTACAATTATTATGCTTTGTCAATAGTTTTTTATTTAAAGTAAATACACTTAAACATACTTACATATTTTTAATTTGACATTTTCATAAACATATATATAATATAGATAAAAATAAAAGCCACAAAACAGTACCTTATTAGTGCTTTTTTGTCTATTGGCAAAATTATAATATGGGAGATAGAAATGAATAATTATTTAGAAAATTTAGATGAAACAATACAAAAATATTTTAAAATATTATCGGATGAATTCCCGGTGTTTTTATATGAATACATAAATACACCTGAAATGCAAAAGCAATCAGGAATTAGTGTGAGTTGTGGAACCATATATTCGAAAATGTATAATCAAATGTGGTATTCTAGTTTGGATCATAGTGTTGCCGTAGCTTTAATTATATGGAATTTCACAAAAGATAAAAAACAAACATTGTCGGGATTATTTCACGATATAGCAACACCTGTATTTAAGCACACTATTGATTTTATGAATAAAGATTATGAAAAACAAGAATCAACGGAAGAACTAACTACAAAAATAATTAGTGAGTCAACAGAAATAATGAATTTGCTAAAAAGAGACGGGATAAAATTAGAAGAAGTATCAAATTATCATATATATCCTATTGCAGATAATGATACCCCTATGCTTTCAAGCGATAGATTAGAATACACTCTTTCCAATGGATTAGGATCAACCGAGAGAATATGGGGATTGAAAGAAATAAACGAAATATATAAAAATATAGAAATTCAAGAAAATGAAATGGGTTTACAAGAATTAGGATTTAGAGACTTAAAATTAGCTGAAAAATTTGTACATACAATGAGTATCTTATCTAGATTATATAGAAGAGAAAAAACCATATTTTCAATGCAATTATTGGCAGATATAATAAAAAAAATGTCTGATAAGAATATGATAAGTATAGATGATTTATATAAATTATCCGAAAAAGAAGTTGTAAAAAAAATTGAACAATGTAATGATGAAAATATCTCTAATTGCTTTAATATTTGGAAAAATGCTACTGAAATCAATACTACTGAAACATTACCTATAAATAAATATTTTGTAAATATAGAAAAAACGAAAGTAAGGTATATAAATCCTTTGGTACGAAATAACAATGCATATGAAAGAATTTATAATATCTCAGAAAATGCAAAAGAAGATATTGAAAAGGCTCTTAATTATAAAACTGCAAAATATAGTTATTTAGACTTTCAATTTAAGGAAATGTAGACTCTTAGTATAAAAAAATAAGCAGTAAATTTGATTTACTGCTTAAATATGGTCGAGGTGTTGCTACGACACCTCGAGCTATTTTCTATGATATTTAGCGACTTCTAGCGATTTAAACTTGCTTTGCGGAACACTTTTACGGAACATTTTGTATCTTTAATTCCTTGAAATTCCGTACAATTCTTTCGTTTTTTCATTAATGTTTTTCGCTATGAATTGCTAATTACTTTGCATACTCAAATATATTTTTATTAATTAAATAATCGACAACATTTTGATTCTCTGATTCAATAAAATCAGTATCAATATCAATATAATATTTCATTGTAACTGCTGTATCAGAATGACCAAGTATTTCTTTTAATACATTTGGATCAATCTTTGCTTCTGCACATCTTGTTGCAAAAGTACCTCTAAGCATGTGTGTATGTAAATCCGTTCTTGTAACTTTCTTACCCTTAGAATTAATTTCCTCATAAGTTCCAATATTAAGCTTAAGTCCAGCTCTTTTAAGTGCTGAATTTATACTTGATTCTTCATATAATCCATAACTTTTATTTGTTGGATTATAAAATAATAAGTGAAACTTATTTGGAATAATATGCTTTACAGCTTCTTCTAATGCATTCTTGCTTATAGCATTAAGATTAATAATTCTTTGACCTGAAAAAGTTTTAGTTGAATCTCCAATTCTAGATTTACCTTCAGTATCTTTAGTTTGAGTTCTTCTAACAATTATAATTCCTTTTTCTAAATCAATATCCTTTGTATAATCTAATACCAAAGCTTCGCCAATTCTCATTCCTGTACTCATTAATAGTAAAAATAAATATTTGTGCTTGAATTTAGAATAATCTACATCAATCAAGAATTGTATTAGTTTCTTTTGCTCTTCAATAGTTAGAGCAATTCTATGATGTCCAACATATTCACTTTTAGGCTTTTTAATTCTTTTATATCCAGCCATAAAGTTATCTTGTATAATTCCTTGATGATATGCTTCTCCAAATCCAATACATAATAATTCATAATTTTGTTTAATAGTAGTTTTTGAATAAGATTTCAGGTTTGCAAGATAGTTAACAACATCCTCTCTTGATATTTTTGCAATAGGTCTATTTGCAAATGAAGTCTTGGCTAATTGTTTCAAAGTATCGAGCTTTCTCTTATAAGTAGATTCCTTAATTTGTCCTAACTTGAACTGTTCTTCTATCATAGGCTCTACCAGCTCTTTTAAGATTTTATTGGTTTTAGTAATTATTCTTGGACCACCTTCTTCATCTAGTTTAAGCTTACTTTGAAGTGCTTTACTAAATGCTTCTTCTTCGGTTTCACCAATAAATGTTTTTCTTTTAACTTTACCTGTTGTTTGGTCTCTTCCAATAGTAAGTAAAGCTTTACAACTTTTAGATACATAGAATTTATCACAAGACTTACAAATATTATATTGTTCTTCATTGTCAATGTTCTCTTTACCAGATTTGTTTAACTTACATTCAGCACATATTGATTTGCTGTACTTTTTATTAGTACCTGGAATTTTCTTTGCTCTTTTATCATAATATGTGCCACATGTAATCCCTTTAAAATTCATCGTTTTACCTCCTTAAATAAATTCTAAAGGGGCTATCTGATATGATTTTATACAAAGTAATTATATCAATTTTATAATAAGATATCAATAGCCATCCCTTAGCGAAATTACTAAAAAAAGTTAATAGAAGGTTTAATTTTATATACTTTTTAATTTAATCATTAACTCTTCTAGTACTAAAATATTCTCTAAAATTATCTTCAGAAATCTTAAAAGCTCGTCCAACTTTTACACAAGGAAAGTCTGATCTGTGGAATAAATCTAAACAAGCTCTGTTTCCAATCTTAAGTATTTTCATTACATCTGATGTTGTATAAAATTTTGGATATGTACTAACAGTTTTCTCTTCCATATAAATACCTCCTTTCAATTGTTTCCTCACTTAGAAGTGAAATGTTACCCCCTTTAATAAAATTTCTTAACTTTTTTCGAAATTTTGTAGTTGCATATAAAATTTATCCTTCTATCTGTTTCCTCACTTAAAAGCAAAAAAGCAAACACTTAAATTAAAATTTCTTAATATTTTTCGAAATTTTGTAATTGTATATAAAATTTATCCTTCCATATGTTTCCTCACTTCTAAGTTAAAATACAACCCATTTCACTAAAATATTTTGAAATTTTTCACCTTCTATTAATTAAGAACGAAAAATTTTGCAAAAAGATTACAAATGATTTTAAATTTTTTAAAATTTTTTTCACTTCTACTAATATAGGCGAAATAAAATCATAAAAAGTAACCCTATTTTTGTAAATTTTGTAAAAATACTACAAGTGTTATCAAATTTTCTTGTGTTTTTAAACCTTCTATTAAGAACAGCACAAAAAATTTAAAAAAGATGACATTTAATTATAAATTTTTTATGCTCCTACTTATAAAGTCAAAATAAAATTCAAAAATCTTAACAAGTTTTGAAAAATTTTTATATATGCATATAAAATCTCCTTCTACTTGTTTCCTCACAAAAATATAAAAAGTTAAGTCTAAGTATTAAAATTTTTGATCATCTATATATAAAAGCTAAAAAATTATCAAAAACTGGACAATTATTTTGAAAACTTTTTGATTTGCATGAAAATTATAAAATATTGAATGTTCGCTTTAATTTATTTTGAAAATATGATATAGTTATAAAGAATTTGGAGGAAAAAATGGAGATAGTAAAACCTTTTGTAAAATGGGCTGGAGGTAAAAATAGCTTAATCCCACAATTAACTAAATATTATCCTTTTGAGCTTAAAAATGGTACTATTGAAAGATATATAGAACCATTTGTTGGTGGTGGAGCTGTTCTAATTGATATTTTACAAAAATATGAAGTAAAAGAAGCTTATGCTTTTGATATAAATAAAGATTTGATTAATTGCTATAATGTTATAAAAACAAATGTAGAAAATTTGATTCAAGAACTGGATAAAAAAGAAAAGGAATTTTTAATTCTAGATAATGATGCTAGACAACAATATTTTTATGATATTAGAGCAGAATATAATTCTTATACATTAAATGAAGATATCGATGTAAAACGAGCATCTGAATTTATATTCTTAAATAGGACGTGTTTTAATGGATTATACAGAGTTAATAAAGATGGAAAATTTAATGTACCATGTGGCAAATATAAAAATCCAACTATTTGTGATTCAAATAATTTAAGGAATTTATCAAATCTAATAAAAAATGTAACATTCGAATATGGTGACTATAAAAAAAGTGAAAGTTTTGTTAATGAAAATACTTTTGTATATTTTGATCCACCATATAGACCTTTATCAATTACATCTGGATTTACATCTTATACAAAAGAGGATTTTAACGATGATAATCAAAAAGAACTAGCAAATTATTTTTATAAATTAGACTTAAAAAATGCTAAATTAATGTTAAGTAACTCAAATCCAAAAAATGTCAATAAAGATGATAATTTTTTCGAGAATATTTATAAAGGTTTTGTTATAAACGAAGTTTCAGCAAAAAGAATGATAAATGCAAATGCAAAAGGACGTGGAGAAATTTCAGAATTATTAATAACAAATTATGAGGAGCAATCAAAATGGGAGTCTCAAAAAAATTCTACTATGAAAATGATAGCTTTAGCTTAATATATGATGATACATTTAATGCTTTAAATTCATTTGAAAATAGTACATTTGATATGATATTTGCAGATCCACCATATTTTTTATCTGATGATGGAATAACTTGTAATGGTGGAAAAATGGTAAGTGTTAATAAAGGAGAATGGGACAAGTCTTTGTCAATACAAGATAAACACAACTTTAATAAAAAATGGATAAAAGAATGTTATAGAGTGTTAAAAGATAATGGAACAATTTGGATTAGTGGAACATTACACAATATTTATTCAATAGGTATGGCTCTTGAAGAAGAAGGGTTTAAAATAATAAATAATATAACTTGGCAAAAAACTAATCCACCACCTAACTTGGCATGCAAAACATTCACACATTCTACTGAAACAATACTATGGGCTAAAAAAGATTTAAAGAAGAATAAATATACTTTTAATTATGATTTAATGAAAGAGCTAAACAATAATAAACAGATGAAAGATGTTTGGACCACTTCTCTAACAAAACCTTCTGAAAAGAAGCAAGGAAAACATCCTACACAAAAACCTTTAGAAATATTAGATAGAATAATACTCGCATCTACAAATGAAAATGATTTGATTTTGGATCCATTCTGTGGAAGTAGTACTACTGGTATTGCTGCATCAAAATTAAATAGAAAATACATAGGAATTGATAATAATAAAGATTATTTAGATTTATCTATAAGAAGATTTGAAGAATTAGGAGGTTAATATGGCTGTACCAAAATATGATGAAATGTATAACGATTTCTTAATCACATTAGTTGATGGAAAAGAACATGATATAAAGGAAATTAGAGAAATAGTGGCTAAAAAGAAAAAACTTACTGATGAAGATTTAAAAGAAACTTTGCACAGCGGAAAGTGTAAGTACTTTAATAGAATAGGTTGGACGGCTACATATTTGAAAAAAGCAGGCTTAATAAATAGTGTCAAAAGAGGAATGTTTAATATTACTGATGAAGGAAATAAAATAATCACGAATAATGAAAGAATAGATAATAATTTTCTATTGAACTATGATTCTTTTAAGGAATTTAAAGATAGAAATACTGAACCTATAAAAATAAAGGAAATGAATAGTTCTGAAAATGAAATTGAATTAACTCCTCAAGAAAAAATTGAAAAAGCTATTCAGGAAATTAATAACGAATTAGAAGACAATTTACTTGAGGAAATTCTAAAGCAATCCAGTGATTTTTTTGAAGAATTATCTGTAAAACTACTTTTGGCAATGGGATATGGAAAAGCTGAAAATGCTGTCGTCACTCCGAAAACTGGAGATTATGGCATTGACGGATTTGTTTTGGAAGATGAATTAGGAATAAACACTATATTTATTCAAGCTAAAAGATATGATAAAGATAATTCTGTATCAAGACCAGAGATTCAAAAATTTGCAGGTGCTATGTTGGGAAAAAATGCGAAAAAAGGCGTTTTTATTACAACTAGTTATTTTGCAAAACCAGCCATAGACTATGCTAATAATCAGAATATCATTTTAATAGATGGCTCAAAGTTAGTTCAGCTTATGATAAAATATAATGTGGGTTGTTATACAGAAAATAGTTATAGCATAAAAAAATTAGATTTAGATTTCTTTGAAAATATATAGAGAGGTGACAAAGATGAAAAGAAATTTTGCAGAGTGGTTACTTACTTTTACTGATAGTATTGCAGATTATAAATATTACATAGACTTTGAAACAATATATAGAAATGCAGAAGAACATAAACTTGAACTAAATATGATGAATTCCTTAATTGGTAGTAAAAATATTGAAACTGATTTTGAAAATTTAGTAAAGAAATATCCTGAAGTTTTAAAGTGTATTCCAACATTATTAGCAGTAAGACAATATGAAATAATAGTTTTAGATAGTGACGGAAACAAATTTGAATATAACTTTAAGGAAATGAATTATGATGTGGCACAGTATAAAGTATTTATGAAAGAAACAGGATTATTTGACTTAATTCAAAATCATCTTGTAAATAATTTGTACGACTATGTTTTAGGAGTAGAGTCTGGATTAAATTCAAATGCTAGAAAAAATCGTGGCGGACATTTAATGGAAGATGTTGTAGAAAGATTTATTCAAAAAGCAGGATTTAAGAAGAATGAAACTTATTTTAAGGAAATGTACTTGCAAGACATAGAAGAAAAATGGAAATTAGATATGTCATTTATTAGTAATCAAAATCAATCTACTAAAAGATTTGATTTTGTTGTAAAAACCGATAAATGTATATATGGTATTGAAACTAATTTCTATGCAGCAGGTGGTTCAAAACTAAATGAAACTTCAAGAAGTTATAAAATGATTGCAGAGGAAGCAGAAAAAGTAGTAGGTTTTGAATTTGTATGGTTTACTGATGGAATGGGATGGATATCTGCAAGAAATAACTTAAAAGAAACATTTGATAACATGGATAATATTTATAACATTGCAGATATGAAAAATGGAATCATGAAAGAAATATTCAATTAAAAAACTAATGAAAAGCAAAGTAATAATATTATTTTGCTTTTTATTAATATGGAGGGTTTTATGAAAGAAGTATTAAAATATATTGCTTTAATTTTTGGTTTTATTTGTATATCATTATTAGCAATTTGTATTATACAAAACGCAATTACATTGTTATTTATTAATGGATGGTTAACTGATAGCTATACAACAGGAGAATGTCTTAACTTTTATGCTTCTCTTCTTGTTGGAATAGGAACAATTATTTTAGGAATTGTAACAATAAATCAAACAAAAGATGCAAATAAACTAAGTCATAGATTATTAGATAAAGAACTTTTGGATGAATATTGTTGTATACAATTAAAGCCTAAAATAGATTTATTAATAAAACATAATGAAAATAATAAAATTACTATGTCGGCTCATCATAAATTAGATAATGGTGCTACAATTGCAATAGAAAAAACAAATAAAGAAATTGAAAAATTAAATGAATATTATATAAAACTATATTTTAACGATACTTCAAATGGTGTAATAAAAGAAATTAAAATTCAGGATTTACTATGTGTACAAGATCCATTAAAAGATGGTGGATTGTATTGGGAAGATAATGATGATAAAGATCCTATACCATGTGGTCTACATATTGATTTTAATGACAGTGTTCAATTAAATTGGATCTCGGATAATGAATTTTATACTCACTTAAAGATATATTCTCCTTATAATGGTTTATTTTCAAGTATGATTGAAAATGATGCTTGCTCATGCTTAATGTTTAATTATACACTAACAAGTATAACTAATGTTCAAACTACAATGTTATTCAAGATATGGTTTCAAAGGAATAAAGAAGGTGAAACAGAAGTAATACATACAAATACCAATATTATAAATACAGAGTTGCTTATATAGCTTTTATTATTTAGAAAGGAGAAAAAATGAATACTGAAAATATATTAAATTTTATTTCTAGTAACTTATTTTCTAATATATGTACGTTTCTATCAGCCGTAGGAACTATAGGTGCAGTCATTGTATCATTACATTTAAGTAGGAAAAATGAAAAAATAAAATATAAGATAACAAGAAACTTTATAATTCCTATTGGATTTGTTGGTGATTTTTTAGAAAATTATTACTCTTTATCATTAATAAATTTATCAAAATACTTAAGTATTACAATAGAATCAAATCCATATATACAAACACCAAAAGGTAATTTAACAGTAATTAAAAATATAGATTGGGAAGACAAAAATCAGCTACCAAAAGTTATAAATTATGGAGAAAAATATACAATCACAATTGATAAGGCTACCGTACAGGAAATACTACAAAATGTAAAAGCCAAAAAAATTAAGTTTATATTCAAAGATATATTTGGAAAAATCTATGTTCATAAAATAAATAGGAAAGAACTGGAGCAATTTATTATACTAAAGTAATCAAGGGCGAGAACAAATATCTCGCCTTTTTTATTTTCCAAAGCATATTATTGCTAGCTGAACACCGTCAACAAATCCATTTCTATAATACTTTTCATTCCAGTAACTTAAATAAGCCATAAAATTTTTTTCAAGTTCATTTAATTGTTTCTCAACATATTTTCTATTTTGCTGAGGTACATTTTTCAAAACTTTTTCATATATTTCATCAATAAATAATTTATGCTTTTTGTCTTCTTCAGTTAGATAGCATAAAATATTTTCTTCTCTAAATTCCAACCATTCTTTTAATATATCATCATTTACTTCTCTAAAATTTTTCATCTATTATTCACCTCATATTTTAATTTTTTATAAAAGGGATTGGGACTTGTCCCATTGAACAGAATGTGAAGCAAGCAGAATTCGTGTGAACGAATTCAGTGCTTGCTGGCTGGGACAAGAACTGAATTTAGTGTTAACGAGTTCATTGCTTGCTGAGACAGAAAATTAAATTTTCGGTCGCCCACATTCATTGCTTGCTAGGACAAGAAATTGAATTATAAAATAATTTATTGCACCTATTTTAGTACTTTACTTTGTTCCTAAAGAGGTATTTATTTTTTAATTATTGTTACTTTATTTTTACTTTTTGGGGTACATAAATTCATTTTATAGTACATCTTTTATTCCCTTTTTTGTACTTTTATTTTTTAATTAACTCATTTTTTAGAACCCGTTTTTATACGTAAACTAATTCTTTAAGTACAATTTCTTCAGCTCTATTTTTAATATTATTCATACACCTTACCCATTCCATTTGGTCTTTTTCTTTTAATTCTTCATTAACATTTTCCTCATCAGCTAGTTGTTTTATTATCTTTTTTATTCTCTCATTTGCAGCAGAATCTATATTTCTTAATTCAAATGGAACAGAGCCATTAATCATTAGAAAAGTATAATAACCTTTCTTATGTTCTTTCAAATACTCTAATCTTAATAGTCCATATTTGCCTATATTTTCTATTTTTTCATCTTCAACTATTATTTGAATTGGCTTAAAAAAACTACCATCGTTTAACTCAATAAATGCTATTTTCTTTGCATCCCTTTTTTGTCTTATCCAACCAGCTACATTAATTTCCTTTCCTAAATATTCTTCTTTGTTTCTAAAAATTTCTTTTACTTTTACTCTTTCCATATTGAACCTCCTTTTTTTTTCATGTTACAGAAGTACAAAAAAAGCCCTCTGCAACAATAT
>OLPI01002196.1_pt1 | contig 15740 bp, 8 predicted proteins | sample 1672361 | NCBI WGS metagenome assembly OLPI01 (sample SAMEA3136675, study PRJEB25190) | human gut metagenome
CTGACAGCAGCGAAAGATGCTCTTGAGAAAAAAGAATCCCAGACAGCAGTAGATAGTGCAAAAGATACCTTGAATGCAGAAATTGATGCACTTGTAAAGAAAACACCAGATGTACAGAAAGAAGTCTATGTGTTAATGAACATTCCGTATGCTGACTTCTATAAAGCAGAAGGAGTAACAGGTGCGGATACTGTTTCATCAGCAACAAAGCAGAAAACCAGAGCTTCACTTGCAGCAGGTTCTTATCATGTAAACAGTGACGGTTCTGATATTACAGGTGTGACATTCCCGATTAAGATCAGTGATGCATCTGTATTAGAAAAATATATGCAGATTACAGATGATAGTAAGGTGGATATTACAACATCAATTAAAGGAAAAGAATCAACAACAACATATAAGGGAAAAGATGCATTATTTGAAAGCGCAAGCTATTCTTATTACACATTAAGTTATACACCGTCATATTATAAAGAAGCAACGGTAAATGCAGATGGAACATTTAACTTCAGTGAGGTAAAAGGAGAAGCTTCCAAAGTAAAGCCTCTGTCCGATGCTACAACAGAATTTAAAACCTCGTCTAATTATGGTGATTACCAGTTAAATATAGATGGTTTTCCAACAAGTATTAATACAGTATATGGTGTTGTGATTAGTACAAAAGAAGGAAGTAATTACGGTCTTCGTCATGTAGAAAATATCTGGAAGCTTAAGGAGCAGGAGCAGAAGCTCGCATGGAGCACTGGATTTGTAACAGAATCACATGGAAACAAACTTGATTCCAAAGATTATGCTACCATGATGGGACAGACGATTAATAAAGTAACTTGCTACACAAATGATGGTATTTATGAAATCCAGATGGACCAGAAAGTAGCGAAGAAATTTGATGGCGAAGTATCAGTGGCAGATATTTCTACCAAATCAGATACAACATCTGTTGTGGTAAGTGGACTTCCAAGTGATTTTGAAGAAGAATACAAAGTTGATGGAATCGGAATCGATGAAGATGCATATTCTGTGGAAATTAAAACAGAAGGTAAGACTACTACAAGAACAATTAAATTCAAAAAAGCTCTTACAAAAGGTCGATATACCGTTACACTTAGCGATAGGAGTGGCACTTATGTACCGATTTCAACTACTTTTAATGCTTACACAGAGACAATGCCGGTGAAGTATAATGAAGATAATAAAGAACCGGCAGTTGTAAAGAATGACAATGTTACTGAAGAAGAATTTAAGACATATTTAGAACATATTAAATCTGTTACAGTGAACGGAAAGGAATATGTAGCATCTGGAAAGAGAGCAGTAAAACTAATTACAGAAGATGGAAAACTTGATCTTACACAAGATGCGTTTAAAGATGCAAAGGCAGGAGACGCATTTACTGTAACAATTGCAGAAGATGGATATCAGGCATATACATTTACTTATAAAGTAGCAGGAGAGGACAGTGAATATTCTTATGTTTATGTAGGAATGAACTGGTCAGAATACTGGGCAAATGAAGGTGTGTATGCAGCCGGAAATACCGAAGCATCTGGTGTTACTGATTCTCGTAATGAATATGATAAAGGCGCTTTTGATACCGTTACAAGAGCAACTGCAAATCATGGCTTACATAGAGGAAGTTTTCAGTGTACGGCAGTGATTAAAGATACAGATGGTAATCAATATAACCTGTCTTACTGGGACAAAAATGGAAAAGCAGTGATGACAGATGGCAGCATTTATACAAGAACTACAAATGCAGAAAAGAAGGCTGTATTTACTGCAGAAGATGGAAGCTCATTTATTCAGGCAGATTACAAAGTGACTGGTATAAAATATGTTCCTGTTAAAGTGAAAACAGCAGATTTAAGTGCATTGAAAGAAAAATATGTGGTTGTAGAAAATGGAGGCACATTGATTGGCGGATTTTCTGAAAACCAGCTTAAATCATATACAGCAATTGCAGATGTAACAGCGAATACGAATGGTCTTAAAACAGCAGAAAAGCAGAAAGATGGTTCTTTCACATTTTCAGCAAGAACAACAGGCTCTTATTCTGGATTAAAGGATACACAGCTTGAAACTGCTGATGTTACTCCAAATATTAGAGAAGGGGAAGCTGTTGGAAGCTATGGAGAATTCATACGTGTGGATTTAAATGGTAACTATGGTGGTCTTGGTTCTGCGATGCAGGCTGTCGAATGGACTTATTATGGAAATGATTCAACTTATACAACACCGGTAAGAACATTTGGAACAAAATTCGCGGCAGATAACTGGATGCACAAATCCATGGGTATTCAGCTTGGACTTACGGAATCTCTCAGATGTGAACTTCCAGAAGGAACAGATGGAACGGGTTACTGGAAATTGACTGTATATGGACTTGGCTATGCTGATTACAGTTATAACTTTGAAGTCAGAACAGAAAATATAGCGAAACCAAAAACTGCGAGTGAAGAAGATAAAAAAGCTTTACAGGCTAAAATTGATGAAGCAAGTGCATTGAAAGAATCTGATTATACAAAGGATAGCTGGGATAAGATGATGAGTGAACTGGAAGAATCGAAAGAACTTCTTGCGTCAGACAATCCATTACAGTCAGCAGTAAAAGAGCAGACAATTCACATGACAGAGGCAATGGAAGCCCTTGTAAAAGTAGAACATTCAGTTGACACAACAGAGATTGAAAAAGCAGTTGCAGAAGCAGAAGGACTGAAAGGATCTGATTATACAGCAGAGAGCTGGGCAGCATATCAGGCAGCACTTGCAAATGCGCGCACAGCACTGGAAGCTAAGGAAAGCCAGGAGGCAGTAGACAATGCAACAGCAGCATTAAATGCAGCAAAAGAAAAACTTGTCAAAGCAGACGAACAGCCGGTAACTGTAGATACCTCTTCTCTTGAAAAGGCAATTGCAGATGCAAAAGCACTCAAAGAAGCAGACTACACAGCAGACAGCTGGAAAGCACTGCAGGGCGTACTGACAGAAGCCCAGAAAGCACTGGATGCAAAAGAAAGTCAGGAAGCAGTAGATAATGCAACAAACAGCCTGAACAAAGCAATCAAGGCACTTGTAAAGAAAAACAGCTCATCTGTAAAAAAGACAGATGGTACAACAAATAAATCCAAGACAAGCGGAAGTGATTCCGTGAAGACCGGAGATCCGGCAAGCGTATTTGGATGGTTAGGACTTGCAGTTTCTTCACTCGGAGCTGGTATTGGTGGATTTGCTTGGAAACGCAGAAAAAGAAAATAATAAAAAGATATGATTTTTAACAAATCATAGGATCCGGAAAGTCGGCAGACGGCGAGAAAAAGCCAGTTCTGCCGGCTTTTCTTGCTATTTACCGAACGAGAATGTATAATTTTTGGTAAAAGTATGATTTTTCGCATCGGAAGTATAATTTTTGATAAATTCTTTATCATGTCTTATCTAAAATAAGAAGTAGGAAGATTATCAGGAATGGGGAAAATGGTATGAAATTATTAAAACTTGTGATTGTAGATGACGAACCAATCCTTCTGCAGGGACTGGTTAAGACGTACAACTGGAATGAGATGGGATTTGAAGTTGCCGGTCAGGCACAGAGTGGGGAGCAGGCAATTGAAGTGATCAAAAAAGTGAAGCCCCATGTAGTACTGACGGATATCCGGATGAAACAGGTTTCCGGTCTGATGGTGATGGAAGAGATCCAGAAGACAGAGCTGGATCCGGTTTTTATTGTGCTCAGTGCGTACCGTGATTTTAATTATGCACAGCAGGCGTGTGATCTTGGTGCATATGCATATCTGCTGAAACCAATCGAGGAAGATAAACTACAGGAGACCATGCAGGGCGCATACCAGACCTGTATGGAGAAACTGGAGAGCGAAGAGCGTTATGAAAGCTGGGAAAATATGATCCGAAAAGATTCCACCAGTTTTCTCCAGGTTGTTGTACAGAAATATTTACAGAATAAAATTTCCTATGAAAAGGTGCAGGAAGTATTTGCGATCTTGAAAGATGTGATCGAAGAGGGCGACCGTTTTATTGCAATGTGTGTGGATCTTGATCTTACATATAAGATTACGGATGCACTGAATTACGAAGCAGCCAGGCTGGAATTGATACAATCTCTGGAAGAATTGTTTTCAGAACGGTACTTTTTCTGGCATTTTGAAAAGGCAGAAGGTTTTCATGTATTTCTGATCAAGACAAAGGAAAATGCGACAGTGCGCGAGATTGCGCAGATTCTGGAACAGGTTAAAAGGGAACAGAAAAGTCCGGTTACTGCATCGATTTCCAAACCGTATAAAGGACTGGATGGAATCCGCCGAAGTTACGAAGAGGCGCAGGGACTTTTCGAGCCAATCTGCAGCAGTGCCACAAATGAGAATACTTTTTCCATACCTGTGAAAAAGGAAGAAAAAGCGGCAAAAAGTGATTGTGAAGAGGCAGGACTTACGATCGTCAATGCTGTTCGGAAGAATGCGTTTAAAGAGTTAAAACAGGCTTTTATTGCGTTGATCTACGCACTTCCACATGAGGAAGAGTTACAGATCCGTTATATACATAAGGTTATGCTGCAAGCGGAGATGATGCTGAACGATACTTACGGAATGACGGAAAAACTGCAGAAACAGTTCCGAAATTATTATTCGAATATGGAGAGTCTGACAGCAGCACAGGCGGTAAATGTCAGTTATAGGATCCTCGGAGAAGCAATTGAGGAACGGGAAAAATACGCAGAAAGCGGAGAAAATAAATGTGCAAAGGAATATATGACAGTGGCACTTTCTTATATCGGTGAGCATTTGCAGGAGGAAGAACTTTCTATTGTTCAGGTGGCAACGCAGATTTATCTGAATCCGGTATATTTCGGGCGTGTATTTAAAAATACATTTCATATGACCTTTAAAAAGTATCTCTTACAGCAGAGAATGGAGAAAGCAAAGAGGCTGATCCAGGATGGATGTGAGAGTATAGGAACGGTATGTGAGCAGGTGGGAATCAGCAATGCATCCTATTTTTCACATTTATTTAAAGAATATACAGGAAAATTACCGAGTGAATACAAAAAGGATTACGAAGAATGAAGAAATGGGTGATTAAATCCGGAATACAGAGAAAATACCTTCGATATATAATGGGGCTGTTGTTGCTGGCAATTTTGCTGTCAAGCATCGGTGTTTGGATTTATGTAAGGCAGAGTTTGACCACAGAGGTTACAGATAAATATGAATTTTTAAATGAGAAGATGGGGCTGGCTCTGGATACACTGTCAAAAGAGGCGGATGAAGGGACAGCAGAATGTATTACTTACGATCAGGTTCAGGAAAGTCTGAAAAAAGCTTCATTTGCAGATGTGGAAAAGAACTCTCTTCAGAAATATTTTGCCTATATGAATCTGGATCATGTGGCAGAATACTGCTATGTGGATAATAAAAATAATGTTTATGCCAGATCCTACTCGCATATTGATTATGAAGATTTTTCAGACAGCCATCTGGAAGATTACATGGGAGATTCTTATGCGAAAACACAATGGTTCTGGGCGAAGGATACTCTGTTTGGGACGGAGAAAGAAGCATTGTTTATCGGAAGATATGTACACAGCATGGAATACGCCAGCAAACCAGGACTGCTGCTCATCAAGATGAATGACAGTTTTCTGGAAACGATACTTGGAAAGGATCGGAGTATGACAGATGAAGTGCAGATCGGAATTCTGGATAAGAAGGGGAATTTATGTGCTGCCTGGTGCCCGAAAGGGACGAAGATTTCGGATGCGGTAAAACAGGAAGTCTATAAGATCAGCGCACAGGAAACGAGTGGTATTCTTGCAAAAAGCCGGAGAGTGAGCGGTGGTGTCTGCTCCATTTACAAAGAAAGCAGCTCTGAAATGACGGTGTTCACAGTCGTTCCGTCGAGTGTAATGACACAGGGAACGATGAGGGTACTTACGGTGCTGATCGGGATTTATCTGTTTGTGGCAGTGGTAGCGGTTGTGATCAGTATCTATTTTTCCAAGCGGTTCACCAGTCCGATCCGGGAGATCAGTGAAGAGATGACACAGTTTGACGGAAATGATTTCAGTCGCCTGATTGAACTGAATACCAATACAGAACTGGATCAGATCGGACATTCCTACAATAAGATGCTAAAAAATATTGAGAATCTTCTGGCAGAGATCAAAGAACAGGAAGGGGTGCTCAGACGGACGGAGTTGAACATGCTTCTGGCACAGATCAACCCACATTTCCTTTATAATACGCTGGATACAATTTACATGCTTGCGCGGATAAACGGAGAAGAGACAACCATGAAGATGATTCAGGCACTTTCCAAATATCTGCGTCTGTCACTCAGCAAGGGCAGTGATATCGTGACGGTGGAGGACGAACTGGAAAATGTAAAGAGTTATATGGAAATCCAACAGATCCGGAATGCAAATCTGTTCCGGTATGAGATTGAGTGTAAGGTGGAAGAGAAGAGTACGTGGATGCTGAAGCTGATCTTGCAGCCACTTGTCGAGAACGCGATCAAGCACGGATTCTGCGAAATTTATGAGAATGGTCTGATCCGGATTGAGATTGCGAGGGAGGATAGCCAGCTGAAAATCGTGGTATTCAATAATGGGAAGCCGATTGACCGGGAAATGATGGAAAAGATCAATGCCTTAAACGGGCATCCGATTCTGGAGGCGAAAAAATGCTTCCAGGATAAGGAACACGGATATGGAGTGGTGAATGTACTGACCAGACTGCGGCTGAAATATGGAGAGGATGTGCTGTTTTACTATGAGGCAGAAGAAAATGGAACTCGGTGTACAATCCAAATTCCGGATGACGGAAAGGAGAAACGTGATTTATAGAAAATATTTGCAATCGGTGTTTTGTATCGCACTGGTTCTGACAGTGCTGACCGGATGTGGTAAAAATACGGGGCAGACAAGCCGGAGCACAGAAAAAAAGGAGATTGATATTCCGATCATTCTGACGGTAGATCCGACTTCCGGCAAGAAAACGGAACAGGATGTCGTTGATGCATTTAATGAAGAATATGCCGGTACGTATCATATGCAAGTGGAATGGATCATGGAGACGGAAGAGGAATACCGAAAAAATCTGAAACGGTTAAATGTCACAGACGAGCTTCCGGCTGTGATCTATGATGTGCGCACCCTGCCGTCCTTTTATCAGATGATGGTTGCGGATGGACGGATCGAGAATCTGAGTCCGTATCTGGAAGAGGATGAAGAGTGGAGGAATATGATCGAACCGGCGGTGATGGAAGGCTGTACGGATGAGGATGGCAATATCTATCTTGGACCAATCAGTACGGCGGCATTTGCGTGCGCCGGCATGTTTTGGAATCCGGAGCTTTTTGCGGAAGCAGGGATTGAGAAATTCCCGGAGACATGGGAAGAATTCTGGGACTGCTGTGACCGGCTGCAGGCAAACGGAATCACACCGCTTGGACTTCACACTGAAGGAACCGGCTGGGCGCCGATGCTGATTGCAACAGCAGAGGCAGCACATACGGAAGAAGGCTATGCATTTATGAAAGAGCTTCTCCCAGAAAGCTATTCCAATGATACCGGTCTTGAAATTGCAGAAACCTTGCAGAAATTGTTTCGGTATACAACAGAAGATGCAATTCATGCGGACTACGATGTGGCATACAATAATTTTGTCACAGGAAAGGTGGCAATGATTCCGAACGGATACTGGATGATCGACCAGTTGCCGGAAGAATGGAAAGAAAAGGTAAGATTTTCCGCATTTCCGGGAAATAAACTGATCGCCTCACCGGAAACCTTTGGCTGGGCGGTGGTTTCCACTTACAGCGAGGAGGTCAAAGAAGGAGCGGTTGAATTTTTGAAATTTCGCACGAAATTCAATCTGGAAGAGAAAAAAGAGCTGATGGACAAGAACGGACGCACTGAAATCAGCCAGCTCCTTCAGGATTATGTAAATGCCTACAATAACAATCCGCAGATCGTTCCGAACTATCAGGTGAAATGGAACTCCATCCTTCAGGAAGAGACGATCGGGGAGTGCCTGCCACAGCTTGCCGCCGGGAAAATGACGCTTGCGCAGATGGTGGAGACTGCCGATGAAAGTATCCGGGAGTATGCGGCAGAGAGGTAGGAGAAGACGGCTGTTGGCGTCCCTTTATCAATAACAAATTTTTTACATACCCAAAAGTATATTTTTTGGTATATGAGGTTTTCTATTTGCTACATCTTTTGCACGGATTCTTGCTATTATCTAAGCATAGAAAAGAAATCCAGACGAGGAGGAACGGAAATTATGAAAAACAAAAAAAGATGGCTGGCACTGGGGCTGGTAGGAATCATGACACTTGGATGCTTTGCAGGATGTGGAAGCAAGAGCGATGGCAAGAGTGCAGACGGTAAAGGGGACAGCAGCAAAGGATCTGTATATTATCTGAACTTCAAACCGGAGCAGGATGAGCAGTGGCAGCAGCTGGCAAAGGATTACACAAAAGAGACAGGTGTAGATGTAACGGTTGTTACAGCAGCTTCCGGAAACTATGAAACCACTCTGATGAGTGAAATGGGAAAGAGCGGAGCACCAACATTATTCCAGGTAAACGGACCTGTAGGACTTGCAAACTGGAAAGATTACTGCTACGACTTATCAGATTCTGATATTTACAAAGAACTCACAAGTGATGATTATGCACTGAAAGACGGAGATTCTGTAGCGGGTATCGGATATGTTATTGAAACATACGGAATTATCACAAATAAGACATTATTAAAAGAAGCAGGATATACACCGGATGACATCAAATCTTTTGCAGATCTGAAAAAAGTAGCAGAAGACATTACAAATAGAACTTCTGAACTTGGATTTTCTGCATTTACTTCAGCAGGTATGGACGGATCTTCTGACTGGAGATTCAAGACACACCTTGCAAACCTTCCGATCTACTTTGAATATCAGGATGAAGGAATTAACACAACAGATGCAATCAAAGGCACATATCTTGACAATTATCGCGATATGTGGGATCTGTACATCAACAACAGCACATGCGATCCAAAGGATCTTGCTGCAAAGACAGGTGACGATGCAAGAAATGAATTCCTGAATAAAAAAGCTGTATTCTATCAGAATGGTACATGGGAATATACACAGCTGATCGATGGCGGTCTGACAGATGATGACATGACCATGCTTCCGGTTTACTTTGGTGTAGGCGATGAAGCAAACCAGGGACTCTGCACAGGTACAGAAAATTACTGGTGCGTAAATAAAGACGCAGACGAAGCTGATATTCAGGCTACATTAGATTTTATGGACTGGTGTGTAACTTCAGATGAAGGAACAAAATGTATGGCAGACGATATGGGATTCAACATTCCGTTTAAGAAAGCTCAGGAATCTAAGAATCTCTTTATCAAAGAAGACAAACAGATGACCGAAGACGGAAAGACTCCGGTAGCATGGAACTTCTCAACAATGCCTTCAGAAGAGTGGAAAAATGGTGTTGGATCTGCACTGACAGCTTATGCGGCAGATCAGACAGATGCTAACTGGGATGCAGTAGTAAGTGCATTCGTAGATGGATGGGCATCTGAATACAAGCTTGCAAATGAATAAATAAGTTGCATAAAAAGAACTGACCTAGGGGCAGGCGGCTTGCCTGCCCCTTTTAAGTGAGAGGAGAGCCTGTACGAAGCGGGTTTTCTGGATATGGGAACCTACATTTTTCCATATAAAAATAAAAAGTGAAATGAGAGCCACCTGGTAGGAAGATCCTTCCGGGCAAAAGGAAAAGAGGAGGATTTCTATGGAGAAGGCACTGAAAAAACATGCACCAATATTTGTTCTCCCAACATTTCTTGCATTTGTGATCGGATTTATTATTCCGTTTGCACAGGGATTTTATCTTTCTTTTTGTAAGTTTACAACAGTAGGAAATGCAACATTTGTTGGAATATCAAATTATACCGCAGCAATCAAGGATACATCATTTACAAGTTCATTTAAATTTACAGTATTATTTGCGATTGTATCGATCTTACTGATCAACGTACTGGCATTTGGTCTGGCACTGCTTCTGACACAGAAGTTAAAGGGAACCAATATTTTCAGAACTATTTTCTTTATGCCGAACCTGATTGGTGGAATCGTACTTGGATATATCTGGCAGATCCTGATCAACTGTCTGCTTACGATCATCGGGCAGCCGCTTCTGGCACTGAATTCTTCAGCCGGTTACTGGGGACTTATCATTTTGATGTGCTGGCAGCAGATCGGATATATGATGATCATTTACATCGCAGGTCTTCAGAATGTACCGGATGATCTGATCGAAGCAGCAGAGATTGACGGAGCAGCAAAGTGGGATATCCTCTGGAAAATCAGAGTTCCGATGGTAATGTCTTCCATCACGATCTGCGTCTTCCTGACACTTACCAATTCATTTAAATTGTTTGACCAGAACCTGGCTCTTACAGGTGGAGATCCGAACCATGCGACAGAAATGCTGGCACTGAATATTTACCAGACATTCTACGCACGTGCCGGAATGCAGTGGAAAGGTTATGGACAGGCAAAAGCAGTGATCTTCTGTGTTCTGGTTATCATTATTTCACTGGTACAGCTGAAAGCAACAAGATCTAAGGAGGTGCAGCAGTAATGAAAAAGAAGAAAAGTATTGCAAATACAATATGGATAGTTATATTAACAATTGCGGCACTCGCCTGGATTTATCCGATCATTATGATCCTGATGAACTCTTTGAAAAAAGAATCAGCGATCAGTACAGGAACTGCATTTAAACTTCCGACTGCAGATGCATTTGCAGGAATCGCAAACTATGTAGATGCCATTGCTTCAAAAGGATTTTTGAGCAGTCTTGGATACAGTACATTTATTACGATTACTTCTGTAGTTGCTATTCTTGTATGTTGCTCCATGTGTGCATGGTATATAACCCGTGTAAATAGTCCGATTTCAAAGATTTTATATTATCTGTTTGTATTTTCCATGGTTGTTCCTTTCCAGATGGTTATGTTCACCTTGTCACAGACAGCAGATACCTTACATCTGAATATGCCATGGAATATCTGGGTGATCTATCTCGGATTTGGCGCAGGTCTTGCGGTATTTATGTTCTGCGGATTTGTAAAATCGATTCCTGTAGAAATCGAAGAAGCTGCCATGATCGACGGATGTAATCCGCTGCAGACCTTCTTTTTGATCGATATCCATATCCTGAAGCCTACCATGATATCCGTAGGTATTCTGGAAGCAATGTGGGTATGGAATGATTACCTGCTTCCAACTCTTGTACTTGATATTAAGAAGTATAAAACAATCCCAATGCTGATCCAGTATTTCCGCGGAAGTTACGGAAGAGTTGAGATGGGACCGATGATGGCAAGCATTATGCTTACAGTAATCCCAATCATCATTGTATATCTGGCAGGACAGAAGTACATCATCAAGGGTGTTGCTGCCGGAGCTGTAAAGGGATAGAAAAATATAGTATAAATTTGGCGGACAGGCGTTGCTTGTCCGCTTTTAAATAGAAAAAGCTTGCAAATTTTGAGAGTTTCCGTTAAGATATAGCGAAAATGGTAGAAAACATTGAGAAAGGAAAGAAGGTATGTTTCAGACGATTATTGGGGCGGTCAGTTCATTTATGTACAGCAAACTTCTGGTGATTATTCTGATCGGTGCAGGTTTATATTTTACAATCCGGACAAGATTTCCACAGGTGCGTTTATTTGAGAGAGCTTGTGAGTCCGTGATGGAGAAGCCGGACGACAAAGAGGCAATCTCATCATTCCAGGCGCTTATGGTTTCAACGGCATCGAGAGTAGGAACAGGAAATATTGTCGGGGTGTCATCGGCAATTTGTATTGGGGGATTTGGTTCTGTATTCTGGATGTGGGTGATTGCGATCATTGGAAGTGCGTCTGCACTGATTGAAAGTACGCTGGCACAGATTTATAAGAAAAAGGGAGAGGATGGGAAATGCTATGGTGGTCCGGCTTATTATATCGAGGCGGCGCTGCATTGCAGACCACTGGCAATCGTGTTCTGTATTGCCATGATCATGACTTATGCATTTGGATTCAATATGCTGGCATCCTATAATCTGCAGTCTACATTTTCCGGATTTTCTTTTTATGATCCGAAGGTAAGCCCATGGATCATTGGCGGGATTCTGGCAGTTCTGACCGGATGGTGTCTGCTTGGCGGCGGTAGCCGTATTGTAAAGGTGACATCGATGGTTGTGCCGGTGATGGGACTTGCATATATCGGGATTGCGCTGATTGTGGTTATCATCAATATCCGCAATGTGCCGGAAATGTTCCTGCGTATTTTTGAGGAAGCGTTTGATTTCAAGGCGATTTTCGGAGCGTTTGCGGGTTCTGCTATGATGCAGGGTATCCGCCGTGGGCTTTATTCCAACGAAGCCGGAATCGGTTCGGCGCCGAATGCATCCGCTTCTGCAAACGTCAGTCATCCGGTCAAACAGGGACTGGTTCAGATGCTGTCTGTCTTTATCGACACACTTCTTCTTTGCACGGCAACGGCGATGATGTGTATGTCGTCTGGCATTGATCCAACCAGGGAGATGCAGGGGGCACCGTGGGTTCAGGCATCTCTTCAAGAATCCCTGGGAGCCTTTGGCCCGGTATTTATCACGGTGGCTATGGTATTTTTTGCGTTTACAACATTGCTTGGAAATTGTTTCTATTGTGACAATCTTCTGACCTATATCCATAAAAAGGAACCGGGAAAAAAATTTATGCGCGGATTCCGCCTGGTATCGGCATTTGTTGTATTTCTGGGGGCAGGTATGGAAATGTCGCTTTTGTGGGATCTTTCCGATGTACTGATGGGCGTGATGGCACTGATCAATATTCCGGTGATCCTGATTTTGTCCGGGACGGCATTTAAGGCAATCCGGGATTATGAGGATCAGTTGAAGCGGGGAGTTAATCCGGTGTTTAAAAGTGCAGATATTGAGCTGGAGCAGAAGACGGATTTCTGGAATTAGGGAATCTGCGAGAGTGGTTCGGAAAATGATGGAAGGCTGTGAATTGGATTTGACAAAAGTTGTTTTGTGATAATTTGGCGTGAAATCCGGCTTGACAAATTTTGAAGGATACGGTAGTATGACAAAAGAAGAGAAAATTACAGGCTATGAAGAGAACAAGTAGCAGATGACAAGGCTCAGACAGAAAGTAACCGGTTGATGAGAGGTGCACGAAGAGTCAGATGTGAATACATCTTGGAGTTTCACACCGAACGCGCGGAAGCGCAAGTAAGCTGTGACGGAGTGGCGGACGTTATACCTGCTTCGGTAATGTTAGTTACTGACTGAGGCATTCGGTGCGAGCCGGATGTGAATTAAGGTGGTACCACGAGAGAATATACCTCGTCCTTAAAGGCTGATTGGCCGGAGGACGAGGTTTTTTTATTGGAAAAATTGAAGGGGTTCAGGACGGACGCTATCCGGAATCTATTTCTATTTGTCTGCGGGTTCGGCGACTGATACTTCTAAGATTTTGAAAATTTGTTAAGGGCATGATTGAAAATCCATAACTCGCTGCGCTCAGACAGATGGATTTTCAATCATAACACAAATTTCCAAAACCTAAGAAGTATGAGCATCCGCTTGCACATGCAGTCAAATAGAAATGGATTCCGGATGGCTGACATCCTTGAAGACTTCAAAGAGTTCCAGACGGGACGCCGCCTTCTCCGGGGGAGAAGATTGGCTGTGACTAAGATATAGGTTTTGAAAAAAGAAAGGAAAGATTAGAAATGGGTATTTATGAAGAGCTTAAGGCCAGAGGATTGATTGCGCAGGTTACGGATGAGCCGTTAATTAGGGATCTGGTGAATAATGGGAAGGCTACGTTTTATATTGGGTTTGATCCGACGGCAGACAGTCTGCATGTTGGACATTTTATGGCACTGTGCCTGATGAAGAGACTGCAGGAGGCTGGTAATAAGCCGATCGCTTTGATCGGGGGCGGTACTGCTATGATCGGGGATCCGTCCGGTAGAACAGATATGCGTCAGATGATGACACCGGAGACAATCCAGCACAACTGTGACTGCTTTAAAAAGCAGATGAGCCGTTTTATTGATTTTTCAGACGGGAAAGCACTGATGGTTAATAATGCGGACTGGCTGATGGATCTGAATTATGTGGAAGTACTTCGTGAAGTCGGAGCACATTTCTCCGTAAATCGTATGCTGACTGCAGAATGCTACAAACAGCGTATGGAAAAGGGACTGAGCTTCCTTGAGTTCAACTACATGATCATGCAGAGCTATGATTTCTATATGTTATACCAGAAATACGGCTGTAATCTTCAGTTTGGCGGAGATGATCAGTGGAGCAACATGCTTGGTGGTACAGAGCTGATCCGTCGTAAGCTTGGTAAGGATGCAAGTGCGATGACAATCACACTGCTTCTGAATTCAGAAGGAAAGAAGATGGGTAAGACACAGTCTGGAGCTGTATGGCTTGATCCGGAAAAGACTTCTCCGTTTGAATTTTACCAGTACTGGAGAAATGTGGCAGATGCAGATGTTCTGAAGTGCATCCGTATGCTCACATTCCTTCCACTAGAGGAGATAGATAAGATGGATAGCTGGGAGGGCAGCCAGCTCAACCAGGCAAAGGAGATCCTTGCATACGAGCTTACAAAGCTTGTACACGGCGAGGAGGAGGCTGTGAAGGCTCAGGAGAGTGCAAGAGCACTGTTCTCCAAGGGTGTTGCAGCAGACATGCCATCAGTAACACTCACAGCAGATGACTTCAAGGACGGCGCCATCGATATCGTGTCAGTTCTCGTTAAGTCAGGTCTTGTTACATCACGTAACGAGGGCAGACGTGCCGTAGAGCAGGGCGGTGTTGCTGTGGACGGCGAGAAGATCGCAGATGTCCAGATTACAATTCCAGAGGAGAAGTTCGACGGAGAGGGCGTTGTTGTGAGACGTGGTAAGAAGAACTTCAGGAAGGTTAGTAAGTAAGAGCCGTTGATGCTTTGAGTGATATCAAGGCGAACGGCCAGTGGTTATTCAAAAAGGGAAGCGATGAGCTTCCCTTTTTATGTACTACAGAAGGGGATTAGAACTTGATGAATGACAAAACGGCAGATTCAAATAAAAGACGTTTGGCAGTCGCAGCCATCTCGGCTGTGGCACTCATAATACTTGTACAATTTGTGGATTCCTATTGCACTGAGATGTTCGGCAAGACGCAGTCACTTTCTGTTAGGACATTTCTCATGGATCCGCGTGGGATGAGTTCTGAAGCGGCGGTTGCATATATGAGCAGAGGCATGCTGCCATTTTATCTTATCGGAGCGCTCACGCCATTTATCAGGTCATATACGGATATCATAGGCAGGAAGATGATGATGATCATAAATGTGGCGCTTCTGGCTGTTGGAAGTGCAGTATGCCTGCTGGCAAACAATCTGTGGATATACCTGCTTGGCAATGGAATTCTCATACTGGGATATTCGCTGGACATACATCTGATATACATAGTCGATGCGGTAGATAGAAAACATCGAGGAACTGTCAGAGGAATCTGTGGTGGAGTGTCCATGGCAGCAGCCATGTGTATACCTCTGTTCAGGTCATTGTACGTGGATGGCGGCGGACATAATTGGCAGATCCTTTACGCTGTTGGAATTGTTGGCGGATTAATAGGTCTGGTACTGGTTATGTTGTACAGATTCC
>OLPI01002201.1_pt1 | contig 15730 bp, 14 predicted proteins | sample 1672361 | NCBI WGS metagenome assembly OLPI01 (sample SAMEA3136675, study PRJEB25190) | human gut metagenome
TCGAAAAACTCACCGTGCGTTTTTCAAGTTTTGGGATATTATCTCACATCCTTGGCCGGGATTCTAGGCGGGTGATTATTGTGCACTTACGAAAGAAGCAATCAAAGAGTATATTCTGTATCGATATAAGGCACAGATTGATAACCTTCAGGAGTGTGACTGCAACAGTATGGTAGAAAAGTTGAGGAATTATCATGCTTAAATTGATTTTTAAAGCCATCGGAAAGGTGCTTGCATACTTAGTAGCAGCAGTAATAGTGGGCGCTCTCATTAGCGCTTTTCTTTCTCCGGTCGTGGGTGTGATCGTGTTTGCTCTTGGTGTTATCGGAATGTTCCCAGCAATTAAGGAAGAAATGATGAAAGAGGATATTCCTCAATATAAGGAAGAGAAAAAAAGAAAACTGCTGATGAACGATGATGGAAAATCGTTTGGCATGTATCGTGATGTAGACGTTGAGAATATGGGATTTGATAGCATGATAAATGGTGGCGGAATGATCGATGATGCTATTGAGACGATATGTCCTAATTGCGGAGAAAGTGTTGAGAGTTATATGCGCTTTTGCCCGCATTGCGGGCAAAAGATGTGAGAAAGGGGCCAAATGGCCCCTTTCTTCGTTTCTCACCCCTCCATCATCCACCTCGCCACGCAATCGCCTTTCTTCGGTAGATACTCGATCCGCTTCAGGGCGCTGATGTAGTACTTCGGCAGACGCAAGGTGCAGCTGAGATAGCGCTTCAGTTCTTCCGGCATGCCGCAGCGGGCATATTTGCCCTTGCGCACCGCCTCCATGATCTGCCAGGGGATGCCGTTCTCGGCGCGGGCTTTGGGCGGCGTGTGCCGACGGATCAGGTCATACACGTCCTCGCGAAAGGCGATCACGTCCAGAAAATCGACATCACCCCGGTGAATGGCGATCTGCTCCGCCCGACTCCACGCGCCCTCCGCCAACTGCAGACCCATGGCCTTGATGTGGTGGTAGGTGGTCGTCAGCGGCGGCAGGCTCTCCAAAACCGGAGCATCGTCCCGCAGCGCACCGATCTCGATAATGCCTTGCTGGCCATCCGATTGGACGAGCCGCAGCGCGGTCAGCTCCTCGTCGCTGTAGGGCTCCACCGTGAAAATCCCGTTCTCGTCCATGCGCTGCCAGTAGTCCGCGATGAAGTCCGTCACCAACTGCCGCATCTCGTCGGGGACGCGAAGGCTGATATCCGGCAATCGCATCGCCAGTGAGCGGCTGGAGAGCCGATGGCCGTCGCCCTCCATGCTGCCGCCGCAGACCGGGCAGACAGCGTCCGGCATGTCCCAGCCATCCTCGTAATGGTCACGGTTGAAGGTGGTGTAGTGGCAGTTCGCGCAGCGGTAGTGGGGCGGCAGGGGATTTACCGACGTAGCGCCCAGCAGGCAGGCCAGCAGCGAGTCATTGGTGCTGCCCAGCGCCAGAACGTTTTCTGGGCCGAACTCCTGCCGCATCGCCGCGACGCACCGCCACAGGGGCATCCACGTGCTGCGGCCTACCAGCCGCATTTCTTCCGCCAGACGCCCGTAGACCCGCTCAGACTTCCCCGCGCCGTAATACTCCTCCACCAGCTTCACCAGCAATGTTTTTTGCATGATACGCCCTCCTTTGTTGTGGTAAGAAGGAGTATAGCAGAGGAGGTGGACAGAGAGTGTCGCTGGCAGAAAAATATTAAATCATATTGTTTCGCAAAAAATCTTCGAGATACTGCCTACTGATCTTCCATTCACGCCCTATCTTCATCGCCGGAATCAACTGTTGTGCAATTATTTTTCGCACTTGTTGCTTTGTGGTCCTGAGCAGCGCAGCAGTCTCGGCCACGGTGAGAAGCTCAGCTACGCCCACGGGTCATCGTCCTTTCGCTCGACCAAGTTCTTTTCTGCCTTGTAGAGAAATTTGTTATTTCATTTTAAAATTACATAAAGCGAGCATACGGAATTCGCTTCACCAGGAAAAACAATTGCATTGACGATGCATTCATGCTAAAATAAAAGTGAAAACTGGTTTATATGTTATCGCAGGGAGGAAATCTGTATGTTTTTTGCACCATATGTGATTCGCGGCTCCAACGCGGAAAAAGTGCTGGTACAGATTCTTCCTGCATCCCCGGAGGATCTTGCCGCTACCAAAGGCACCCCTTCGTGGCAGACGGATTGGGAGTCTGAATATCTGAGCCAGCCTTCTGTTGATAAGTTCGCTTTGAAGTTGGAAAATGGCGAGTTGCTTGCGCTGGGTGCCTATCAAATTTCAGGGCGAAAAGCGTATGTCTACATTTTATATGTGGAAAGTGCGCCTCAGAGCAATCCAACGCTTACCACCTCCGCAAGACGGGAATACTATGGCATCGGCGAGGTGATGATCGCTTTCGGCATCAAATACTCGATAGATGCCGGTTGCCGCGGAGATGTAGTTTTTGATGCCAAGACCGACGAACTGGCACGGCACTACGCAAAGCTGATTCCCAGTGCAGCCAGCGGCGGGCCCAAACGCTTTATGCTGGCTGATGAAGACGCCTGGAAACTGTTTTCAAAATATTTAGATGAGGAGGATGCTTGAACATGTCACTCGAACGCAAGAAAATTGACGATCTGGCTGCACAGGCCGGAGGATACTTTTCGCTGCCGACTGAGGACAGCAAGGCTTATACTGATCTGCTCTTTGATATCTGTCGGCAGTTTGGCATCCGCTACTATACAGCGACAAAGAAGGAGCGCTATTTCGTAGAGGAAGTGACCCGTGTCACTTGGGCAAAACAACAGGAAGAAAAGGCTGGTATCCCTCAAAATATCCGGCCTGCATTCTCTGCTTAAACTACCTATTTTTTTGACTACTATTTGACTACTGCCGCTGTAAAACAGGTCTGACAGATAAGGAACGAAATGGTACAAAAAGCAATGGAAAACAGCCCCAAAACGTGGGCTTTGGAGTGCAATAATACGCTTTAATAAAGTCGCCGTCCCATTGGTAAGGATGAGGTCGGCGGTTCGAATCCGCCCAGCAGCTCCAAGTTAACAAACAGGTTTAGATGCCATGCGGTTTTCACCGCATGGCATCAAGCCTTTCCGGGGTTTTCCACACCCCGATTTTACCGGTTTTGAGCATGGATGTCAGAGCCGCCCGAGAGGCGTCCGACGTGATTTGAACCCCCTCTTTTTCTGTTTTCTGGCGATAAAATATCAGATGCAGCCCCCTTTTGTACGAGGAGTTTCCTCGCAAGGGGGCTTTTTTCATTAAAAAGTTTCACAAAGTTTGGGGCATCGGTTTGTTGGTTTCGTAGAACCATCGAACCGGCGCTCTTTTTGCGTTTCAGGATATTCAGACCATCGGGGGAGGAAAGCAGCGCTACCGTGCGCTGATCCATAAACGCATCCCCATTCACGCGGTAGGCATTGAGATCCTGCCTGCTTATTACGAAAACTTTCTGAAGGAGCGGTATCCGGACATCTGTTTCGACCTCCCCGCCGCCTTTCAGAGCGTGGATCAGGCCACGGACTTTCCCGTCATGTCCAAGCTGCTGTTTGAGATTGAGAACTATCGGGGCGAGGGTGCGGCGGCGGCGCTTTTCTACGAAGCCAAGGTCACAGAGGCCATCGCGCTGGTGGTGGACGCATGGAAGCGGCAGAGCTGGAAGCAGGAAAAGCCGCTGTCAGATGCGGACAGGGAGAGCCTGCAAAACGTGGTCAGCTACATCGCCGACCACTATGCCTTTGATATTCCGCTGGAGCGCCTTGCCAGCATCGCCTGCATGAGCGAAACCAAGCTGAAAAGCTGCTTCAAGCGGCAGTTCGGGTGCAGTGTCACCCAGTACATTCAAGGCCGCCGCATGAGTCAGGCGGAGCATCTGCTCATCAACACCGATTTCACAATGGGGGAAATCGCCCAGATGATCGGCTACACCACCTCCAGCCGGTTCGCGGAGCTGTTCAAAAAGAGCACGGGCATCCTGCCCATTGAGTATCGGAAAATCGCCCGGCGCGAATAAGCTCGCCACGCCGCAAGGGGACGGTCACAAAAGCAAAATGCATCGTATTATTCCAGCAAAAAAGTCCTCGGAAACCATTTGGTTTCCGAGGACTTTTTGTGCCTTTGCAGCGATGCTTCCCCAAACGCTTATTGCAGCAGCAGAAGGCTGAACACCAGCGTGAACAGGGCCACCGTTTCGATAATACCGATGACAATGAAGTAGTTGGCCGTGCCCTTTCCGGTCTCGCCCAGCGCGTCGGCGGAAGCGGCGGCAACCTTGCCCTGGAAGAAGGCGGACAGGCCGATAGCCAGACCCGCGAAGATGCCGGTGAACATGGCCAGCGCCGCGTCACAGCCACCCTCCACGGCGCTGCGGATGAAGTTCATCAGCAGGAAGCCATAGATGGTCTGGGTCAGCGGTGCGCCGGAGAAGGCCACCATAATGAAGGGGGCGGGCTTGCCGTTGGCGTAGCATTTCTTCCACGCACCCACAGAAGCCTGAGCGGCAAAGCCGGAACCGAACGCGGAGCCCATGGCGGACAGGCCCAGAGCGCACGCCATACCAATAAATTCGATACTCATAATTGTTCTCCTATCCGTTTATTTTTTGATTTTATCGCGTTTCTTAAAAGGATCGTAAGCAATACCGGCCCACTCCATCCCCAGCTGGCCGGAAAACTCCAGCAGATTCAGGCGGACGCCGTGCACCACCACAGACAGCAGGCCCATGACGATGTTCAGCCCGTGACCGATCAGCAGGATCAGGATGGCGGCGATGACCAGCGGCCCCTTGAAGCCGAAGGCCATGTTGTTGAAGCTCTGGGCAATGGCCAGCGACGCCATGCCCACGGCAAACAGGCGGATATAGCTCATGATGTTGCCGAAGGCGCTGATGGTGTTCAGGAACACCGTGAACGCGTTGCCAAGGCCCGCCTTCAGCCCCTGACCAAAGGTCTTGTCCGGCGCCATGCCGCCGAAGCACACCACCAGCAGGAAGCCCGCGATGACCACGCAGGCCACAGGGATCAGATTCACCTGCTGGCCGATGACCAGATACAGCACCACGAAGTACAGCGCGTCGATGGCGGCCAGCCAGCCCAGATCGGCGATCCAGCTGAGGTCTTTCTCCTTCAGCTTGCGCCGGATGTTCATGACGCAGGCCAGAGACAGCTGCACCGTGCCCAAGATGAAGCAGAACTTCATGATGGTGTTCTGCTGGGTGGTGGTGGAGACGTTGAAGTACGCCGGGTAGTTGGCAAAGGTGGGGATCACCAGCCGCTTCAGGAAGGGCACCTGCATGGCCTGCTCCAGGCCGAACCATGTGCCGGTCAGGGCGCCCCATAGAATGGTGGCGATGGACAGCACCCACAAAAGCTGCACGGCGGTGGAGGCTTTTTTATTCTTCACCGTCATGGCCAGCGCCGCCAGCAGGAACAGGCACCCGTACCCGGCGTCGCCGATGATCATGGCGAAGAACAGGGTGAAAAAGCCCAGAAACCAGAAGGAAATATCGTACTCCCGATAGCCGGGGACAGTGCCCAGAATGTCGAACACCGGAATCATCAGCCGCGTGACCTTGTTGTACTTCACCTTTGTGGGCACCTTGTCATCGTCGGCGGCAGGCTCCTCCATGGCCCATGCCCAGTGCGCCTCGGCAGCGGCCTTCTTGAAGCCGTCCACCTCCGCCGCCGGGAGATAGCCGCTGAGCCACACCAGCCCGTCCTGACTTTGGGACGTGTTGCTGACGGCGGAATACTCGGCGGCGTTCTGAGTCTTGAGCAGTTGGTCGCGGATGCTGGGCAGGTGCGCCGCCGCTTGCGTCAGGAAGGCTTCGCAGTCCGCCAGCGCCTTGTCGCAGCTCTGCTGCTCCTGCTCCAGCTCGTCCAGCCCCTTGTCGGGAACGGGAAACTCCGTGGCGGAGTATCGGCCGGGCAGGGGTGCGAAGGCCGCCAGCGTAGGCATCTTGCCTACCGGAGCCAGCCGCACGAAGCGAACGTCGGGATCGGCCTCCAGGGCGGCCATGGTCTTTTTGTCGGTGCGGTAGATGTGGATCTCCCAGCCCTGTTCCTTCAGCTCCCGCAGCTCCGCCGGAACGAACCGGCCCCATTCGGCCAGCTTTTCCGCCGCCGCATGAGCGGCGGCCTGCTGCTCCAGCAGCGCCTTTTTGCGCTCCATGCAGTCGGACAGCTGCTGATAAAACGCTTCAAATTCACTATCGGACAGCACCGTCGTCTCCTGCTGGGCCTTGGGATATTCCTGCAGCGTCATCTCCATGCGGGACAGCCGGGCAAAGCGCTCCAGATACCCTTGATCGGCGCTGGCCTTTTCCGTGAAGTGGACAACGCCCAGCTCCCGCAGCTTATCCAGCAGCGCTGTTTTTTCCGAGGCGGCCGCCACAATGTGGACGACCTTCATTTTTTCGATCATCGGCCCACCTCCTGCAGCTTCTTCTTGGCGATCTTGCCCCGCACCACGGCGGAGGTCTGCTGGTCGCCCAGATAGATGCCGATGACCCGGATGTTCTCCTTGGCCTCGGGGATCTTCACTTTTTCAAACAGGTTCACCCGCTGAGCCGTGGCGCGCAGCTCACGCTCCAGCAGCTCTACCTGACGGCGCAGGGTCTTTTCCAGTGCGTCCAGCCGGGCGATCTCCCGCAGGCGCACCGCCGCGGTGTCCACCCACAGGGGGTAGTCCGCCACGTCGTACCGGATATCCTCGAAGCTCAGCTCCTGAAACACCGGCACGGTGACGCCGGCGATGTTCTGCTCTCCGCACACCACATGCCTGGGGCGGATCAGGGCGTCCAGCCGCTTTTCCGCCGGGAAACTGTCGTTTTCCGCAAAGACGGCCACCCAGTCGTCCAGACCGGCCACAGCGGCCTGACGCTGCCGCGCCACCTGCTCCAGCTGGGCGGTGACCTGCATCACCACGGCCTGCAGCTGCTGCTTTTTCAGCTGCAGCGTGGGCAGATACCGCTGGAACTGCTTCAGGCGATCCTTCTGCACCTTTAATTCATTTTTTGTCAGTTTGACAGCCATAGGCGCCCCCCCTTACTCCGCAGTGGCGGGCTTGGGCCATCTCTCCTGAATGAGACTGGTTTTCAGGCCCGTCTCGTTGGGCTCGAAGCACTCGGCCAGGATCTCCCAGCCCAGATCCAGCGCCTCCTCTAAGGGAATGTTCACGCTCAGATCCATCAGCTTCGTCTCAAAGAGATGGCCGTATTTCAGCAGCTTTTCGTCCCACTCGGACATCATGAAGCCCATGGACTTCTTTTCCAGACTCTCCTTATAGGCGCTGTACAGGCGGATCATGCCGTCCATCAGCGCCCGGTGGTCGCTTCTGGTCTTGCCGTTGACGTTCTGCTTCAGACGGGACAGGGAGCCGAAGGGCTCGATGTGGCCGTTTTTCAGGTAGTACTGGCCCTCGGTGATATAGCCGGTGTTGTCGGGCACAGGGTGGGTCACATCGTCGCCGGGCATGGTGGTCACGCCCAGAATGGTGATGGAGCCTGCGTCGCCGAAGTCCACGGCCTTTTCATAGCGGGCCGCCAGACAGCTGTACAGGTCGCCGGGGTAACCGCGGTTGGAGGGCACCTGTTCCATGGTGATGGCCATTTCCTTCTGGGCGTCGGCGTAGTTGGTCATATCCGTCAGCAGCACCAGCACCCGTTTTCCGGCCAGCGCGAACTGCTCCGCCACGGCCAGCGCCATATCCGGCACCAGCGTGCACTCCACAGTGGGGTCGGAGGCGGTGTGAATGAACATCACCGTGCGGCCCATGGCGCCGCTCTTTTCCAGCGTGTCCCGGAAGAACAGATAGTCGTCGTATTTCAGTCCCATGCCGCCCAGCACGATCACGTCCACCTGCGCCTGCATGGCGATGCGGGACAGCAGCTGGTTATAGGGCTCGCCGGACACGGAGAAGATAGGCAGCTTCTGGCTCTCCACCAGCGTGTTGAACACGTCGATCATGGGGATGCCGGTGCGGATCATCTTGTTGGGTACGATACGCTTGGCCGGGTTCACGGAGGGGCCGCCGATGGGGATCATGTTCTCCGTCAGGGCCGGGCCGTTGTCACGGGGCACACCCGCGCCGTCGAAGATGCGGCCCAGCAGGTGGTCGGAGAAGGACACCATCATAGGGCGGCCCAGAAAACGGACAGGATCCGTGGTGCTGACGCCCTGGGTTCCGCTGAACACCTGTAGGGTCACCAGATCCTTGTCCAGCTTGATGACGTTGGCGTAGCTGTCGCCCACCAGCGCCAGGTCGCCGTTGCGGACGCCGGAGGCCCGGACAGTCACCACGTTGCCCACAATGGATTCAATTTTCGTATAAACTTTCTGCATCATGACTCACCTCTCAAAGCGCTGCCTTGCTCAGATAAAAGTCCTTGAGCCGTTTTTCCTGCGCCTCGAACTCCGGCGTCCGGAACTCGGTATTGTGCCAGTCCAGGAACTCCTGACGGAGCTGGTTGAAGAAGGCGCGGATCTCTTTCTTGTCGTCGAGCCTGAAATCGCGCTTCAGCACATCGTACAGTACGTCGAACTCGTAGCGCTGGCGGTCGGGGCCGCAGGCGGCGTCGATGGGGTCGAAGGAGTTCTGCTGGAGATACACCGCGTCCAGCAGCTCGCCCTTCTGATAGACGGTATAGTCCGCGTCGGAGGTGCCCTCCTCGCCGATGACCTTCATCATCTGGTTGATCTCGTTGCTGCGTTTGAGGATGGCGCGGGCCTGCTCCACCCGCTCTCTGTCCACCACGCCCTGATACTTGCTCCAGGAGTCGATGGGGTGGATGGCGGGGTACTTTCGGGCGTCGGAGCGCTCGCGGGACAGACCGTGGAACGCGCCCACCACCTTCAGCGTGGCCTGTGTCACAGGCTCCTCGAAGTTGCCGCCTGCGGGGGATACGGTGCCGCCGATGGTAACGGAGGCCACCTTGCCGCTCTTCAGCCGCACCTTACCGGCCCGCTCATAGAACGAGGCGATAACGGATTCCAGATAGGCGGGGAACGCCTCCTCGCCGGGGATCTCCTCCAGACGGCCGCTCATTTCACGCATGGCCTGTGCCCAGCGGCTGGTGGAGTCCGCCAGCAGCAGCACGTCCAGCCCCATCTGGCGGTAATACTCCGCCATGGTGACGGCGGTGTACACCGACGCCTCACGGGCGGCCACAGGCATGGAGGAGGTGTTGCAGATGATGATGGTGCGCTCCATCAGGGAGCGGCCGGTACGGGGGTCGGTCAGCTCCGGGAACTCCGTCAGCACCTCCACCACCTCGCCGGCACGCTCGCCGCAGGCCGCCACGATCACCACGTCCACGTCGGCGTTCTTGGCCTCCATGTGCTGCAGGACCGTCTTACCCGCGCCGAAGGGGCCGGGCACGCAGAAGGTGCCGCCCTTTGCCACCGGCAGGAACGTATCCACGCAGCGCAGCTGCGTTACCAGCGTCTCATCGGGCCGCAGGCGCTCCTCATAGCAGCGGATGGGCTGCTTCACCGGCCAGGAGAACACCATGGTCAGTTCCTTCTCCTCGCCCTGCTCATTCTCCAGCACCGCCACGGTGTCCCGGACGTTATACACGCCCTTTTCCCGGACGGACTTTACCTTCCACTCGTTCTTCAAGCCAAAAGGCACCATGATAAGATGGGTGAACAGCCCCTCCGGCACACTGCCTATCGCGTCGCCGGCGGTGACGGTATCACCGGGCTTCACCAGCGGGGTGAACTCCCAGTCCTTATTGGGAATGGGAGCCAGATACACGCCTCGCTCCAAAAAGAAGCCGCACTTCTCGGCCAGCTCCGGCAGGGGGTTCTGCAAGCCGTCGAACACCTGGGTCAACAGGCCGGGGCCAAGCTCCACGCTCATCAGCTCGCCGGAGAGCTCCACCTTGTCGCCCACCTGAATGCCGTTGGTCATTTCATAGATCTGCATACTGGCCGTGTCGCCGTTGACGCGGATGACCTCGCCCTTCAGGCGGTCATCCCCCACCAGCACATAGCCCACTTCATTTTTACGCACGGAGCCGGAAAAGCTGGCAGCCACCAGATTTCCGTTCACTCCGGTCACATATCCTGTCACTTTGTCCATTTTGATTCTCCTGTTTTATGATAGGCTGGCGACCTGCTGCCGGATGCTGTCCATCAGGCCGTCGAAGGCCCGCTTGCCCGTCTCGTACCGGAAGCCCCGCTGCCGCTCCAGCAGTCGCAGCTTCATGGCGTAGCCGTACAGGGCATGGTCATCGAAATTGTGCAGGCCGATCATGTCGTCCAGACGGCGGAATTCCAAGTCCAGCAGAAGCCGCTCGCCCTCCAGCGGATTCTCGGCGTTCACCGCCGCCGTCACCGTCTGCACGATGGCGGCGTCCCGGTCAGAGGGAACGGGACAGGCGCGGCCCAGCTTCACGCTGCGCTGATAGGTCAGCTCGCGGGACAGCGCCTTATAAAAAGCGGCCCATTCCGACAGCAGCGGCCCCTTGTCCGATTCCACCGTCAGCTCCTCCAGCGTCTGATACACCCCGCTGCTGACCGCCGTTTTGCACATGCCGAGAAACGCGGCATAGTCCATGGGCGGCTCGCCCTGGGTTTTCAGCATCGGCAGGCTGGAGACCAGATAGTAATAGGAAGCCACAGCGGCACCCCCTTACAGGCGCGTATCCCGGAAGAAGGGCGTCAGCATGTTGGCGATCTCCTGCTCAGAGCAGTCGAAGTAGTCGGAGCCGTCCTTGGCGGCCAGCCGGAAACCCGCGCCCACCTTTTTGGAGGGGCGAATCTCAAGCCCGGCCTTCAGCTCCTGGGCCAGCTCCTGACGGAGCCCCTCCGTCACCTGACCCACCTCTGCCGTATAGGCGGAAACGTCCTCCCCCTGCACGGCAGCCTGAATAAGCTTGGCCAGCGTGTGCTGATCCAGCGCCTTGCCCACGTCGGCGGCCAGAAGCTTCTCGAATTCCTTCTGAATCTCCTGCCGGAACGCCAGCACAGCGTCCCGCCTGGCCTGCTCAGCGTTCAGCTGGGCGCTGCTCTTGAACACCTCGATCTCCGCCCTGGCGTCGCCGCGCAGCCTGTCCGCCTCCGTTTTGGCGTCGGCCACAATGGCCTCCGCCTGCTTTCTGGCCTCTGCTACAATGGCGGCGGCTTCCCTGTTGGCGCTGTCGATGCCGTCCTTTTTGATGGAAGAAACAAGATCCTGAATCTGAAGTTCCATACTATTCACCTTCTTCGCAAAAATTCATAGATAATCCTGTAGGTATATTAGATTTATTATAATACAAACTTCATGATTTGCAATATTTTTTATAAGGAGTATCATTCAAAATACTAATCACTCGCTTCTCAACCGGGCGGCCGAAAATGGCAGGTGCGCTCCCCTTCAGTATGTCCGCATTTTAGCAGATTCCGCCCACAGACACCATGGTCAAAACGCGGCATCTGTCCGTATTGTAGCAGAATCTGTCCATGGACGCCATGGGCAAAATACAGCAGCTGCACAAATTTTGTGCAAAAACAGCGGCGGTGCGAAAGTGAAAATTTGACTCTGCCATTGACTGGTGACAAATCCGAAGGACTGTGGTATACTGCTGCCATCACATCACAAGGAGGAGACACCATGCATATCAACTGGTTCCGGGATGAGAACAACCTCATCTACATCAACGGCGCGACGCAGCTGGCAGAGCTGGAGAAAACCCTGCGCTTTCCCGGTCTGGAGGAGGCCGCCAATGAGCTGCGGCAGCACCCCACGGCAGAGGGCTTCACCATCAAGGGCCCCAAGCGCACCAGCGGGCGGCTGTTCGTGCCGGATCTGACCTTTGGCCGGCATATCGAAATGGGGGAAAACATTTTCTTCTTCATGGGCGAGATGCAGGAGTGCTACGTCATCTACTGGCCCGACGCGCCGGTGACCCAATAGCTCGCACTTTTCCCTTGCAATTGGCACGCGGCTGTGCTACACTGAGTTTCGACAAGTTCATAACAGGACAGCGTGCCGGTCTCGTAAGAGACTGGCGGCGGAATGGGGTGAGATGCCCCGCGAGAAGGTCACTGTGATGCCCGCGCGTAAAGCGCCGGGATAAGTCAGATACGAGATGCGCTGCTCCTGGGCTATCGCCATTCCCGAAGCCGAAGCGAGAAGTGTTTGTTAACGCACGACCTGCTTTGGCCGTGCGCTTTTGTTTTGTGTGGAGCGCACGGCCGGGTTTGGCTGTGCGTTATTTTTTGCAGCCGGGCGCGGCGGCCAGCCGCTTTTTTCCATCGGTGGGAGAGGGGCCTCTCCCCTCTCCCATCCTCCTCAAATTTGGGCGGGAGGGGCAGAGTCCCTCCCCTACGGACGCAAAATAAGCCTCCCTCATCAGAGGGAGGTGTCATGACCGCAGGTCATGACGGAGGGAGAGACGATAGACCGCTGCATTTCCGGTCTCTCCCCCAGTCTCGCTTGCGCTCGACAGCCCCCTCGTCAGAGGGGGCCAAAGATATATCCGTACCTATCAAAAACTCAGGCCATGCGGCCTTTTAATAATATAGAAAAAATCACACGAGAAAGGAAAATCACACATGAAGAAACGAATCTTCTCGCTGCTGCTGGCGCTGGTGATGGCGGTATCGCTGCTGCCGGTCAGCGCTTTTGCAGAGGGCGAGGATTATGACCTGCGGGTGCTGACCTTTGAGGATACCGACTATAAGGGCGGCACCAACTTTGCCAATGGCAATAACTGGTCGTCCCTGATCGACGATCCCCAGTACGGCGGCAAGCTGCTGTACGGCAGCGGCGGCGCTGGCGTCGACTCCGCAAATGAGGCTTACCAGTGGACGGACACCAACAACACCTGGCTGCACAACATTCTCTCCGAGGGTTACGGCAGCTGGTGCTATTGGAGCGGCGGCCACGCCATTTCCAACTACAACACAGGTGACATCGCGGACTACGGCGGATTTAACACACAGCTCACCGTCTATAAAAAGGGCGTTTCCGGCCTGTCCCGCACCGGCGGCGGACACAACGGCTCCAACAACTTCGCCGTACACTATGGCTATGCGGACAACTCCGACTATGGACTTGGTGCGGACGCGCTGCCCACCCTGACATTTGCCGACGGTGCGGAGCGGGTCATCGACCACATGTATGTCACCAACACCACCTATGCCCTGAACTGCTATATTGACGGCAACGGCCTGACCGCCAAGATCGGCCCGGACGACTGGGTAAAGCTGGTGGCTACTGGCTATGATACCAAGGGCGCAAAGACCGGCGAGACCGTCATCTATCTGTGCAACGGCCCGGATAACATTATCATGGACTGGACGAAGTGGGATCTGTCCAGTTTGGGCAAGGTCAGCAAGGTAACGTTCAACGTCACCGGTTCCAGCGATAACGGCTACGGCTTCTCCCAGCCCGCCTACTTCGCCTATGACGATGTGGCGGTGCGGTTTGAAAAGGCTGGCGCGGACGTTCCCGCCACCGGCGTGACGCTGGACAAAACGACGCTGAGCCTGACCGAGGGCGAGTCCGCCACTCTGACCGCCACCGTGGAACCGGAGAACGCTACCGACAAGGCCATCGTCTGGACTTCCTCCGATAACGCGGTCGCTACCGTGGAAAATGGCGTTGTCACCGCTGTAAAGGCCGGTACGGCCACCATCACCGCCGCCTGCGGCAGCGCAAAGGCGGAATGCACCGTCACGGTAACGGCGGCACCGGCAGGCCCCATCAGCGTGAAGGTGGGATCCGCAGCCTATCCCGTCAAGCCGATCGATGGTCAGGCGGGCAAATATCACGCTGCCGTCCCCTATGGCAGTAACGCTACCATCGAGGTCAAGGACGCTGCTTTCCTGATGGTAACGAACAGCAAAGGCGGCTACCTCAATGATGAGGGCAGCAATCCCTTTACGTTGACCGCCGCGCAGCTGGACAAGCTTCTGATCAGCAAGGATATTCCGTTCACCCCGGCAAACAGCGCCAGCAAGGTCGCCTATCTGTCCATTATGGACGCTATGGCGGGCACCAGCTATGAGCTGTACATCGAGCTGACCCGCAAAGCCGTTCCCGCCACCGGCGTGACGCTGAGCGAGACAGCGCTGAGCCTGCGCCCCACCGAAAAAGCGACTCTGGCTGCCACTGTGGCCCCGGAGAACACCACCGACACGCTGGTGTGGACATCCTCCAATGACGCGGTCGCCACCGTGAAGGACGGCGTCATCACCGCTAAGAGCGAGGGCACCGCCACCATCACCGCCGCCTGCGGCAGCGCAAAGGCAGAGTGTGTCGTCACCGTTTTGTCTCCCATTCCGGCTACCGGCGTGACGCTGGATAAGACGGCGCTGAAGCTGTACGAGGGCGACGCCGCCAAACTGACCGCCATGGTGAAACCGGAGGATACTACCGATAAGACCATCGTCTGGACTTCCTCCGATAAAACGATCGCTACTGTCAAGGACGGCGCCGTCACCGCTGTGAAGGCCGGTACGGCTACCATCACCGCCGCCTGCGGCGAAGCAAAGGCCACGTGCGCCGTCACCGTGAAGGCTCCCGTAGCACCCGCTCAGAAGGACGGCGTGTATCAGATCGGCACGGCGGACGAGCTGGTCTGGTTCGCCAAGCAGGTCAACGGCGGCAGCACCGCCATCTCCGGCGTGCTGATGGCGGAGATCGACCTGAACGGCTTCGACTGGACGCCGATCGGTAGCAGCGCGAAGAAATTTTCCGGCAGCTTCGACGGCGCGGGCTATGCCATCAAGAACCTGACCATCGACTACCAGACGGCCAAATCCGGCGAGCGGCTATATCTGGGTCTGTTCGGCTACGCGGAGGGCACGAAGGACAACCGCGCCGCCATCAAGAACCTGACGGTTCAGGGCAGCGTGAACGCCGGCAGCGAGTTCTCCGTCTATTCGGGCAACGTGGCCGGTGTGGTGGCCTGCGGCAGCTATGTGGATGTCTCCGGCGTGATCTCCCGCGTTAACGTGACCGTGGACGCTAAGGTCGGCAGTGCCTGCGGTGTGGGCGGTCTGGCCGGTGTGCTGATCAACAGCACCGCGACCAACTGCGGTAGCGAGGGCAATGTGTCCGGCGTGAAGAATCTGGGTGGCCTTTGCTACGAGTTTTACGCAGGCACGATGACCGGCTGCTATAACACCGGCGCGGTCTCCGGCAGCGGCACGTGTGTAGGCGGCATCATGGGCTATGCCAAGCAGGCCGCCATCAAGGACGTGTACAACACCGGCGCAGTCTCCACCACGAAGAATCTGGTAGGCGGTCTGGTGGGCGAAATGGAGAATTCCAGCCTGACCAATGGCTACAGCACCGGTAAGATCACCGTGAGCGAATCCGGCGGCAGCTCTGTTGGCGCTGCGGTAGGCTGGGCCGATACGCTCTCCAATGTCTACTATCTGGAAGGCACTTCTGAGAAGGGCGTCGGCCGTGACGGCACCGCTACCGCCAAGACCGCCGACGAGCTGAAGGCCAAGACCATGCCCGCCGCGCTGGGCAACGGCTTCAAGCGGGATCTGGGCAGCGTCAACGGCGGCTATCCCGTGCTGAGCTGGCAGACCTCCGACTGCAAGCATGTCTGGAAGGACGGTAAGTGTGAGACCTGCGGCATCGCCTGCAAGCACGTCTGGAAGGACGGCAAGTGCGAGACCTGCGGCGTCGCCTGCAAGCACGTCTGGAAGGACGGTAAGTGCGAGACCTGCGGCATCGCCTGCAAGCACGTCTGGAAGGACGGCAAGTGCGAGACCTGCGGCGTCGCCTGCAAGCAC
>OLPI01002202.1_pt1 | contig 15722 bp, 15 predicted proteins | sample 1672361 | NCBI WGS metagenome assembly OLPI01 (sample SAMEA3136675, study PRJEB25190) | human gut metagenome
CGCCGGGGGATGCTTTTTCTTATTTCCGTTTTCCGAGTACCAGCGGCAGACCGCCGATAAGTACCGCCGCGATCAGGGAGACTGCTGCCTTAAAGGGCCAGAGGATTTTCAGCGTTTCCACAAAGACCACGGCCGGCTCCGCCTCTAATTTGATGCGGAATCCGGGGATAGCAAAGCTCATGATCATGTATACCGCAGCAAAACCCACAACAAATAGAACAATGAAGAGACTTTTACGTTTCATATTTGTTCCTCCTTGTATACCGATACATACCGATATTGCTACATCTCGCTATATAGAAAGTATACCAAAATACAAAATAATGTCAATTACAAAAGGGTTACGCGGCAGTAACAGTTGTTTTCATAGAATGGACCGTCAACGGCCAAACTACGGCAAAGGAGTGATGGTATGATACCCTGCATCGACAGCTGTCGCTGGCAGCAGGACGGCGTGTGCACGCTGGACACCTGCGACAACGCGATTGGCCAACCAAGCGCTTCCCACCCTTGCCTCCATTATGTGCCTATTGTCCCCGAGCCAGCAGCTGCAACGCCCGGGAGATATTCGCCACAGGAAGAAGCTCCAAACCAACGGGTGCCTTCAGATCTTTGACCTTATGAGCTGGCACCATGCATTGCGTAAAGCCTAAACGCTTTACTTCCGACAGGCGTTGTTCCATGTGGGTGATGCTGCGTATCTCGCCGGAAAGACCCACCTCCCCTATCGCCGCCATCGTGCTGGGGACAGGTTTATCCAAATAACTGGAGGCGATGGCTACCACCGCCGCCAGGTCGGCGGCAGGCTCATCCAAAGTCAAGCCGCCGATGATATTCAGATAGGCATCACACTGGCTGACTTTCAGGCTGCCGCGCTTTTCCAGTACCGCCAACAGCATGGAGGCACGGTTGTAGTCAAAGCCGTTGCTGCTGCGCATGGGACGTGCCCCGGCACAGGGCGCCAGCAGGGCCTGCACCTCCGCCAGCACGGGCCGCGCGCCCTCCATCACGCAGGTAACACAGGTGCCGGAGGCGTCGGCGGGGCGGCCGGAAAGCAGCATTTCTGAGGGGTTCTCCACTTCACGGAGCCCGGCGTCCAGCATCTCGAACACGCCGATCTCGTTGGTGGCGCCGAAGCGGTTTTTTGCCGCCCGCAGGATGCGGTATGTCATGTGCCTGTCGCCCTCGAAGTACAGCACACAGTCCACCATGTGCTCCAGCACCTTAGGACCGGCGATAGAGCCTTCTTTGTTCACATGGCCAATGACAAATACCGTGACCCCCTGCCCCTTCGCCAGCTGCATCAACGCCATGGTGCAGTCCTTCACTTGCCCCACGCCGCCGGCGGGTGCGTCCAGTTCCTCGTTATACAGGGTCTGGTAGTTCTGCATATCCACCACAGGGATCCAGCCGTTATCATAGGCATATTTCATATAGCCCAGCACATAGTTATAGTCGGCTAAAAAGCCTGCTGCCGGGGGATACAGACGGATGACGAAGAAAGTCTTGTCCGGGTTTTTATTTCCAAAAGACTTTTTCTGCTCCGGCATGGTCAGGTTTTTGTAGGCTTCCCACACGGCCATGCTGGCCTTGAACACCCACTCTGGGGCATGGGCCGGTATCCAGGAACGCATCTTGTCCAGAAAGCTGTTCATATCATTGTCCTTTTAACGCAAAAGGCTGCTGCCCGGTGTTTGCGGTGCAGCAGCCTCCTTTGGTTCAGTGTGAAAAAATCACTTATTCTTCTTGCTGGCGGCCTTCATGCGGAGGTCATGGTCCAGGATGCGCTTGCGGATGCGCAGGTTCTCGGGGGTGACTTCCAGCAGCTCGTCGGGGGCCAGGAATTCCAGGCAGCCCTCCAGGCTGAACTTGCTGACGGGCACCAGGCGCAGGGCATCGTCGCTGCCGGAAGCGCGGGTGTTGGTCAGGTGCTTGGTCTTGCAGACGTTGACGGTGATGTCCTCGCCGGTCGGGGTGTAGCCGACGACCTCGCCCGCGTAGACCTTCTCGCCTGCGTTGACGATCAGGGTGCCGCGCTGCTGGGCGTTGAACAGGCCGTAGGTGACGGCGTCGCCGGTATCAAAGCTGATGAGGGAGCCGGTGGAGCGGGTCTGGATGTCGCCGCACCATTCCTCGTAGCCGTCGAAGATCGTGTTCATGATGCCCTCACCGTGGGTGTCGGTCAGGAACTGGCTGCGATAGCCGAACAGGCCGCGGCTGGGCATACGGAACTCGATGCGGGAGCGGCTGTTCATCATCTGCATGTTCATCAGGATGGCCTTGCGGGCGCCCAGAGCGGTCATGACGTTGCCCTGATAGGTCTCGGGCACGTCGACGACAACGCGCTCCATAGGCTCCATGATCTTGCCGTTCTCCTCGTGGGTCAGAACGTGCGGGGGGCTGACCTGCAGCTCATAGCCTTCACGGCGCATGGTCTCGATGAGGATGGACAGGTGCATCTCACCACGGCCCATGACACGGAAGGAATCGGTGGTGGCGGAGTCCTCCACCTTCAGGGCCACGTCCTTCAGCAGTTCCTTCTGCAGACGGTCGCGGATCTGACGGCTGGTGACGAACTTGCCCTCACGGCCGGCCAGCGGGCTGTCGTTGACCGAGAAGGTCATCTCCACGGTGGGGTCGTTGATCTTGACGAAGGGCAGCGGCTCCACGTTGGAGGGGCTGCACAGGGTGTTGCCGATGGTCACGTCCGGCAGACCGGAGAATGCCACGATGTCGCCTGCGGTGATGTTGTCGCACGGCTGACGGCCGTTGGCCTGGAAGTCGTACAGCTTGGTCAGACGGCCGCGCATCTTCAGGTCGGGGTTGTGCCAGTCGCACACGACCACTTCCTCGCCCACCTTGGCAACACCGTTCTGGATGCGGCCGATGCCGATGCGGCCCACGAAGTCGTTGTAGTCCACAGAGGACACCAGCATCTGGAAGGGAGCCTCAGGGTCGCCCTCGGGCGGCTTGATGGTGCTCAGCAGGGTGTCGAACAGGGGGATCAGGTCGGTGCCCGGCACATCCGGGTCCAGGCTGGCGGTGCCGTCGCGGCCGCAGCAGAACAGCATGGGGCAGTCCAGCTGTTCGTCGGTAGCGCCCAGGTCCATCAGCAGGTACAGCACCTCGTCGATGACCTCCTTGATGCGGGCATCGGGACGGTCGATCTTGTTGATAGCCACCACAAGGCTCAGGTTCTGCTGCAAAGCCTTCTGCAGCACAAAGCGGGTCTGGGGCATGCAGCCCTCGGCAGCGTCCACCAGCAGCAGCACGCCGTTGACCATCTTCAGCACGCGCTCCACTTCGCCGCCGAAGTCGGCGTGGCCCGGGGTATCGACGATGTTGATCTTCACGCCCTTGTAGGTGCAGGAGCAGTTTTTGGCCAGAATGGTGATGCCGCGCTCACGCTCGATATCGCCGCTGTCCATCACGCGCTCGGCCACGGCCTGATTGTCGCGGAAAGCGCCGCTCTGACGCAGCAAGGCATCCACCAGGGTGGTCTTGCCGTGGTCAACGTGAGCGATAATGGCAACGTTGCGCAAATCGTTACGAACCATAAATAACTACCTCTCTATTTTGAATCTCTGTAGAAGTTACGTCATACGAATAAAGTTTATCTCAGTTGGGGGTGGTTTGTCAAGATTGTATAAAAACTTTTTCAAAATTTCAGCGCTTTGCCCGATAACTCTTTACACGATTTGGGCAGATGGACGCGGCGAGTTATGCTATACTAAGGATGCAAAACCGAACTGGGAGGTGTATCTATGAAGCTCACATTTTTGGGAGCCAACCACGAGGTCACGGGCAGCTGCACCCTGCTGGAAGCAGCTGGGCAGCGCTACCTCATCGACTGCGGCATGGAGCAGGGAAAGGATGTTTACGAGAACCAGCCCTTTCCTGTGGCACCGGGTGAAATTGACGGCGTGCTGGTGACCCATGCGCATATCGACCACACAGGCCAGCTGCCGCTGCTGGTGCGCAACGGCTTCCGGGGCAGGATCTATGCCACCAAGCCCACGGCCCAGCTGTGCAGTATCATGCTGCGGGACTCTGCCCACATTCAGGAGTTTGAAGCTGAGTGGAAGAACCGCAAGGCGAAGCGTGCCGGTGCCGAGCCGGTGGAGCCGATGTACACCGTGCAGGATGCCGAGGCGGCCATGCAGCTGTTCCGGGGCATGGAGTATAACACGAAGATCGAACTGGCCCCAGGCCTTGTCATCCGCTTCATTGATGTGGGCCATCTACTGGGTTCTTCCAGCATCGAGATCTGGGTCACTGAGAGCGGCACCACCACCAAGCTGGTCTTTTCCGGGGATATCGGCAACCAGCATCAGCCCATCATCAAGGACCCGACAACGATCCGGGACGCGGACTATGTGTTTATGGAGTCTACGTATGGCGACCGCAGCCACGGTCCCCGCCCGGACTATGTGGGGGAGCTGAGCAGGATCCTGCAGCGCACCTTTGACCGGGGCGGCAATGTGGTCATCCCCAGCTTTGCGGTGGGCCGTACCCAGGAGCTGCTCTACTTTATCCGTGAAATCAAAAAAGAGGGTCTGGTCACCGGCCACGGCAATTTCCCGGTCTACATCGACAGCCCCCTTGCCATTGAGGCGACCCGAATCTTCAAAGATACCGACCCCGACTGCTTTGACGAGGATACCCGGGCGCTGCTGGCCCAGGGCATCGACCCCATCCAGTTCCCGGGGCTGCAGGTCAGCGTGACCAGCGATGAGTCCCGGATGATCAACGCCGACCGGGTGCCCAAGGTCATCATCTCGGCCAGCGGCATGTGCGAGGCAGGCCGCATCCGCCACCACCTCAAGCACAATCTGTGGCGGCCGGAGTGCACGATCCTTTTTGTGGGCTATCAGGCCGTGGGAACGCTGGGCCGCACCCTGATCGATGGTGCCGTCAATGTGAAGCTGTTCGGTGAGACCATCGACGTGCAGGCAGAGATCTGTCAGCTGACGGGCCTTTCTGGCCATGCCGACCGCGAGGGCCTGCTGGCCTGGGTGAACGCGTTCAGCCCCAAACCCAAGCGGGTGTTCGTCATCCATGGCGAGGACGAGGTGGAGAACATCTTTGCCCAGACCCTGACCGAGCAGGGCTTTACTGCCTGTGCCCCTTACAATGGGGAGCAGTGGGCCATTGGGGCCGAGGGTGCGGTCTGCCTGCAGGAAGGCTCTCGTGTCCGGCTGGAGCACAAGCCCAGTGAGGGCGCGTCCCGCGCCGCAACGGTGTTCCAGCGGCTGGTCAGCGCCGGCAAGCGGCTGCTCCGCGTCATCGAGCACAACGAGGGCGGGGCCAACAAGGATCTTGCCAAGTTTGCCGACCAGATCAACGCCCTGTGCGACAAGTGGGACAGATAACCATAGAACCAGAAAAAACAGCACGCCGTTCAGTTTCGGCGTGCTGTTTTTGGTTGAAAGGGAAAAGGCTCTGCCGGGAGAAACGGCAGAGCCTTTTCGGGGTATGGAGAAAAGTGTGTGGGAGAAGAGCATGGAGGGCGCTACTGGTCGTCAGAGAGGCTTTGGGAGGAAGCCTTGTCTGCAGCATCCGGGGAGAAGGGGCGGTGCAGTGTTTTGTACCGCCTGTACCGGATGCCGAGCAACGTGAATGCAACGCCGGTGACAAAGGAGCCGACGCTGACCACGATATAAGCATCAGCGCCGCTGTGCAGCAGCACCGAGCCGTACCCGGCCAGAACGATGGAAAGACCCGGAACATGCTCCTGATACAGCAGGGACGCAATGCCGACTGTCAAAAACAGACAAACTGCGGAGAGAGTGCAGTTGATTCGATGTGCCCGCCTTTGACGAAGCCTGCGTGTGCGGCGGCGAATTTCCTCCATACGAACACTCGCCTTCTGGGTCATGGACAGTCCCTCCTTTTGAGAGATCATCAGAGCGGCTGCTTTCCGTCCTCTCTATCTCCTATAATACAGTTCGCGCCGATTCCTTTCACCCAAATTTGAAAAAAGTTCAAAAAAATTTCCCGCTCCGGAAAAGAGCGGGAAACGGTCAGCGAAAAACAGTGTGCCTGCCCCTGTGGAGCAGCCTTGCCGCAAACAGGGTGACGATGATGGCAGAAGGAAAGAAGTACCCGACCATCTGCCAGAAGCCGTCGGCGGTGATCAGCAGATTGTAGATGCCGTGCAGCACCATGCAGACCCCCAGAATCCCCACCGTGCCGGTGCAGGTGAGCCACGGACGGCGGAACACATAGGCCAGTGCCAGACCGGTCAGGATGCCGCAGACCAGATGCAGGGCCCCGGCGGACATGCCGCGGATGAGCAGGAAAACAAAACTTCCTGCACCGTTTTCGGTCAGGTAGCAGACGTTTTCAAAGGTAGCAAAGCCCACTGCAATGCCAATGGCCGCAGGAGTCAGCTTGTGGGAATCCGGCTCAAAGATCAAAAAGTAGAGCAGCAGAGGCAGCAGCTTCAGGATCTCCTCGCAGACAGGTGCGATCTCAATGGCGGTGGTCACGGCACTGCACTGGTGCCGCCCCATGAAAAAGCTGCTGACATAAGCCGAAAGCAGGCAGGTGGCCATGCCCAGCACCACGAACAGGGTAAAGCGCCGAGGGCTGCCCGATATGAACAGCAGGGAGAGCAGCATGGGAAGCGCCAGGCACAAAAAGATATTTTCAATGTAGGTCATGGGGCTCCTCCTGCAGGATATGGGGCAGGAAGCTGACCAGCGTGAGGGTCAACAGGATGTCCACAGCATAGTAAAGGTTGAACCGGGTGTAATCACGGATGAACTCGGAGGCAACGAACAGAAGGATCTGCAAGGACATTTCAAACAAAAGTGCGATCTCATAAGGCCGGAGCCGTTTTTCCTTTTGCAGGGCCGAAAAACAGAGGTAAGCCAACGCGCCAAAGGTGAGCGCCAGGGCACCAGACATCAGCGGAGAGGGGCCAAACACCTGCACCCGCATGACAACTCCGGCAATGACTACCCCGGCCGCCAGCGCAAAAGGGGAGAACGGCGGGCGCAGGCCCTCCCAATACAGGATCTCCAGTGAGAGAAAAAAGAAATACGAGGCCATCCAGGAGCATTCGGCCACATAAAACACCTGCGGCCCATGGCCCAGAATAATCAGATGGAGCAGGTAGTACAAAGTGCCCATCATAAAGCTGGCGTAGCCGAACGCCAGGATCAGGCAGGAGCGGCTGCTGCGCCGGAAGGCGAGGAGAAAGGCGAGGAGCGCCATCGCAGCCAGCACGATCACCTGAAAGGTGTTGTCAATGATCTCAAAGCTCATCGTCGTCCCTCGTGTGCTTCTTTTCACTGCTGCGGCGCAGGCGGTAGAGCAGGATGGTCACGCAGGAGCCCAGCAGGAACGAGAGTACGCCCACCAGGATATAACCGTCGGCTCCGCGCTCACTCAGCATCCCGGCGGTGCCGGTGGGGGAAACATGCAGCGCGACCGATGTGCCTGCCCAGCCGGGCATGGCAAGGCCCAGGCAGACCACCAGCACAAGACAGGCCGCCATACAGCCTGCATCGATCAGCAGCATCTGCCGTGCGCGCGCCTGACGCTGCAGCTGGGCCGTGCGCTGGCGGATCAGCGCCATCCGTTCGGCATCAGTTTTCATACTGATATCCCTCCTGTTCCAAAAGTTGTTTCAGCTGCTGCTTGCCCCGGTACACAAGGTTCGTTACCTGCTGCTCGGTGCGTCCCAGCACCTGTGCGGCCTGCCGGTAGCTCAGTCCTTCAAAATAAACCAGAAAAAGTGTCTCCCGGTATTCCTTTTTGAGCTTGCCCAGTGCGGCGTATAGCTGCTGGTGCTGTTCGTTCTGGAATAGCCCGGTTTCGGCCAGTGCCTCGTCCGGCAGTTCAAAAGGCAGTTCCTCCAGCGGCAGAAAAAACCGCCGCCGGGTCTTGCAGCGCAATGCGAGATTGCGCCCGGTTTTATAGAGGTAAGCCTTGAAGCAGCCATCCTGAATGGGCCGCTCTCTTGCAAAAATATGGGCAAAGGCCTCGATCATCAGATCCTCTGCCTCGTGGATATCGCCCAGCACGCCGTTGATGTAAAGGGTCAGCGCGTCGCCATACCGCTCCACCAACAGCTGAGCGGCAGCTTCGTCTCCGGCCAGATACTTCCGGTAGGCTGTTTCGTCTGAGACCATCCGGTTGTTCCTTTCCGTGTTGTACACATTTCATCTTGTCTATTTTATATAAGATGAAAGAAATTTGCAAGGGAAAATACGAAAAAGCACTCCATTCTCTTCCAATTTGTGATATAATAAACTGATTTCGCCTGTTTTTCGTGCAGAAGGCGGGCGGCTGAAATTATTGGAGGGGACAAATTTATTATGGAACGTGAAACGCTGAAATCGCGGCTGGGCTTCATCCTGCTGTCGGCAGGCTGTGCCATCGGCATTGGCAACGTGTGGAAATTTCCTTATATGGCAGGTCAGGGCGGCGGAGGAGCCTTTGTACTGTTTTACCTGCTGTTCCTGGTCATTCTGGGTCTGCCCATTATGACCATGGAATTTGCTGTGGGCCGTGCCAGCCGCAAAAGCCCGGTGCGCGCCTATCAGGTACTGGAAAAGCCGGGTCAGAAGTGGCATATCCACGGCTACTTTACCCTGATCGGCTGTTACCTGCTGATGATGTTCTACACCACCGTTGCAGGCTGGATGCTGCACTATTTCTATATGACCGCCGCCGGAAAGCTCTCCGGCTTGAACGCAGACGAGGTGGCGGGCAAGTTCACCGAGATGCTGGCAAGCCCCGGCATTATGACCTTCTGGATGGTGTTCGTGGTCGTTCTGAGCATTCTGGTCTGCGCTAAGGGCCTGCAGAATGGTCTGGAGCGTGTGACCAAGGGCATGATGATCGCCCTGCTCCTCATCATGGTCATTCTGGCTGTGAACAGCCTTTTCATGGATGGCGCAAAGGAGGGTCTTTCCTTCTTCCTGGTGCCTGACTTTGGCCGCATGAAGGAGGTAGGCATCGTCAACACCTTGGTGGGTGCGATGAATCAGGCCTTTTTCACCCTGAGCCTGGGCATCGGTGCTATGTCTATTTTTGGCAGCTACATCGGCAAGGAGCACTCCCTGCTGGGCGAGAGCGTCCGTGTGGTGGTGCTGGATACCTTTGTGGCCATCACGGCCGGTCTCATCATCTTCCCGGCCTGCTTTACCTTTGGTGTGGATCAGACTGCAGGTCCCAGCCTGATCTTCATTACTCTGCCCAACATTTTTGCCAACATGGCGCTGGGGCGGCTGTGGGGCAGCCTGTTCTTCCTGTTCATGGCATTTGCGGCCCTGTCCACCGTGCTGGCGGTGTTTGAGAACATCATCTGCTGCGGCATGGAGCTGACCGGCTGCACCCGTAAAAAGTCCAGTTTGGTCAACCTGTTCCTCATCATCCTGCTGTCCATGCCCTGCGTGCTGGGGTATAACCTCTGGGCCTGGGATGGATTTGCCGTGTTTGGCGGTGCGGTGCTGGACTTTGAGGATTTCCTTGTCAGTAACCTGTTCCTGCCGCTGGGCAGCCTGGTCTACCTGCTGTTCTGCGTTTCCCGCTATGGCTGGGGCTGGGACAACTATAAAAAAGAAGTCAACACCGGCGAGGGGATGAAGATCCACGATTGGATGCGTGGTTACCTGACCTACGGTCTGCCCGTGATCGTGCTGTTCATCTTCGCCTTTGGCATCTACGACAAGTTCTTTGCATAAGGAAATAAACCCTCTCAGTCTCGCATTCGCTCGCCAGCTCCCCAAGGAGGGCAACGCATCTGATGGGTAAGCAACTTGCACAGCCTGAAGTCAGAGCAGCAATTGCCTCACCCTTTGGGAGAGGCGGAAGCACTGACGGAGAGGGTGTTTTTGTTGGAGGACACAATGCACATTTTGATCTGTGATGATGATGCGGTATTTGCTGCCCGCGTGGAAACGCTCGTCCGGGATTTCTTTGCGCGGCGGGGTCTGCAGGTGGAATGCACCGTCTGCCACAGCGGGGAAGAGACACTGGCCCGGCGGGACCTTGATCTGTATCAGGTGGCGCTGCTGGATGTGGATCTGGACACCATGAACGGCATCTCACTGGGAAAGCAGTTGCGCCAGTGCAGCCCGGAGATCTGCCTGGTGTATGTGTCGGCCTATCTGGAATTTGCCCCGGAGGGCTACACCGTGAATGCGTTCCGCTATATCCTCAAGCGCGATCTGGACTGCCAGCTGCCCCGCTGTCTGGATGCCATTCTGCACGAGCAGGATCACCGGGCTCCCAAGACCCTGACCATCCGGCAGAACCGCACCGAGACCGAGCTGCCCTACGACAGCATCTACTACCTCGAAAGCGACCTGCGCAAGATCAACGTTTACGGGGATGTGGCCCACCAGCCCCTGTGTTCCTACTATGGCAAGCTGAATGAGCTGCCGCAGGCCCTGTTTGAGAACGGCTTTCTGCGGGTGGGGCGGAGCGCGGTGGTCAATATGAAGTACATCCGGCAGATCAGCAGCTATATGGTCACCCTGCGCAATGGGGTCAAGCTGGGCGTGAGCCGGAACGGCTATGCTGAGATCCGCAGCACCTATCTGGAATGGAAGGGGCAGTTTGGGGATGACTAAGGAAATGCTCTTGATGGGGCATCTGGTCTGCATTGGCCAGTGGGCGGCCTTTATCATGGTGAACCATGCATTTCTGGGCCGCGGCAGGAGATTCCGCTTCCCCTGCCTGTGGGCAGCCCTGCTGGCAGCAGTATTTCTGGCGGCCTCGATCCGGCATGACATTGGCTTTTTCAATGTTGAATCTGTGATTTTGAATGTTATCTACCTGTTGGTCACGGTGCTCTTTTTCGGCGGAAGCTGGAACCAGAAGCTCTCGGCCTGCCTTGTCAACGGCATTATGTGCCTGCTGACGGAAAATACAGTCAGCTACACCTTTGCCTGGTGTAAGCACATTCCCGTCCGGGAGGTCTGGCGCTACCGCAGCTGTCTGTTCCTGCTGGTTGCTGCTGTTGTGGGGGCTGGCCTGCTTGCAGCCTACATTATCCGGCGCTGGCGGCGGGAGCAGGCGTTGACCCCGCTGCAGATGTTGGTCATGTCATTTTTTCCTGGCATCGTTGTGGCGCTGAACATCGTGCTGATGGTATCCGGCGGCAGTGAAGTGCCCAGCATGATGAACATGATGTTGACCTTTGGTCTGACCATAGCAGTGCTGATCCATCTGGGGATCGTGCAGATGGTCAACGACCAGATGCTGCTGCAGCAGACACTGATGGTGGAGGCTGTGCGCCAGAAGAAGAGCGCAGAAGCTCTTCTGGAATCCTACAAGACCCAGCGGCGGCTGACCCATGAGTTCACCAACCACACCGAGGCACTGGCTCTGCTGCTTCAGCAGGGCGATTACGAGGGAGCAAAGGCCTACCTTTCCACGCTCACAAAGACCATTGCGGCGAATACCACCATTATGAACACCCACAACCCCTTATTGGATGCCCTGCTCAGCAAAAAGTACGAGGAAGCCAGCCGAAAAGGGGTCATGGTCTATTTTGATCTGCCCGATCTGCGGGATATGCCCATGGACCAGACGGATCTTGTGATCGTGCTCTCCAATCTGCTCAACAATGCCATTGAGGCCGCCGCGCAGGCTGATCCTCCGGAGGTCTATGTGCGGATGCGGAAGAGCGAGGACGAGGTGGTGCTTTCCGTCCGCAACCGGGTGGAGAAGGACCTGAACCTCGTGGACGGTCAGCTGCCCCGCATCTCTCAGAAAGGGGCGGGCCATGGCTTCGGGCTGTGGAACGTGCGGGATGTGCTGAAAAAATACGGCGGCGAATATACCATCAGCTGCCGGGAGTGCTGGTTCCGCTTTACCTGCACCATCCCGCTCCGCAAGTTATGACATGAAACCCTGCAGAATATGACATTTGGGGTGAAAGTTTCATCGGAATCTGCTACAATGAAACCAAGTTAAAGGCAGGAGCGCCTCCCCGCTGTATGGTTTGCGGCCGACAGAGGAAGGAACATCCGGGAACGCAGGCGTGTGTGCGTGGGCCGGAACGTCTTTACGAATAAAAAGTCTGACGAAGCTCTGAATGGCGATCTTGGGGGATTGCTGCAGATAGAGACCTTCTGAATGCACTGCATCTGCACGGCATCGTATGTGGGAATGGGATGCCGGGCGGTGCTGCCGGAGGGAGCTTTGTCGGGCTTTTTTGTTTGAGATCAGGCCGGAAGGAGGACGGTGTGGAGCATGGCTGCACCTGCACGGAAGCGGGCATCCTGCTGGATATCTTCACTCCGATGCGGGAGGATTTCGTGTAACAAACAAAAAAAGGCAGTGCGCCGCGTGGGACGCACTGCCTTTTGCTTTTGTACCGATTATTCCGGCTTCACCTGCAGCTCCTGCTCACAGTAGATGCAGCGGTATTTGCCGTTGGAGCTCATCTCAAAGATCTGGTCGCATTCCTCTTCAATGGAAGAGATGCAGCGGGGATTGCGGCACCGCACAATGTTCACCAGACGCTTGGGGGGCTTCGGCTTTTCCTTGCGCACAGCCTTGCCGTTTTCGATCACGGTCACGCTGATGTCAGGGTCAAGGTAGGCCAGCACGTCCAGGTTCAGCCAGGAGGCATCCCCCTCGACCTTGATGATGTCTTTGCGGCCGCAGTCGGCCTTGTGGGAGCGCGCATTCTGGATCAGTGCCACGTTGGCGGTCTTGTTGCCGGTGATGCCCAGCAGCTCCATCAGGCCCACAGCGGTGCCTGCCTTGATGTGGTCGATCACAATGCCGTTCTGGATCTCGTCAATATTCAGCATATCAGTTGCCCTCCTTCGGTGCCTTGGGGTCAGCAAGACCCAGCAGCGTCATGATCAGTGCCATGCGGATGTATACGCCGTTCTGCACCTGCTCAAAGTAGGCAGCACGGGGATCGTTGTCCACATCCAGTGCGATCTCGTTCACGCGGGGCAGGGGATGCAGCACTGCCATTTCAGGCTTGGCAAGGGCCATCTTTTCGCTGGTCAGGATGTAGCTGTTCTTCAGGCGGATGTAATCCTCCTCGTTGAAGAAGCGCTCCTTTTGCACACGGGTCATGTACAGGATGTCCAGCTCGGGCATGGATTCCTCCAGGCTCCGGGTCTCACGGTACTCGATGCCGTTGGCCTCCAGCACATCCTTGATGATGTAGTCGGGCACCCGCAGCTCCTCGGGGCTGATGAGCACAAAGCGGATGTTCTTGCAGCGTGCCATGGTCTTGATGAGAGAATGGACGGTGCGGCCGAACTTCAGATCGCCGCACAGGCCGATGGTCAGATTATCCAGCCGACCCATCCGGGTGCGGATGGTCATCAGATCGGTCATGGTCTGGGTGGGGTGCTGGTGGCCGCCGTCACCGGCATTGATGACCGGGATGCGGGAGTAGCGGGAAGCGCGGAACGGTGCGCCTTCTTTGGGATGGCGCATTGCCACGATATCAGCATAGCAGGAGACCACACGGATGGTGTCTGCAACGCTTTCTCCCTTGGAAGCGCTGGAGACGGTCTCGCTCGGGAAGCCCAGCACATGGCCGCCTAGATTCAGCATGGCGGCCTCAAAGGAAAGGCGGGTGCGGGTAGACGGCTCATAGAACAAGGTGGCGAGCTTTTTGTGAGCCGCAACGTCCTGGTAAGCGGCAGGGTCGGAGCGGATGCGGTCGGCCAGATCCAGCAGAGAGGTGATCTCTTCCTGGCTGAAATCCAAGGGATCGATGAGATGGCGCATGAATTTTACCTCCGTCAAAGTAATTTTCGTAGAATGGAAAAATCGAAGAAATTTGTGTAATAACTCAGTGAGCGCATGACCGGGTGGCACAGACGGTTGAAGCAGATCTCATCCAGCAACAGCATGGCCTCGCCGGGGGCAAGACGCATGGCAGCCCGGATGGCCTCGTCGCCGCAGCTGGCCTTAAGGTGGGCCACATTCGAGGAGATCTGCTGGTTGCATTCCTGCTCCAGGATGTCGAACACGCCGCCGCTCAGGTCGATGCGGGTGTAGTCCCGGCTGCCAAAGAGGGCGCGGGGCAGATAATCGATGGAGTAGATGACCGGGGTGGTGTCGGCCAGGATGCGTTTTTTGATGCAGATGACCTCATCCCCCGGTGCAATGGCAAGATCCCGGGCAAGCTCGGCTCCGGCGCGGATGGGATAGATCTGGATGCCATCGGCGTGGGGGTAGCTGCCAAAGCTGCGGATCAGCGGGTAATATTCCAGCTTCTGGTCAAGGCGACTGCGTAGGCCGAGCACGGTGCGGTTGACCACTGTGCCAATGCCGCGCACGCGCTCGATGTAACCGGCGCGCTCCATCTCGCTCAGCGCGTCCCGGATCACGGTACGGCTGACACCGAGTTCCGCGGCCAGATCGACCTCGGCGGGCAGGCGGTCGGCATCGGCGTAGCGGCCGGTGCGCAGTTCTTCCAGAAGCGCCGCGACGACACGGTCACTGATGACCGCACCGCCCAGGCGGATGGATGACGAAGAGCTGGATTCTTTCATGGGCTGTTCCTCCGGTTCGCGGGCGGGGCAGTGCCCGCCTGGACTTGGGAAAACCTGCCCTGCATCCCAAAAGCTGCGCCGGACAGATTTTCTTACTTTCATTATAGCATGATTTGACTTTATTTTGAATGGTAATTATACTGGAATCCAGCAGAAAGTATGATTTTATTTTTGGAGGGTTCACAAAATGGAACTGATACTGCAAAAAGTGTGTGGCCGGCCTGCACAGCTTCCCATTCGCCTGCGCCGGTGCGGCCCTGCGGATGCCGCCGCATTCTTTGCTTTGCAGAACGAAGTGCGGGCCGCTATGCCCCACCCGGAGCAGTTTGTGCCGGACACGCTGGAAAACATCACGGCCTACCTGAGGGAGGACCTGTGCATCGGGGCATACGACGGCGAACGGCTGGGGGCGTACTTTATCCTGCGTTACTGCGGCCGGAGCGCGCACAACTATGCGGCCTTTCTGGGGGTGCCCCGGGAGGAGTGGGAGCACTGGGCCAATGCGGACAGCGCAGTGGTCCACCCGGACTGGCGGGGCAACGGCCTGCAGCGGAAGCTGCTGGAAGCGGCGCTGCCCCTTGTCCGGCCCGGCATCGTGGGCATCGGGGCCACCGTCAGCCCGGAGAATCAATACAGCCTAAACAATGCCCTTGCCTGCGGTTTTGTCATTGCCGACCGCCGGGAGATGTACGGCGGGTATGACCGATATCTGTTAAAGAAGATGCTGTAAACAAAAACGCTCTCCTGCTGAGCACAGGAGAGCGTTTTTTGTTATGCGACCAGGCGGCTCTCTTCCTTCAGCTGATCGTTCATCTTTTTGCGCACGACCAGCAGGCAGATGAGATGCACCCCTGCGGTCAGGGCCCAGCTGATGGGATAGCTGATGTACAGCGTGCCGGTGGAGCGGAACATCCGGAAGATGGTTGCGATCCAGACCAGACGGAGCAGGCAGCTGCCCACCAGACTGACGATCATGGGGATCACCGAGTAGCCGCGGCCGCGCAGGCAGCTGGCCAGAGTGTCCATTATGCCGCACAGGAAGTAGGCAGTGCAGATGATCTGCATCCGGGACAGGCCGGCAGCCACCACGGCTTCATCCGTGGAGTAGAAGTGCAGCAGGACCTCGCCGCCAAAGTAAGCGCCGCAGCCCAGGAACAGGCCCGCCACAGTGACGCAGAGCAGACAGTTGCGCATGACGCGGTCGAGGTTGTCGTACCGGCGGGCACC
>OLPI01002205.1_pt1 | contig 15707 bp, 15 predicted proteins | sample 1672361 | NCBI WGS metagenome assembly OLPI01 (sample SAMEA3136675, study PRJEB25190) | human gut metagenome
GCAAGCTCTTGCGCAGGCATCTCGGGGTCTGCCTCTTCGACAAAATTTTTTATCCAGTCTTCGTGTCCCTTCTTCATCTGAAGCCCGTCGGAAAGCATAACAATCACATCCCCGCCGCAAAGCCTGTGTGCAAACGTCTCTATCTCCATATCCTGAATAACTCCGACGGGAAGCGATGCGGCACGCACCGTCTCTGCGGTGCTGCCGCGCTTAATATAGCTTGGCTCGGCTCCGTTTTTTATAAATTCTGCCTCGCCGCTGTATAAATCAATGACGCACATATCCACCGTGGCAAATGCCTCGTTTGCCGACTTCATAACCATTATTGAATTTACAAGGCGCACCGCAATTGTTCTGTCAAAGCCCGCTTCAAGAAAGTCGCCCAACACCCTTACCGTTGCTCCGCTGTCGCGCGATGCACGCTTGCCCGTGCCCATACCGTCGCTCAGTGCCGCCGCATACTTTCCGTCGCTTAAATATCTCATTACGCAATTATCGCCGCTTACATCGCACGCGCCGCCTGCCGCCATTCCCGCTTCTATCATATACCCCTCGGGCTGGGCAAAACGCATAAGTATTTCGCCGCGGTTACGTCTTGACGCACCCACCATAGCCATTTTTGCCCCGAGAACCGCGTGCAGCGCACTTTCTGCCGCGCGGCGCGCCGCATCGGCGTTTTCGTCGGCTATTGCCCCTATGTATGCAAAATATCTGCCGTTTATGCCGAGTGTTACATCAAGCTCTGTCACCTCTATTTTCTTTGCGGAAAGCCGCATCCGTATCTCTTCCTCTGCACCGCTGTCAATTCTCTCTTCATACAGCTCGTCCGATATTCCGTCCAGAATCTGCGCAACGCTTGCAAGCTGCTGACCCGCAAGCTCGCGGTTCTCGCAGAGCTTACTCTTCCACACGCAGTTAATTTTGTATATCTCAAACAATCGGTTCATCTCATTTGCAAGTCTGCGGCAACGCAGGCAGCTGCCGCCAAAGCACTCGTTCGCTTCGCCCTCATTAAGCTCGCCTTTATCCTCCATAATCTTCAGCATTTTAAACAATGACTTATATGTATGGTCAAAACTATTTACCCAGCACTTGCTGAGCTTTGAACATTCTCTGCACACTCTCTCCGCCACTCCGTCAAACATTAGCGAAATATCCTCCATATCGGCTTCGCTGTTTTTATCCGACAAATCAAGAAATGTTTGCGCAAGCACCCTGAATGAGTCCGCCGCGCTTTCGAGCCGTGTTTTTATATAGTCTCTGCACCTTATATCATCGTTGCCGCCGCGCTTTATCCCTGAGATTCTGCCTATGGTGCGCGCCGCAATATCCGGGGTCAGCATAACCGCCGCGGTACCTATCGGAATATCCGCATAACCGATTGCCCCCGATGAATCCATACAAAAGAGTGATGATGCCGCGGCTGTTATAAACATTGCCGCCCCCGCAGCGTACTTTCCGCGGCGCGACAGCGCCCCTCCCGCTGCTCCGCAGAGTGCGTATACCGCCGCAAGCTCTGCCGCCGTATCCCACGAGCCCGCAAGGATACCGATAATCAGTCCCGCTACCGCTCCGCATCCCGCACCGCCGCAAATTGCAAACTGTGCCACACACCAAAAGCCTATTATGTTTACCGCACTTATCCATACACCTGCACGCAGATTTTTAAACCCTGTAAGCGCAATTGCCGCGGTTAATATCATACAAAGCTTTTCTTCTTTGTTCATCGCAAAGACGCTGCTTCTTCTGCCCTTTAAAATACCTCTGTTCCGCTCCAGCACAAGAATACCCGCTGCCGCAAGCGCCGCATCCGCAAGAATCCTTAAAATACCCCCCGTTGAAACTCCGCTCCATATAAGCTGAACACACCCCGAAAGGATTATAAGCGTTACCGACGCGCCCGCCGCCGCAGGCATCGGAATGTCTCCGCTTTCTCTGTCGGCTACAAATAAAAAAAGCAAATATGCCGCTATACAGGTTATATATCGGATTGCCGCGGCTTTGTCCAAAAGCGTCAGGCACCCTGCCGCCGCCATTGCTCCGCTTACTACCGCCTCTGCCGTAAATCGTCTCTCAAGTGCAACGAATGACAGCCCGAAAGGAGCAACGCCCGATATCGGTATTGCCCTTGCCAGCAAAAAGCCCGCCGTACGCACCAATACGCTTTGCATACTGATTTTTTTGCCGAATGATATTTTTTGCGACTCGGAAGTCTTGGATTTTTCACACTTGTTTATCTGCTCCACTATATACACCTCGTCCTTCGTTTCGATATGGAATATTATATCCATAATATTCCATATTTTATGTCGAAGCAGAGTATTTCCGAAAAAAATTTTAAATCTTCAGCAAAATTCTTACGGCAACGGTTAAAACTGCCGCCGCAACCGATGCAATCAGCACCGCTTTTTTATGTCTGAAGCCGCGTCTCGGTCTGTAAGGAATACCCTCTACCTTATAGATATAGCTGTTAATTATCTCCTGTGCCTCTGATATTATTCCGCTGCCAACGCTTCGGCACGGCTTTTCTGCCTTTAATATAAATATCGCCTGCTCAATTGAATCAGAGTGTATATTATTTATAATCACCGCTCTTTTTCCGCTTTTATTAATCATAAAAATCTCCTCCCTCGGGTATTGATATGATTATTCTTGACACACTTTTGGCGATTTATACCACAATTTAAAAACGCCTTTAAAGGGCAAATCCTTTAAAGGCGCATATACTTTTTATTTAATTAAAGTGCCGATTGGGTATCATTCGGGTCTCCGTTGATTGCCAAATCATATTCGTGTGACCAATCAAGTCCCCTATACTCTGCCGCACGCTCGTCCTTTTCTATAAAGTCCATAAGAAGGTCAAGCATATCCTTTGTCCACGTATTTTTGTCAATCTGAGCCGTGGTGAACTTGTTAAGCGTTATCATCTCAAAGCCGAACAAATCCTTAACCTGAGTTTTTGCCGCTCCGCCCACTACTTCCTCTACGAGATGGCTCGGTATAAACAACACGCCGCCTCCCGCACCGAAGACAATGTCGCCGGGCAGACACATTGCGTTGCCTATTCTGGTTGCCGTATTATATCCCGTCATTATAAAGTCACGTATCGGCGTGGGGTCTATGCCTCTGTAATAAACCTGAGTGTCGTCAACCTTTTTCATCTGCTCTGTATCTCTGATGCCGCCCCATATTACCGCACCGCCGTTTTCGTTCTTCGTCTTGTTCTTCAGAGCGGTGGTAAGGTTTCCACCGAGAAACGTTCCCTTATAAATCTTATCGTACATATCGATTACGGGGACGTCTCCTTCTTTAAGATTATCTATAACCCATTGATTATATGTACCCGTTCTGTTCTCGCTTCTGCCGATATCCTTTACCACCTCGTCAAGGTCGGGTCTGAATGGACAGTATGTTGCCGTAACGGCTCTGCCTATCAGCTTTCTGCCGTCATTATGAAGCGTGTGGAATCTGCCCTCGAACTGACTTTCATATCCTTTTACAAATATCGGCTTCCACACCTCTTCAAGCGTCAGCGTTTTTAACGCTTTTAAATACTTATCCGCAACCTTTGGTCTGCCGTCGTCAAATCTTTCGCCCTTCCACTGCGGTGTCAAGGCAATTATTTCATCTCTGTCATTAAAATGCATCTTTATCATTCCTAACTTTAATTTCTTTTTATTTTATAAATGCATACCGCCGTCAACAATTATCTCGCTTCCGGTTATATAACTTCCCTCATCGGAGCAAAGCAGCAGCGCCGCTCCGTTCATCGCTTTGGCGTCACCCACATACCCGAGCGGAATCGAATCGCTTACCTTCTTTAAATATTCTTTATCCGAAAGTGCCTCCGCATTTCTGGGGGTATTGATGGCGCCGGGGGCTATATTGTTGATTGTTACTCCGTGCTTTGCAAGATTTGGAGCAAGACTTTCAACCAATTTCATCTGCGCCGCCTTGGTCACTCCGTAAATCGACAGTTCGGGGTGATTATTATACTGATTTACGCTGCCGATTGTGACGATTCTGCCCCCTCCGTTTGCTTTCATATAAGGGAAGTATTCTTTTATAATATAATAAGTGCTTTTTAAGTTACAGTTTATCTGATTGTCAATCTCTTCATCGCTGAAGCCGTTCCAGGGTCTTTTATACTGAACTGACGCGTTAAGTATTAAAATATCCACGCCTCCCGTCTGCACAAAAAGAGATTTTGCGGCATCTTTGTCGCATAAATCGGCTGTCACAATTTTATCCGTGCCGACATACTGCGCCGCTGCCTTAAGCTTTTCCGACGGTTTTGCCCCGTGAACAAAAACCGAAGCGCCCCTGTCCGAAAGAGCCTTTGCGATTTCCCGTCCTATGCCTTGGGACGAGCCGGTGACAAGCGCCGTTCTTCCGCTTAAATCAAACATTTGTCTTTCACCTCGTAATCCTTGTCAAATTCCATTATAAACCCACCCTTTACATTATCCGTAAACTTTGTCGGGTCCTCTGAATTACTTGCAAACATATCATAGTGGTTCGGCACGGCGGTCTTGGGCGAAATAATATTCGCAAGCTTAACTGCCTCGGAAACATTCATATTTCCCATACGGCCGTTTATGCAGATGAACATAATGTCACATTTAATATCCTTAAGCCTCTCGTTATAATATGTATCACCCGAGAAATACAATGCTGTTCCGCCGAAGTTCACCAAAACTCCGACTGCGGGAACCGTATGGTCAGCAAAGACTGCCGTTATTTTAAAACTGCCGATACTATAGCTGTCTCCCTCGTCGAATCGGAGGTACTTTGATACGCCGAGGTCCTTAAGCGTCTTTTCGCAGTCGGTTGGTGCATAAAATGTAATTGACTTATCCATATGCGGAATCGCATCAATATCCACGTGGTCTAAATGGTTATGCGTACAAATAACCGCATCGGCTTTTAAATCTTTCGGCTGTACAGGAACGCGCCGTGTGCGCGGTCTCTGTGCAACACGATTTACCACATCGGAAAGATACGGGTCTATGCATATTGTGCTGACCCCATCGGATAAAATATATCCGCTTTGACCTATCCATCTGATTTTAAGCATTTATATCAGCTCCATTCACGGTCGTTTGCCCACTCGTTATCCCACTCGGTTGTAGGCTCCCACTGACCTTTATATTTTTCGTGTATATGCTCTGCTATCAGCTCTTCGTTAAGGCTGTCTATTCCAAGTCCCGGCTTATCGGGAACGGTTACAAATCCGTCTTTAAACAGCGGATTATCTATGCCGTTTGCCAAATCATTCCACCAGGGAATGTCTATCGAATGGAACTCAAGCGCAAGTACATTTGAAACCGCCGCAGCCGCGTGTACAGCCGCCATACAAGCTATCGGACTTTCAGCCATATGTATCGCCATAGCAACGCCATATTTGTCACACATATCTCCGACCTTTTTAAGTTCTGACGCACCGCCCACGGTCAATATGTCAGGGTGTACAACAGAAACTCCTCCGCTCTTCATAAGCGGCTCGAAGTTTTCCGCAAGGTAGATATCCTCGCCCGTGCAGATAGGCACGTTAACCGCATTTGAAATTTTTACAAAATGGTCGGTATAATGCCAGGGAGCGATATCCTCAATCCACGCTATATTATACTTTTCAAGGCGCTTTGCAAACATTATACAATCTTGTATGCAAATATGTCCGAAGTGGTCGATTGCAAGAGGAACTTCATAGCCTATAACCGAGCGAACCTGCTTTACGTAATCTTCAAGATAATCCATTCCCTTTTGAGTAAGGTGGATTCCCGTTGCGTGATGCGGAATGGTAAACACTTCATAATTTTTGCCGAGCATCATATCCATATCAATCGAACCTTTTTGGTGATTAATCGCCTTCATCGAATATTTTTTGATATCCTCAAGAAAGCCGAGCGGTGCATTAAGGCAGCCGGGCTCGTCAAGCATAAGTTCTATGCCCAGATCCATTTTAAGAAAGGTAAAGCCCTGATTCATTCTCTGTTTTAAGGCTCTTCCCATATCAGTCCCTGTATGCTTTCCGTCTACATCCGTATCGCAGTATACCCTAACCTTATCGCGGAACTTTCCGCCGAGCATCTGCCAAAGCGGAACGCCCCACGCCTTGCCTGCCAAATCCCACATAGCAATCTCAAGGCCCGAAACTCCGCCGCCTTGACGCGAATGTCCGCCAAACTGCTTTATTCTTCTGAAAATCTTATCAACATTACACGGATTCTCGCCTACTAACCTTGACTTAAGCATAAGCGCGTATGTTGCGCTTGATGCATCGCGAACCTCTCCGTATCCTACTATACCCTGATTGGTATAGACTTTAATCAGCGGGCAATGCTTCGGTGCGCCGTTTATATTTGCCACTCTTATGTCCGTTATTTTAAGTTCGGACGGTGAAGAGCACGTGTTGACATTTTGTTCGATGTTCTCTTTTATACTATTGTTCAATGTTAAAGCCTCCTTGACTTTGGTTTCATTTTATAATATAATAATAGCACACAAACAAAAATCCGTCTTTTACTATATTGCGAAATCTGTCCACTATTTTTTGAAAGTCAAGGGTGATAACATATGCGTTACGATGAACATTATCTTTTTGATAATCACAATACGCCTATACTTAAAGCGTATTTTTCGGCTCTGCCGAAGCAGCGCCGTGACTTCAGAAAACACCATCACGCCGAATGTGAGATATCCGCCTTTCTGAGCGGCACCGGCACATACACCACAGCCGAAAAAAGCTACAATTTTTCTCCAGGCTCGGTTTTTGTGTTCAGCGGAGATGAGGTTCATTGCATAACTGACATAACCAATGATTTTACCCTGCTGAACCTTAGATTTATGCCGAGTCTTTTGGTCTCGGAGGGCGGAGACCTTAACCTTCTTAAAATATTTTTCTCGCGGAGTCAAAGCTTTGAAAATCATATTGACCCGCAAAACCCTGCAACCGCTGCTATTCACGGCAAAATAAAAGAAATTGCCCGTGAGCTTGCCGAAAGCCGCGAGGGCAGCGGAACTATGGCAAGATATCTGCTTTTTTCGATATTTGTTTCGCTTATCCGCGACTACGACTATGTAAAAAGCAAAAGTCCGTACGGCGATTATATAAGCAGCGTAGGCTCAATCGGCAGCGCTCTGCGATACATAAACGAAAATCTTGAAAGGCCGCTGACCCTTGCTGAGATTTCTTCTGCCGCGGCAATGAGCTCTGCATACTTTTCAACGGTGTTTAAAAAGATAAACGGACTTTCGCCCTGGAGATATATAACAATCAAGAGAGTTGAAAAGGCGGTTGAGCTTTTAAAAACCACAGATTGTACAAGTCTTGACATCGCTATGCAATGCGGCTTTAACAGCTCGTCAAACTTTTATAAAGCGTTTACTGCCGTAACGGGAAAAAGCCCGAAGGACTACCGCCGCGAAAAGTAAGTATACTATTTAAAAAGCCGAACGCGCAAACGCTCGGCTTTATTTTACAATATCATTGTAGAGCTGTTGGTCTTTTCCTCGCCCGTGTCATAATACTCAACCTCGTCAAGGCGTTTAAACGAATATCCTTTAGACTTAAGATACTCTATAATCTGACCCAACGCCTCGGGTGTGGTGGTCTTTGCCGCGGCATCGTGCATAAGAACAACTATATTATCCTCCGTCGCGGTATTTTTTACCTTTGATACAAGCGAGTCAACACTTTTAAGCGCAGATTCCGCATCGCCGTTTAAACAGTTCCAATCGGCATAATAATATCCGTTTTCTTTAAGCTTTTGCTTATAGACCTGCTTTTCGGCGGCGTGATCACCCGCGTTGTAGCTTCCCCCCGGGAAACGGATAAGCTTAAACGGCTCTTCGCCGCAGATATCAGCAATAAGCGCCTCTGTTTTATCGATTTCGCCCATAAAGCTCTCTGACGTTGCATACAAATCCTTATATTCGTGTGAATAAGAGTGGTTGGCAAGAAGGTGTCCTTCTTTTGCCTCTGTTTCGGCAATATCACGATTCGCCTCAAGCATCTTGCCGAGGCAGAAAAACGTAGCCTTAACGTTATACTTTTTAAGCACCTCCAGAACCTTGGGTGTAACCTCCTTGGTGGGGCCATCGTCAAATGTGAGATAACAAATCTTTTCTCCGCTTGTTCCCTGCGCATTTCTTGCAATTTTAAGCAAATCATTCTCCTCTGAGGCGGGCGGAACATTGTATTCCTTAGCCGGAGGCTGAGTCTCTGTCTGCCCGGTTTGCTGAGTGGCAACCGATTCTTTTCCGCCTTTGCATTTTGTAACCGCAACCGACACAGCAACAATTATAATAACAAGAATCACTGCGCTTCTGATTAAAGCAAATCTGCGGGTCGGCTTTCTTTTATGGCTTGTATGTCGCGCCGCATTACCCCGTAAAACTCTGTTTCTGTTACCATTCATTTCATTTGTACCTCACTTTTTATTATTTATAATTATAATAATCCAAGCGGAATCAAAAGTCAATACCCATTGTCGGATTTCAAGCATCTGTACTTGACTTTTTGCTTTTTCCTCTAATCGGGTCGATGTGAATGACTATATCAACGCCCAATTCGCTCATTATTTTATGCTCGACCTTGTCTATTATATCGTGAGCCTCGGTAAGGCTCATATCCGCAGGGATTTCTGCGTGAGCCGAGGCAATTTTATGTCCGGGTCCGTAATCGTGAATCAGCAGCCCGTGCATACCCATTACGCAGTCTTCGCCCGTTATCATATCTTCGATTTTTTCGGTCAGCTTGGGGTCGGGCGCAACGCCCATAAGTCTGTCTGTCGTACTATGCGCAATACGGATTCCCGTATATATTACAAGCCCCGACACGCAAACGCCCGCTATCCCGTCTATCGGGAAGGGTACAACATAGGCAAGAAGCGCGGATATGATAACCGCCAACGTTGCAATTGTATCGTTAAGGCTGTCTTTTGACGCCGCCATAAGAATCGCCGAATTAATCTTTTTACCCATCACCCGATTATAGTGCCACATCCAAAGCTTAACGGGAACGGAGGTGATCAAAATTCCGACCGATACCGCACTTAATTCTACCGCATCGGGCTTAAAAATTTTTATAACCGAGCTTTTTAACAGCTCTGCCCCGAAAAAGAGGATAAAAAACGCTATAATCAAAGCCGAAATATATTCCGCTCTGCCGTGACCGTACGGGTGCTCAGCATCCGCTCTTTTACTGCTTAATCTTGCGCCTATAATCGAAACAAGCGATGAACCCATATCCGAAAGATTGTTAAATGCATCTGACACAACCGCTATACTGTTTATAGCATAGCCCGCGGTCAGCTTTATGGCAAACAAAATAAGATTACACACTATTCCAAGTACACCGCCGAGGGTTCCGTACGCCTCACGCACCTCAGGATTTGAAGTATCATCGCTGTTTGGAACAAAGCGACTTATTAAAAATTTAAGCACGCATAATCACCCTAATCAAAAATTAATCATTCTGCTTTTATACTTTACACTCAGCACAATTCCGATTGCCAGCATAGTGGTAAGCAGAGACGAGCCGCCATAGCTGAAAAACGGAAGCGTGATTCCCGTAACAGGGAAAATTCCTATACACATTCCTATATTCTCAAATGTCTGAAACGCCAGCATCGCCGCGACGCCCACACACATATATCTGCCCAAATCATTTCTTGCGTTCATTCCTATATACAGACAGCGAATTATAATCGCACACATAAGAACGATTACCAGCACCGCTCCTATTATACCAAGTTCTTCGCATACAACCGAGTATATAAAATCCGTATGCCTTTCGGGCAGTATATTATTTATCTGACTTGACCCTTTATAAAGTCCCGAGCCGAATATTCTGCCCGAGCCGACAGCCTGCTCTGACTGAAGCACGTGATATCCTGCCCCCGCAGGGTCGCTCTCAGGGTTAAACACAGTTATAATTCGGCTTTTTTGATAGTCCTGAAGGACAAAAAACCACATAACGGGGCACATTGCCGCTATCCCCACTATCCCAGCGATTATATACTTTATACTTATGCCTGCCGCAAAAAGCATTGCGGCAAGTACCACCGCGAAGACCGAGCCCGTTCCGAAGTCGGGCTGAACAAGAATAAGTGCCATAGGAATTAATGCGAACAATGAAAGCCCGAGAATATTTTTCGGCTCGTTTATTCTGTCTCCGCAGTCGGCAAGTCTTTTTGCAAACGCTATTATAAATATTATCTTTGCGACTTCAGCCGGCTGAAGATTAATCGGTCCGAACTCAAACCAGCTTCTTGCGCCGTTATGCACCTTTCCTATCCCCGGGATTAAAACCAGGACAAGCAAAATAAGCCCAAACATCGAAAGATACAGCGATATTCTTGCTAAATACTCATAATCCAAAAACATAAGCAGACAGATTCCGCCTATTCCGACTATCATAGCCGCAGACTGAACAATCACATAACGCCTTCCGTCCTCTCCGCCCGCGCTTGAAATCATTACTATTCCGAACACGGCTGCCGTAACGGTAAGAACAGCAAGCCAAAAATCCATATTCTTTATAAAACCGCGTATTCCGTTAGAACGTTTAAACATTTTTTATCTTATCTCCTATCACTCAAGTAAAAAATCGGAATTTATCTGACCTTTACGCTTATGGCAACCCCGTCGCCGAGAGGAAGAATGTCCGTCTCAAGCTCGGGAATTTCGCAAAGCATATCCACGTACTTCCGCAGTCTTTTAACTATCGTAATTTTTCGGTGCTTTACAAGCTCGTCGGTTGCCGTCATACCCTTATATAAAATATTGTCGGAGAAGAGTATTCCTCCACGTCTGAGCATCCGCATACAATGCTTAAAAAACTCGTTATACTGAGCCTTTGCCGCATCTATAAAAATCAAATCATATTCTCCGCTCATATCGGCAAGAACCTCTTTTGCGTCGCCTTCAATTACATTGATTTTATCTTCAAGCTTCATATGGTATATGCTCTTTTTTGCATATGCCGCGGCATCGGGATTTATCTCTATTGTATCTATATGTTCTGCCCCCGATTCTGCCATTCTTATTGCCGAATACCCTATCGCCGTGCCTACCTCAAGAACATTTTTTACATTCCCGATTTTTATTAAAAGTTCGATAAGCTTTATTGTCTCGGGCTGGGATATCGGGACGCTGTTTACCTTTGCAAATTCCTCAAGCTCTTTGATATATCCCGCGGACGGTTTAAGCGTTCTGCGGATATATCTGATTATATACTCATAATTTATGTTATCGTCAATCATTAATATTTATCCCTCTCGATATATTTATGTTTTTATCAGTTTCCGCCCTGAATTTGTTTTTGGTTATCAAGCTGCTGCTCAAACGTTTCCGAAAAGATTGTCTCTTTTCCGTCCGCGCTTGCCATAAAATACAGATAGTTTGTGCTTTCGGGATAAAGCGCCGCCTCTACCGACTTAAGCCCAGGCGAAGCAATAGGTCCTATCGGAAGTCCGCTGTTTTTGTAGGTATTGTACGGCGAATCAATCTGCGTGTCTTCATTGCTGAGTACACTTTTGCGCTCTTTTAAAACATATTGAACCGTTGCGCAGGATTCAAGCTTCATTCCCCTGTTCAAACGATTGACAAAGACCGACGCAACCTTTCCTCTGTCTTCATCCCCTGCCGCCTCGCGCTCTATTACCGAGGCAAGGGTTACAATTTGGTCAAGCGTATACGAGGGCTTTGCCTCATCATAAACGCTTACAACCCGATTATTAAAATTTTCGAGCATTTTATCTATTATATCGTGTTCTGTCATATCGGACGAAAAGCTGTAGGTATCGGGAAAGAGATATCCCTCAAGGCGATTCTCTCTTTGCGGAATATCGTTTACAAAGGCATAATCAAATCTTCCGCTCTCTGCTTCGCGCATAAACACATCCTTGTTTATAAGCCCCTGCTTTTCAAGCAAGTCCGCAATCTGCCTAAACTCATACCCCTCGGGTATGGTAACCGAGACTCCGTCACTGTCGGCAATTTTCTCAAGCTCGCTTAAAATCTCTCTGTAGCTCATCGACGAGTTAAGCCGATGAACACCTGCCTTATATATATGCTCTCCCGTTTTTTTGGCATATATTTTAAAAGCGGTTTTGCTTGAAATCAGCCCCGATTCTTTCAGCTCTTTAATTATTGCCGAGGCGGTCTCTCCCTCCGTTATTTTTATATCAACGTTTCTGTTGCCGCCGCCGATTCCGCGGACATCCGCAAAAAGAATGCCTGCGCCGATTAATATTATCGCCGCCGCGGCTATACATATGATTTTTTTCATACTCTCACCTCATCTTAAGTGAAATTGTGCTTTGACCCTACAGTATACGTATAAGTATCTCCGCCGCAGCGGTAATCGCAATGCACAAAAGCACGGGTATGCTCACAAAGCTCTGACCGAGCAGTACCGATGCCTTAATTTTGTTATTCTTCGGTCTTTTTTTGGTTACCGAAACAAATATGCCAAACACAGCGGCAAATCCGACTATGCCTGCGGCAAAAAGCTTTATTGTTGCTGTCGGCTCATATATCAGCTCTGAATTAAAATATCCGAGCAGCAGAGCCGCCATATTGTTTCCGAAGTGAAATACCATCGCCGCATAAAGCGACTCGCTTCTGTTTACAACGCTTGCAAGAACAACTCCCATCAGTATATATCCCGCAAGGCTGTATAAATCGCCGTGCATAAGTGCAAACATCACCGTTGAAAATATGACCGCCGCGCGGCTGTTTAACTCTGACATAGAGCCGAGGACAATGCCGCGGAACAAAAATTCTTCAAATATTGCCGGGATTATTCCTATAACAAACATTGCCGCGCAAAGCTCTGCCGCAGAGCCCGGCGTGTATGATTCCGCGCTGTTGAAAATCATATTAAACGGCAGATTAACCGCTATCATAACAAACTGAAAGCATACACCCATTATCAGCGCGAGTACAATCATATACCGGCTGCACTTCTTTAAACAAAATCTTTCTGCGGCTGTCTGAGCGGTTATACCGTCAAGCTTTGCATATATGGCAATCGGTACAACATATGCCAAAAGGCCTGTTATCAGCGACTCAAGATAAACGGGTACCGAATCCTCAAAAAAGCTTCCTATCATACGAAGAACAAACATAGTAAGCATACTTATCGCCGTGACGGCAAGAAGCATCCAACGTATTCCGCGAAGCTTTTGTTTATCTCTTAAATATACGGTTGCCATTTTGCTTCATCTCCCCGGGTGAATCACCTTGTCAACTTTACAATCAAATTTATCCGTCGGCAGGCTTTCTGCCATACACTCGGTATACGCAAGCCCTATCGACCTGCCTTTAAACCCTGCCAAAAACCTGTCATAATATCCGCCGCCGTAGCCGAGCCTTGCCCCAAATCCGTCAAATGCAAGCCCCGGAACAATCGCAACGTCTATCTCGTCACTTTGCAGTTCTTTCAGCTCTCCGCTTTCCGCAAGGGTCCGCTTCGGTTCCGAAATTCCGTATGCGCCCGCTTCAAGCCGACTTATATCATCTATCCTTATAAGTCTCATTGTATGGCTTTTTGTGTCGCACAGCGGAACGGTCACAATCTTTGCATCGCATAAAGCTTTTTTTATAAAGCGGATTGTTGAAACCTCGCTGCCGAACGACACATATACAAATATCGATGACGCCGACTTATATTCATCAGAGTTTATCAGCATATCAAAAATCTCATTTTCTTCCGCGGCGCGTCTGCCGTCATCGATACAAGCGCGTATTTTTTTATAAAGCTTTCTTAAATTCCGCTTATCGCTCATATCAACGGATACTGCATCTGTTCAAGTATTTCGCGCCCGCTGCCGTCAAGACCCGCAAAATAATCAACGATTGCCTCGCCGAATTCAAGTGCCGCTCCCGCACCCCTTGCAGTGATAACATTGTCGTCGGACACGACATAGCAATCGCATATCTCGGCGCCGTGAAGATGCTCTTCAAACCCCGGGAAGCATACTGCCGCCTTTCCGTCAAGTATACCAAGCTCGCCCAGAATCATAGGTGCGGCACAGATTGCCGCTATCATAAGCTCGTTATCCTTGCAGTATTCAATCAATTCATTTACCTTTTTATCCGCCTGAAGGTTAAGCGTTCCCGGCATTCCTCCCGGGAGAATTATTCCGTCTACGCTGTCTTTTTCTATCTCGTCCACGGTTGTATCGCATATTATATTGACAGAATGTGCGCCGCGGACAACATCTCCGCCCACACCGGCTGTCATCACGGGTATTTCGGCTCTTCTTAGTACGTCTGTCGGCGCAAGAGCCTCAACCTCTTCAAATCCGTCCGCTAAAAGTACATATACCATTTTTAACGCTCCTTTTTATTTATTTTTCTTTTTGACCGTAAGTATAAACTTCGGCAATGCCATAAATCTGCCGATTCGGCTCGGCTGCTTACAAAGCCGATAAAACCATTCAAGGTTAAGCTTTATAAATATCTCGGGCGCACGTTTAACATTTCCCGCGACTACATCAAGCGAGCCGCCTGCCCCTATACACAGCTTAACATTAAGTCTGTCTTTATATTTATTTATCCACTTTTCCTGTTTCGGCGCACCGAGGCACACCATAAGCAAATCGGCGTTCGATGAATTAATCTCATTTATAATCTCTTCCTCATCGCTTTCCGCGAAGTACCCGTTCCGCGTGCCCGCTATCTCAAGCCCCGGATATTTTTGCGTCAGCTTTTCCGCCGCCTCATCCGCAACCCCCGGCTTTGAGCCGAAGAGAAACACTCTGCCGCCGAATTTGCTCATTCTGTCCATAAGACCCATCGACAAATCAAAGCCCGCAACGCGCTCGGGCAGGGGCTTGCCTATAATTCTTGAGCCGTACACCACGCCGATTCCGTCGGGGACGCACATATCCGCCGAATTTAAAACCCCGCAAAACTCGGAATCTTCATATGCTGCCATCACGATTTCGGGATTTGGGGTGTAAATCACAGACACCCCATCGCTTTTAACAAGCTGCTCTGCCTTATCAAGCGCCGTCGCCGCGGTTATATTATCTATATTTACCCCGAGAATATTTACAACATCTCTCATTTTTTATCATCACCATTCTTTTTTTGCATATAGTTCTATTTTATCATATTAAACGATAATTTGCAACAAAAAAATGCGGGCAATTTCAGCTGCCCGCATTCAGCATTTTAAAACGCCGTTGTAAGGATTGCGTACATTATAGGAATTGTAACAATACAAAGTGTATGTGAAATCATTGCCATTGACGCGCCAGTAGATGTGTCGCCGCCGTAAGCCGCAGGGAATACCACCGTATTCAGCCCGAGAGGTGTTCCATAGGCAAAAAGCGTCAGATACAATGTGTTTTTATCCGCGCCGAGAAGCCTTAAAATAACTATAAACAACGTCGGCAAAACAATCAGCCTTAAAGCCGCGGCAATATATACCCTTTTGTTTTTAAGAAGTCCGCCTATGTCATAGCTTCCTATAACAAAGCCCGTAAGAATCATTGCAAGCGGGCCCATACAAGCCGAACAGCTGCTTATTGTCTGACGGACAAATGACGGAATATGCTCTGCAAGCCCCGATAATCCGAGAGCTGCGCCTATAAGTATAGACACAAAAATAGGATTAAGCAGGTTTTTAAGAACGCTTTGCTTATTCTCGCCCTTGGGAATAAGTATAATTACACCCCAGGTATACACCG
>OLPI01002206.1_pt1 | contig 15705 bp, 21 predicted proteins | sample 1672361 | NCBI WGS metagenome assembly OLPI01 (sample SAMEA3136675, study PRJEB25190) | human gut metagenome
ATGTCCACGCGCACATCGTAGACGTAATATTCATTGTCCCCGCAGTCGACGAGGCGCACGGTCTCGCTGCCGAGCGGCAGCGGCTGCGCGGGCGTGAACTCCGCCGGGAACGTGCCCTGCAGGACGTTGCCGTCCGCGTCATAGAGCACGGTGTAAACGCCGCTGCGGTTATAATGGATGCGGCTGAAGCGGAACTGGCGGTTATTGTACTTGACGCGGTTGGCGTTGTGCTCGACCATGCGCACGAGGCGCGCCTCGGGGTCGTTCGTGGCGACCGTGCCGTTGACGGCGAGCAGGAACGCGAGCACCAGCGCCTCGATGACAAACATCATGAGCGCGAACCAGCCGGTGATGCGCAGCTTTAGTGACGGACGTTTCATGTTTCCTCCCGCAGGACCCAGCCGACGCCCCAGACGGTGTGGATGAGCTTGGTGGGATAGTCCGCGTCGATCTTCCGGCGCAGGTAGCTCATATACACGTCCACAACGTTCGAGCCGCCGCTGTAGTCATAGTTCCAGAGATGGTTTTCGATCCGTTCGCGCGAGAGCACGACGCCGCGGTTGCGGATCATATATTCGAGCAGGGCAAACTCCTTGGCCGAGAGCGCGATCGTGCGGCCGCCGCGCGTGACATGGTGCGAGGCGGTGTCGACCGTGAGGTCGGCGACGGTAAAGACATTCGTGGCGCTGCCGCCGCGCTTGCGCATGACGACACGCAGCCGGGCCAGCAGCTCATCGAACGAAAACGGCTTGACAAGATAGTCATCCGCCCCGGCGTCGAGCCCGCGCACGCGGTCGGGCACGCTGTCTTTCGCCGTGAGGAAAATGACCGGCGTCTCGTTGCCGCTCTCGCGCATCTGCGCCAAGAGCGAAAAGCCGTCCATGCGCGGCATCATCACATCGAGCACGATGGCATCGTACTCCGCGCCCTCCAGATAGTCCAGCGCCTCCACGCCGTCAAAGCAGGCGTCGACGCTGTAGCCCTCGGCAGTGAGTGTTTTGGCGAGAATGCGGTTGAGGTCCTGTTCATCTTCCACGACCAGAATGCGCATACACGTCCCTCCTTGTTGTCTGTCTGAATGATGATTATACCACAGACAATGCCGGTCTGTAAAATACGAAAACGCACCGGCTGCAAACGCTGCGAGGCTTTTTGCAGCCGAAAAAAATGCACCGGCCGCAAAACGGTCGGTGCATGATAATTGGTGTTCGGAAGCTCCTTACACGAGCTCGATGACAGCCATCTCGGCCGCATCGCCGCGGCGGGTGCCGATGCGGGTGATGCGGGTGTAGCCGCCGTTGCGGTCGGCATACTTCGGAGCGATCTCCTTGAACAGCTTGTTGGCAACGTCTTCCTTGGTGATATAGCCCAGAGCCTTGCGGTAGTTGGCCAGACCCTTCTTCTTGCCAAGGGTAATCATCTTCTCGACGACAGGCTGGACTTCCTTCGCGCGGGTAAAGGTCGTCTCCATCTTGCCGTTTTCGAGCAGGTATGTGGTCATAGCCCGGAGCATCGCCTTGCGCTGGTCGCTGGTTCTGCCGAGCTTTCTGGTACCAAACATAGGGTTACTTCCTCCTTCTTTGAAAGGTTATCGCTTAATTATTAGAGTTTGCGGAATCGTCGCTTGCCAGACTCAGGCCCATCATCGCGAGCTTGTTCTGAACCTCTTCGAGCGATTTCCGGCCCATGTTGCGTACCTTCATCATATCCTCGCCGGTTCTGGAGATCAGATCCTCGACGTTGTTGATGTTGGCGCGCTTGAGGCAGTTAAAGCTGCGTACAGACAGATCAAGCTCTTCGATGGTCATTTCGAGGACATTATCGCGGTGCGTTTCCGCCTTTTCGGCCATCGTGGGCTTGCTGGCCACGGTCTCGGAGAGATTCGTGAACAGGCTCAGATGGTCGGAGAGGATCTTCGCACCGAGGCTGACGGCATCCCTTGCAGAGATCGTCGAGTCGGTCCAGACTTCCAGCGTCAGCTTGTCATAGTCTGTCATGTTGCCTACACGGGTGTTTTCTACGGTGTAGTTCACCTTGTAGACGGGCGTATAGATCGAATCCACGGCGATGGTGCCGATGGGCATATTGGGCGTCTTGTTCTTGTCGGACGGGACGTATCCGCGGCCATGACTCAGCGTGATCTCCATGTTGAAGCTTGCGTCGGGGCCAAGCGAGCAGATGTGCTGCTCAGGGTTGAGGATCTCAACCTCGCCGTCGGCCTTGATGTCGCCGGCGGTGACTTCGCACTCGCCCGCAGCGTCAATGTAGACGGTCTTGGTGCCCTGGCAATGAAGCTTCGCAATGATCTTCTTCACGTTCAGCACGATCTCCGTGACGTCTTCCTTGACGCCAGGAACCGTGGAGAACTCGTGCTGCACGCCCGCGATCTTGATGGAGGTCGCGGCTGTGCCGGGCAGCGAGGAAAGAAGAATTCTGCGCAGGGAGTTGCCGAGCGTGGTGCCGTATCCCCGCTCCAGAGGCTCTACGATATACTTACCGTAGGAGACGTCATCCTGGGAATCGATACACTCGATACGCGGCTTTTCAATTTCTACCATGAATAAATTACCCTCCTTGTAACTACGAAACCTTGTTTCGTTGCCGAATTCAGCTTACCAATAAACGAGGGTGAAACGTTACTTGGAGTACAATTCGACGATCAGATTTTCTGCAATCTCGAAGTCAATATCGTCTCTTGCGGGCAGTGCGATAACCTTGCCGCTGAGGGTGTTCTTGTCTCTTTCCAGCCACTTCGGAGCTGCGACGAAGGCGTCGTCTTCCTTCATCTTCTTGAAGCGGGTGGTGGAGCAGCTGTTTTCGCAGACGGCGATGACGTCGCCGACATTGACCGTGTAGGACGGGATGTTGACGCGCTTGCCGTTGACGGTGTAGTGGCCGTGGTTGACCAGCTGACGAGCCTCGCGGCGCGTGGAAGCATAGCCAAGACGGTAAACAACGTTGTCCAGTCTGCGCTCGACGAGGCTCAGCAGATTCTCGCCGGTGTTGCCCTTCATGCTCTCGGCCTTCTCATAGAGGGTGTGGAACTGCTTCTCGAGAATGCCGTACACGAATTTGACCTTCTGCTTTTCGGTCAGCTGCGTGCCGTACTCAGACTTCTTGGTTCTTCTTTTGCCGCCGGGATTGCGGTTGGACTGCTTGGAGTAGCCCATGGCTGCGGGAGAAACGCCGAGCGTTCTGCAGCGCTTCAGGACAGGCTGTGTATTCTTTGCCATATCAATTCTCCTCCTTCATCAAACGCGGCGGCGCTTGGGCGGACGGCAGCCGTTGTGCGGGATCGGGGTGACGTCCTTGATGAGCGTGACCTCGAGACCTGCGGACTGCAGCGCGCGGATCGCGGATTCACGGCCCTGGCCGGGGCCCTTGACGAAGACTTCGACAGTCTTCAGACCATAGTTTTCCACAGCTGCCTTTGCAGCGGTCTCTGCGACCATCTGCGCAGCGTACGGAGTGGACTTTCTGCTGCCGCGGAAGCCGAGGCCGCCGGAGGAGGCCCAGGACAGGGCGTTGCCGTTAGCGTCGGTCACGGTGACCATGGTGTTGTTAAAGGACGAGCGGATATGCACGGCGCCCTTTTCGATCGTCTTGCGCTCACGACGGCGCTTGACAACTTTCTTTACTGCTTTAGCCATTTACATATCCCTCCTTACTTCTTCTTATTCGCAATGGTCTTCTTCGGGCCCTTGCGTGTACGGGCGTTGGTCTTGGTTCTCTGGCCATGAACGGGCAGACCACGGCGATGACGGACGCCGCGATAGCAGCCGATCTCCGTCAGGCGCTTGATGTTCAGTGCAACCTCACGGCGGAGGTCGCCCTCGATGGTGAAGTGCTTGTCGATCACTTCACGAAGTGCGGATTCCTGATCCTCGGTCAGATCCTTGACGCGGATATCCGGGTTGATCTGGGCCATTTCCAGGATCTTCTTAGCGCTTGTTCTGCCAATACCGTAGATGTAGGTCAAACCGATCTCGATTCGCTTCTCACGGGGCAGGTCAATACCAGCAATACGTGCCATTTACTTCAGAGCACCTCCTATTAACCTTGTCTCTGCTTATGCTTCGGGTTTTCGCAAATAACCATAACACGGCCCTTGCGCTTGATGATCTTGCATTTTTCGCACATGGGCTTCACGGACGGTCTTACTTTCATACTGTTAACCTCCATTGAGACCTCAAGTCTCTATTTACTTCTCCATGTGATCCTTCCTCTGGTCAGATCGTACGGCGACATTTGCACCGTGACCTTATCACCGGGCAGGATCTTGATAAAGTTCATCCGGAGCTTGCCGGAAATGTGTGCCAGAATGGTGTGCCCGCCGCCGATATCGACGGAGAACATGGCATTCGGCAGTGCATCGGTAACGATGCCCTCAAGTTCGATTACGTCGTCTTTTGCCAAGATCAATTAACCCCCTTGGTTTTGACTTTGTTTTTGGCCGAAGCTGGCCAATTCTTTTCGTAATTCGCTATTGAGTACCTTCTCGCCGTTGCGAATTTTCTCGGCGATTCGTGACTCCGTCCGAGGTATCTGTTCAATATGCTTGCGCTTTTTGCGCTTTGGCTTCTCCAGCTTGCGGCTCTTGCCGTCGGCGAGATAGACATACTGCTCATCCGTGTCGACCACATAGAACAGCTGGCCCTGATCCCGCCCGGCTTTTGAGACGACCAGGCTCGATTTGTCAACTTCCATAGCTTACAGTCCCTCAGTGACGGTGAGGATTTCCGGCTCGCCGTCGGTAATCAGAATCGAGTTTTCATAGTGCGCCGCGAGCTTGCCATCGGCAGTTACAGTCGTCCAACCGTCCTTCAGGACGCGCACATCGTACGTGCCCTGCGTGACCATCGGCTCGATTGCCAGGGTCATGCCTTTGACCATGCGCGGGCCTCTGCCGGGGGATCCGAAATTTGGGACCTCTGGTTCTTCGTGCATCTTTTCGCCGACGCCGTGCCCGACAAACGCGCGGACAACGCCAAATCCATGGCTTTCCACGTATGTCTGCACCGCATGGCCGATGTCGGAGATCCGGTTGCCCTGACGTGCAAATTTGATGCCCTCGTAAAAGCTCTGTTCTGTTACCGTAATGAGCTTCTGCGCCGTGGGGGAGATTGCCCCACACGCGAAAGTAGCGGCACAGTCACCAGTAAAACCGCCCCATGTCGCGCCCACGTCTACCGAGACGATGTCGCCCTCCTTCAGCACCCGGTTGCCCGGAATGCCGTGGATGATAACCTCGTTGACGGAGATGCAGGTGCTGGCCGGGAAGCCCCCGTAGCCGAGGAACGTCGGTTTTGCTCCCTGCGACAGGATAAATTCATATACCGCCTTGTCGATCTGTTTGGTCGTTACGCCCGGCCTTACCATTTCGCCTGCCAAAGCACGCGCTGCCGCGGTAATTTTACAGGCCTTGCGCATAATCACCAGTTCGCGCTCATTTTTTACTGGAATCATGTTATTCACCCAATGCTGCCAGAATGTCTCTGGTCGCATATTCGATGGGCTGGTTGCCTTCCACCAGCTTGAGATTGCCGAGCTTCTTGTAGAAGTCCTTCAGCGGCTCTGTCTCGGCATGGAACACCTTGAGGCGGTTCTTGACCGTCTCCGGCGCATCGTCCTTGCGGACGGTGAGCGGTGCGCCGCACAGATCGCAGACGCCGTCATGCTTCGGCGGGTTCGCAACGATGTGGAAGCTTGCGCCGCAGCTGCCGCAGACGCGGCGGCCGGTCATGCGCGCTTCGATCACCTCGTCGGCGATCTCAATGGACACGACTGCGTCAAAATGGATGCCGGCCGCTTCGAGCGCCTCGGCCTGCGGGATCGTGCGGGGGACTCCATCGAGGATGAAGCCGTTCGCACAATCCGCGCGGGCGACCCGTTCGCGGACGATGCCGATGATGACATCGTCCGGAACGAGCTTGCCAGCGTCCATGAAGCTCTTGGCCTTCAGGCCAGTCTCGGTTCCGTTTTTGATCGCTTCGCGAAGAATGTTGCCGGTGGAAATGGTGGGGATGTTCAGCTTCTTGCTGATGATCTCCGCCTGTGTGCCTTTTCCGGCACCGGGAGCACCCAAAAGAATCAGCTTCATAGCATCTTCCTCCAATTACTCCAGGAAGCCTTTGTAGTGACGCATGAGCATCTGGGCCTCGAGGCTCTTGACCGTCTCAAGCGCAACGCCGACGACGATGATGACGGACGTGCCGCCCACCGCGAGGGAGGTGTTCTTGATGATGATGCCGGCGATGATCGGCAGGATCGCGACGATCGCCAGATACAGAGCGCCAAAGAGCGTGATCTTGTTGATAACCTTCAGGATGAAGTCCGAGGTCGGCTTGCCCGGGCGGAAGCCGGGGATGAAGCCGCCGTTCTTCTTGAGGTTATTGGCGATTTCGATCGGGTTGAACTGAATCGTTGCATAGAAGTAGCTGAACGCAATGATCAGCAGGAAGTAGCAGACGATGTAGAACGCGCTCTTCGTGTCGAAGATATAGGTGTTCATCCAGTTCCAGAAGGAGCTGCTGCCGGTGCCGGTGAACGCGATGATCGTCGCGGGCAGGGTCGCAATGGACTGCGCGAAGATGATCGGCAGAACGCCGGACATGTTGACCTTGACCGGCAGGAACGTGCTCTGACCGCCGTACATCTTGCGGCCGACCACGCGCTTGGCGTACTGGACGGGGATCCGGCGCTCGGAGTTCGTGATGAACACGATGAACACAACGATCAGCAGCATGCCGAGAACCAGCAGGATCGCGGTGTACCACTTGATCGCGCCGGAGGCCAGCGAGGAAACGAGCGCGCTGACGAGCGACGGGATACGGGAAATGATACCTGCGAACAGGATCATCGAGATGCCGTTGCCGATGCCGAACTGGTCAATCTGCTCGCCCATCCACATCAGGAAGGACGCGCCGGCCATGAAGGTCACGACGATGACAAGGCCTGCGAGGAAGCCGGTCTCGTTGAGCAGGTTGTAGTTCTTAAGCATCACATAGTAGGCAAAGCCCATCAGAAGAGCAAGGCCGACCGTGGTGTAGCGGGTGATGCGCTGGATCTTCTTCTGGCCTTCCTCACCGCCCTCCTTGGCAAGACGCTCAAGGGCAGGGATGGCGATGGCAAGAAGTTCGATGATAATGGATGCGTTGATATACGGCTGGATACCGATGGCGAAGACCGTCGCCTGCGAGAACGCAGAACCGGACATCGCGTTGTACAGACCCAGAACCGTACCGGACAGCTGCTGCGAGAAGTAGGTCGCGAGCTCTGCTACGTTGACGTAGGGAACGGGAACGCAGGCGCCCAGACGGTAGATCAGAAGGACAAACAGCGTAAAGAGGATCTTCTTGCGAAGCTCGGGGATCTTCCACGCGTTACGGAGTGTTGTAAACACTTACACCACCTCGGCCTTTCCGCCCGCCTTTTCGATTTTTTCCTTGGCAGACTCCGAGAAGGCGGCAGCCTTCACGGTGACCTTCTTGGAAACGCTGCCGTTGCCAAGAACCTTCAGACCGTACTTGCAATCGTGCAGAATGCCTTTTTCGATCAGGGCAGCCGCGTCAACGACCGCGCCGTCTTCGAACTTGTTGAGAACCGCAACGTTCACAGCCGTCAGGGGCTCTGCGAAGATGTTGTTGAAGCCGCGCTTCGGGATGCGGCGTGCCAGAGGCATCTGGCCGCCTTCGAAGCCGATGCGGAGCTTGCCGCCCGAACGGGCCTTCTGGCCCTTGTGTCCGCGGCCTGCGGTCTTGCCGTTGCCAGTGCCGGTGCCACGGCCCTTGCGCTTATTCACATGGGTAGAACCCATAACCGGAGCAAGTTCATGTAAATTCATCTACTTGTCCTCCTTATTGTTCTTCCGTGACCTGCAGCAGATAGCCGATCTTTGCGATCTTGCCGCGAGTCTGGGTGTTGTCAGGCTGAACAGTTTCCTGACCGATCTTGCGCAGACCGAGGGAATGCGCGGTCGCGATGTGCTTTTCAAGACGGCCGTTCAGGCTCTTGACAAGCTTAATTCTAAGATTCGCCATTTTGAGCCCTCCTTAACCGACGATGTCTTCCACGTTCTTGCCTCTGATGCGCGCAACTTCCGCTGCGTCGCGCAGAGAGGTCAGACCCTGCATCGTTGCCTTGACAACGTTCTGCGGGTTGTTCGAGCGCAGGCACTTTGCACGAATGTTGGAAATGCCGACTGCTTCCATGACAGCACGGACAGCGCCGCCGGCGATGATGCCGGTGCCTTCGGGAGCCGGCTTCAGCATGACGCGGCCAGCACCGAATTCGCCGATGATGTCGTGCGGAATCGTGGTGCCTTCGAGCGTGATCTTGACCATGTTCTTCTTCGCGTCAGCAATACCCTTCAGGATTGCTTCGGAAACTTCAGCGGCTTTGCCGAGGCCGTAGCCAACGGTGCCCTTGCCGTCGCCGACAACAACCAGAGCGGAGAACTTCATGACACGGCCGCCCTTGACGGTCTTGGAAACGCGGTTCAGGTAAACGACCTTTTCGATCATTTCCGGGCCATTGTCTTCCTTGGGTGCGCGATCTCTATTGTAAGCCATTGTTCATCCTCCTCCGATTAGAATTCCAGGCCGCCTTCACGGGCGCCTTCGGCAAGCTCTGCCACACGACCATGGTAGATATAACCGCCACGATCGAACACGACAGTGTCGATGCCCTTTGCCTTGGCGCGTTCTGCAACCAGCTTGCCGACCTTGCGGGCAGCTTCCTTGTTGCCGGTGGCGCCTTCGAAATCCTTCTCATTGGAAGCGGCGGCAGCGAGCGTAACGCCGCTCACGTCGTCAATGATCTGTGCGTAGATGTTGGCGTTGCTGCGGTAGACGTTCAGGCGGGGCCGTTCGGGCGTGCCGGAGATCTTACCGCGAACGCGGGTATGACGCTTCATACGCTGAGCGTTCTTATCAAATGTTTTCACCATAATGGCACACCTCCTAATTACTTCTTACCGCCGGCCTTGCCCTCTTTGTGGCGAATGGTCTCAGTGGCGTACTTGATGCCCTTGCCCTTGTAAGGCTCGGGAGGTCTCTTACCTCTGACGTTCGCTGCAAACTGGCCGACCTTCTGCTTGTCGATGCCGTTGATGACGACCTTGTTGGGAGCCGGGACATCGATCGTGATGCCGTCGATCTCTTCCATGGTGACAAGGTGGGAATAACCGAGGTTCATAACGAGCTTGTTGCCTTCCTTGCTGGCCTTGTAGCCAACGCCGTTGATCTCGAGCTCTTTTTTGAAGCCATCGGTCACGCCGACGACCATGTCATGGATCAGGCTGCGGGTCAGGCCGTGCAGGCTCTTGTGCAGCTTATCCTCGGACGGGCGGCCGACATGGATCACATTGCCTTCGACCTTGATGATCATCTCCGGGCGCATCGTCTGAGTCAGTGTGCCCTTGGGGCCCTTTACGGTAACGACGTTCGGCTCCGCGATGGAGACCTCGACGCCTGCGGGGATGGTAACGGGCATTCTGCCAATTCTAGACATTGTTCAATACCCTCCTTACCATACGAATGCCAGGACTTCGCCGCCGACATGGTTCGCACGCGCTGCCTTGTCGGTCATGACGCCCTTGGACGTGGAAATAATTGCGATGCCGAGACCCTTCAGGACTCTGGGCAGCTCGTCAGCACCGGCGTAGATACGCAGGCCGGGCTTGGAGACGCGGCGCAGGCCGCTGATGACCTTTTCCTTACCGGCAAGGTACTTCAGCTGGATGCGGATGACGCCCTGGGTGCCGTCCTCGACGACTTCGTAGCTCTTGATGTAGCCTTCGTCGAGCAGGATCTTTGCGATGGCCTTCTTCAGGTTGGAAGCGGGCACATCGACGGACTCGTGCTTTGCCGTGTTTGCATTGCGGATGCGCGTCAGCATATCGGCAACGGGATCAGTGATTTGCATGGTTTGTTCCTCCTAGTTTGAAGTTACCGCATTGCGGTTTTGGTGGCGAGGTATCACGACTAATCCTTGCTGCCGGCCGGAGCCGACCCGATTAACCGTGACCTTTCGTCATCCATACTTTTATCGTTGGAGGGCGGCTCCCGCCGCCCTGGCGATAACAAAGAAAGTTGCAGGCTTTCGCCCTTCTTCACTTCCCCGCTCTCTCAGTCTTCTGAGGGCAGATTGGTGAAGATTTTTTCCTCACCCAACTCCCCTCCCTGTCTTCTGAGGGCGGATTGGTGAAGATTTTCGTGCAAGGCAAGGTCTGAGTGCGCCGGCGTACTTTGTGTACGCCAAGCGCTCCAACTCGTCGTCCGAGGAGTACTTCCTCGGCGGCCGCGGCCTGGGACCGTGGCTCACGGCTCTGTCGGCCGAAGCGTCGGATATGTCGGGGTGGCTTCTCATGGGCCTGCCCGGCGTGGCCTACTTCACCGGCGCGTCGGATGCCATGTGGACGGCCATCGGCCTGGCCATCGGCACCTATCTGAACTGGAAGTTCGTGGCCAAGCGCCTGCGCAAGTACTCCGAGAAGGCCGGCAACGCCATCACGGTGCCCGACTTCTTCTCCAATCGCTTCCATGACACGAAGCACATCCTCATGACCATCGCCGCGGTCATCATCCTTCTGTTCTTCACCATCTACACCGCGTCCTGCTTCGTCACCGTGGGCAAGCTGTTCGCCACGCTGTTTGGCTGGGACTACGGCGTCATGATGGTCATCGGCGCCATCATCGTGTTCCTCTATACCTTCATGGGCGGCTACCTCTCGGTGTGCACCACCGACCTCATTCAGGGCATGCTCATGTTCTTCGCGCTGGCCACCGTGTTCATCGGCTCTGTCACGGCGGCCGGCGGCGTGGAAAACACCGTCGCCTTCCTGCAGAACATCCCCGGCTTCCTCTCCGGCACCGAAATCGCCACGCCTTTGCTCGACGAGGCGGGCAACCAGCTCATCGAGGGCAACGAGCCTATGTTCGGCCCGGCCGGCACCTACGGCATCATCACCATCGTGAGCGGCCTGGCCTGGGGCCTCGGTTACTTCGGCATGCCCCAGGTGCTCATCCGCTTCATGTCCATCCGCCACTCCGACGAGATCAAAAAGTCGCGTATCATCGCCATGATCTGGCTCGTGGTGTCCCTGTCCTCGGCGGTGTGCATCGGCCTTATCGGCCGCGCGGTCATCCCGACCGAGTTCCTCACCCAGTCGGCGGCCGAGTCGGTGTTCATCGTGCTGTCGAAGATGCTGCTGCCGAGCTTCTTCTGCGGCCTGGTGGTGTCGGGCATCTTCGCCGCGGCCATGAGCTCCTCTTCCAGCTACCTGCTCATCTCCGGCAGTGCCGTGGCCACCAATATCTTCAAGGGCCTCATCAAGCGCGATGCCACCGACAACCAGGTCATGATCGTGGCCCGCATCACGCTCACCTGCATCCTGCTTCTGGGCATCTTCCTGGCCATGGACCAGAACTCCTCCATCTTCGACATCGTATCCTACGCCTGGGCCGGCTTCGGCGCGTCGTTCGGCCCGCTCATGCTGTGCTCGCTGTACTGGCGCCGCACCACGCTGCCTGGCGCCATCGCCGGCATGCTGACCGGTGCCGTCACCGTGGTGGTGTGGAAGAACCTCATTGCCCCGCTCGGTGGCTGGTTCGCCGTCTACGAGCTGCTTCCCGGCTTTTTGCTGGCGCTGCTCGTGATCGTGGTGGTCTCCAAGCTCACGAAGGAGCCGAGCAGGGAAGTCACCGACGACTTCGACACCTACATGGAGCTTGACGTGTAGCGCTGCGCGGCAACGATACGTTTTCTCAACGGAGCACTCCGAAGCGGGGTGCTCCGTTGCTGTTTCGGGCTACGATGCGAACGTCAACCGTGAGACAAGGAGAGCGATATGTTGAAGGCCATCGAGATCAAGCCGGACGTGTTCTGGGTGGGCGGCATCGATTGGAACGAGCGCAACTTCCACGGCTACACCACCGAGCGCGGAAGCACCTACAACGCCTACCTCATCCTCGACGAGAAGATCACGCTCATCGACACCTGCAAGAAGCCCTTCACCGGCGAGCTCATCGAACGCATCGGCACCATCGTGGATCCGGCCTCCATCGACTATATTGTGTCCAACCATGTGGAGATGGATCATTCCGGAGGCCTTCCGGCTTTGGCCGAAATCGCTCCAAAAGCCACTATCGTCACCGGTGCGCCCAAGGGCATCCAGGGACTTCGCGCTCATTACGGGGACGGTCTTAACCTCGTGGGCGTGAAGACCGGCGACACCCTCGATATCGGCAAACGCACGCTCGCCTTCGTGCAGACGCCCATGGTGCACTGGCCCGACTCCATGGTCACCTACGACGAGTTAGATGGCATCCTGTTCTCCAACGACGCCTTCGGCCAACATTACGCCTCCTCGAAGCGCTTCGACGACGAGGTGGGCCTGCCCGAGGTGCTCGTCCAGGCCCAGAAGTACTACGCCAACATCGTCATGCCCTACGGCAAGAATGTGGAAGCGGCCCTAAAGGCGCTCTCCGGTCTTGCCTTCGATATGATCGCCCCGGCCCACGGCATCATCTGGCGCAGCCATGTGCCGGAGATTCTGGCGATGTATGAGAAGTGGAGCAGCGGCATTCCCGAGGAGTACGCGCTCGTGGTCTACGATTCCATGTGGCACACCACCGAGGCCATGGCCACGGAGATCACCGAGGCCTTCATCGAGATGGGCATCCCCGCGCGCCTGCTCGACCTGAAGGTGAACCACATTTCCGACATCATGGCCGAAGTGCTGAACGCGCGCTACATCGCTGTAGGCTCGCCGACGCTCAACAAGACTATGATGCCCACGGTGGCGTCGTTTCTCTGCTACATGCGCGGTTTGGCGCCGGCCGGGCGCGTCGGCATTCCCTTCGGCAGCTACGGCTGGGCGCCCATGGGCCCCAACGAGGTGTACCAGGCCCTGGAGAGCTGCAAGTTCACCCTGCCGGAGGCTCCGCTTACCCACCAATGGGTGGAAGACGAGGAGGGTCTGAATGCCCTGCATGACGCTATCGTCGACTACGTGAGTCTCTTTCACGAGAGGGCCTAAAGAGCAGGCACGCGAGCGAAAAAGGGGCTCCCGACGGGAGCCCCTTCGCTAGCTGGCAGATGCGCCCTAGTAGCGCGTGTAGATCATGCCGGAATGCACGGCGGAGATCTTCACGACGTCGCCGGTGCGCGGCGCGTGGATCATCTGGCCGTCGCCGATGTAGATGCCGCAATGGTGGTCGTTGCAGCAGATGTCGCCCGGCTTGGGGTTCGAGACGCGCGTGTAGCCCATGAAGCTGGCGGCGGTGCCCAAGCGGCTGTGGCGGCCGAGCAGGCAGTAGCTCACCAGGCCGGAGCAATCGTAGGAATCCGGTCCCACGGCGCCCCAGGAATAGGGCTTGCCCAGCTCGCCGTAGGCGCGATCGACGGCCGTGCCGCCAACGGTCTGGGGCTTCGAGTTGTTCGACGAGCCGCCGCCGGAGCTGCCGGAGCCACCGCTCGAGCTGCCGCCGGAATTTCCGCCGGAGCCAGATCCGCCACCCGAATTTCCTCCGGAGTTGCTCTGCTGCTGACGGCGCTCTTCCTCCTCGGCCTGGCGACGGGCCTCTTCCTCGGCCGCCTGGGCGGCAGCCAAAGCCGCAGCCTCGCGGGCGGCCTCTTCCTCGGCGAGAAGCTGAGCCGCCTCCTCGGACAGGGAGTTGTAGGTTTCCTCCATCTGGGAGACGAGGCTCTCGGCCTCCTTCTTGACGGCCTCGGCCTCCTCGGCCTTCTGGGCGGCGACGTTGCGCTGCTCCTCGTAGACGGCCTTCTCAGATTCCACCTCGGAGCGCAGGGCCTTGGTTTCCTCCACCATGTCGGCGTCGTTCTGGTTCATATCGTTCAGGAGGTCCCAGTTCGAGGCGAAGGCCTGGAACGTGGTGGCTCCCAGAAGAAGATCGAGGAACGTAGACGAGCCGGAACGGTACATGGAGCGGGCGCGGTTGCCGAGCTTGTCCTGCAGCTCGCTGATGCGCGAGGAAGCGGAATCGATGCGACCCTGAGCCTCGTCCATGCGGGCCTGGGCATCGTCGCGCTCGGTTTCAGCCGCATAGAGGGAGACCTCGGCGCGGTCGAGCTTCTCCTGCATGGCGTTGAGCTTCTCAAGTGCCGCGTTGGCCTCGGCCTGCTTCTCGGCGGCCGTGACGGCGTGAGCCTTGGCGGGCATGAGCGGGGGCAGGCACAGCGAGATGCCGAAAGCGGCCGCCGTGCCGACGAAGGCGCGTCTGCTGAAGGGACGTGTATGCTCACTCATATAAAAGTATCCTCCTGGTTGAGCATCTGGTGCGTTGGGGCAAACTAGCTTCGTATCATAGCACGGATGCCGCCTCTTCACGACCCCCACAGAAGGGATTCACAAGCCGACCTCAGCCCATCCGCGCGGGAATTCGCGCCGTTCGCGGCCGAAAAAAATCATGAGTGAAGGAGGGTTTCCATACCTTGGGGGAGATGTGCGCTTTCTCATCCAACATATGGTGTCAAAGTCTCTCTATATATAGTAAGAAAAAAGACGGTCGCCGGGTTCCTCGTTCGAGGTTGGGGAGGAATCGTGGAGACACGCCCGGGGGCGTGTAAATGGTTGACACGCTTGTTGCCGTAGCGTATTATTCCGTTCGCTCGCTTTTCGCGGAACAACGCGAAAGACGGGTGGCAGCTTGAAAAGTACACATGAATTAAGCGCCGAAATGGGCGTGTGCCCGAGTGGTTAAAGGGGACGGGCTGTAAACCCGTTGGTTATGCCTACCTAGGTTCGAATCCTAGCGCGCCCACCATTTCTGCCTGTGTAGCTCAGTCGGTAGAGCACTTCGTTGGTAACGAAGAGGTCACCGGTTCAAGTCCGGTCGCAGGCTCCACTTGGCGGTGTAGCTCAGTTGGTCAGAGCACACGGTTCATACCCGTGGCGTCACTGGTTCAAATCCAGTCACCGCTACCATTTAGATTTACCGCGTCCTTTCTGGGCGCGTTTATTTTGTTGCAATTCGTTTCGCAATCACCCTTGAAGGAGGATGAAACATGGCTAAGGAGAAGTTCGAGCGCTCGAAGCCGCATGTTAACATCGGCACCATCGGTCACGTCGACCACGGTAAGACGACGCTGACGGCCGCCATCTCCAAGACTCTGTCCGAGAACGACGGCTCCCACGGCACGGCGCACGCTGACTTCACTGCCTTCGACATGATCGACAAGGCCCCCGAGGAGCGCGAGCGCGGCATCACCATCTCCATCGCTCACATCGAGTACGAGACCGATACCCGTCACTACGCTCACGTCGACTGCCCCGGTCACGCCGACTACGTGAAGAACATGATCACCGGTGCGGCCCAGATGGACGGCGCCATCCTGGTTATCGCTGCTACCGACGGCCCCATGGCCCAGACCCGCGAGCACATCCTGCTCGCCCGTCAGGTGGGCGTGCCCTACATCGTGGTCTTCCTGAACAAGTGCGACATGGTCGACGACGAGGAGCTCATCGAGCTCGTCGAGATGGAAGTTCGCGAGCTGCTCGACAGCTACGAGTTCCCGGGTGACGACACCCCGATCATCCGCGGCTCCGCTCTGAAGGCCCTGGAGGGCGACAAGGAGTGGCAGGAGAAGGTTTGGGAGCTCATGGACGCTGTGGACTCCTACATCCCGACTCCCGACCGCGACGTCGACAAGCCGTTCCTGATGGCTGTCGAGGACACCATGACC
>OLPI01002213.1_pt1 | contig 15656 bp, 10 predicted proteins | sample 1672361 | NCBI WGS metagenome assembly OLPI01 (sample SAMEA3136675, study PRJEB25190) | human gut metagenome
TTCGGTTTTTAAAATACATATGGCAGGTTATGATTATTTTTGTTCCAATTGATTTTATATTAGGTGTGACAAAGGTAAATCTTACATCCTCATGGACCATTCAATATGATTTTGAAAGCATTATTCTTAGCATGCTTGGATTTGAAAAGTATAATGGTGAGTGGTGGTTTGTTATGCCATACATATTTTTGCTTATAATGACGCCGCTTATGTTTCGGTTTTTACAGAGAAAAAAAGCTGATTTCTTTACGGATTTTCTCGTTGTTTTGGGGATTGCTTTGTTTTCTTTGTATGGTATCCCTAAGTTGATGAGTTATGATATGTTGATTGATTTTAAAGGGACAGTATGGGGAATTCTGCTTTGCAACGTTGTTTACCTACTTCCAATTTATCTATTTGGTATGATTTTTGCAAAGTACCAGGTATTCTCGTATTATCATCAGATATTACCGAAAGGAATATTAAGTTACCCTGTATTATTATTTGTTGCAGCTGCAGGTTTTTACATGCGTTATAAACTTGGATCTTCTTATGATTTTTTCTTGGTTGGACCTATGATTTATGCGTGTGTTATGCTTATTAAGAAAATTCCGGGAGTTATCTGGGTGTCAAAAAAGGCAGGAAGATATATTACCTTTGTTTGGTTGATTCATAGTTTCTACGTGTTTCAATTTGGACAGAAATTTATATATTCCTTCGGAAATCCGATATTAATTTTTATCGTGCTGGCAGTGGTTTCTTTTGCTTCAGCAGCTGCTGTTTACTGGCTTTTTACCGGATTATCCAAAGGAGTCAAGAAAATTAGATGCTTTCATAATCGGACAGTGTAAGTCTGTTTTCCAAAATTATATCAATGGCCTCACGTACAGGAGCGTCGCCGGACTTTTGAGTCAGAACAAAATCAACATATGGATGCAATGCGGCAGCGCAGTCAGCCGGTGCAAAGGTAATGCCGGCTGTTTGCATTGCAGACAGATCATTCATATCATCACCAATATACACCGTTTGTTCAGGAGTGCAGTCATATTTCGCCATTACAGTTTTCAAGATATCAGCTTTATCGCGAACACCCTGATAAAGCACGGTAATCCCTATTTCTTCGCATCGTCTAGTGACAATTTTTGAACGGCGGCCGGTGATGATAATAGGAATAATACCCTTTTTTATTAAGAGTTTAATACCTAATCCATCTTTTGCGTTAAATGCTTTCATTACCTCACCGTCATTACCAATATAAATTTTTCCATCGGTTAATGTTCCGTCGACGTCCATTGCAAACAATTTAATTTTTGAAAAATCTTTTTTCATGTGAGTACCTCCGGTATTAGTAATTATTCATCCATTACCGTTTCAAAGTAAGATGGTGTAATGAATGAGATAGGGCAGCTTGATTTTCTTGTATTTTTATAATCAACAAGCATGCTTTTTATATCTTTATTTGCTTCTTCAGCATTTAATGTATTTCTGGTTTTTTCCATGGCTTTTTCAACGTAATTCGGATTTTCACTATTATGGCTGTAACCATCAAAACCTGCGATGGAAATGCTATTCACATTCATCAGGTCTAACAGACGGAGAAGAAGCACACCAGAATTATCAAGCTGCTCCCAACCGCATTTTACCAATCGCAGAAAATCGATAATAAAGAGATTATCATCTTTTCTTGTCGTTACATTTGATGTCACAATTTTTTTGCATTTATTAAAAGCTGCTTCATTACGCCAATACTGGTACCGGTTTTTGTTGCTGAAATATGCAAAATCAATCGGATAACAATCGGTGAGAAGATTAACGCTAATTACAATAGGATTCTTCTCTTTATAAAAATGCTGAATTTGTCCCTGGCAGGTTTTAATCGTATGACCGGGAAGAAGAACCAAAATATCTTTTCCACTGAGTGCATTTTGAAGTGATGCAATGGCAGAATCATCCTCACAGTGTGTATTTTGATAATCCAAATAGGTCTTTTCGAGTAGCGAGTAGTCGTACCGTTTTCGCTCCACCGGGTCCAAACGGTTTAGCAAAAAGTTAATGTCGCGGCTTGCAATTCCTGCCTTTGCTGAAAGGTAGGAGATGTTATTTACATGCGCACTGTGCGAACCAGCAAGAAAATACGGGATGGAGTAGCCCCATTCATAACTGTTATGGAAACCGTCGATATAATTGTCTATAAGATCTAAAACAATATCAATATCATAACCACTATTAAACTTACGGTTCATATACTGCATGACAAGCTCTGTATTTGTATTTCCTGCGCCACGTCCCATGCCTGCCATTGTGCTGTCTACAACAATATCGCGGAGTCCCTGGCTCATATCGATAAAATCCTGAGATAGAGCAAAGGACATCTGCAGGTTATTATGTGAGTGGAATCCAATTTTAGTATTTGCCCACAAATTATGATGAACCAGATAAAATACGCGCTGTAAATCTTCACGATACAGAGAACCGAAGGTATCGACGATGGAAAAGGCATATGGTTCCAATTCATTTATTTTTTCAATCAAGTCTAAAAGTTCAGCATCTGTATATCCTAATATGTCAACAGGCTGGACATAAAGTTTGTATCCTTTATTGACGATTGCTTTACAAAAATCAATAACTTCAAAACGTTCGCTTTTAAAAAAGCAGGCACGTACACCATCAATTGAAGTGCCGTCATAAGGCTCTAAGTTATCAATATGGTATCGGCTGTAATCGGCAAGGCAGACATAAGATGAATGCCTTTTGTCTGTAGGTAAAAATGAGCGGAGCTGTGCAGCATTATTAAAGATGGTTGTGCCCTCCCGATGTGGTTCGTCTTTCAGAAATCCGCATTCAATAACATCTATGCCGCTTTCTGTTAAACCTTCAATAATTCCTTTTATTGCGGTATTGCCAAATTGACTGTCAATCAGGTATGCACCATCGCGCAGTGTACAATCTAATATATTTACTCGTTTCATAAAAACCTCCCTGTTAAATTTGATTCTACCATTCTGATGGAAGAAGCCAATTCTCATATGGTATCATATGTCCAAATGCGACAATGGCCCCTTTCGCTGTTGGATAGTAGCGGTCTACCATACTATTTTTAATTGCAAGAAGTTCCGGGGCAATCTGTTCTCCCGGAATTTTATTGCTTGAATTGTAATAGCGTCCAAAATAATATAGGGTAGCAGATTTATTGGTCATCTTATTATAACATTGTGTTACCATTTGGGAAATCGTTTTGTGTAAATACTTTCCATATTCACCAAAAGGATTATGAGTGGCAATCAAATCCCATTTTTTGTAGGATAAGATAAGATTAATATCTTCCTGCATAGCATTTTTACATGTGGAAAGCATATCGGTTTCATACTTTCCGTTACTAAATGTTTTTCGGACGTCCGGGTAATCCAAAATCAGGTATTTGTCATTTGTTGTACGCATTGTTTGCTCAAAGGCTGTTCTTCGTTTTGGATTCCAGCCATGCGTCATGCAGACAACGAGATATTCACCTTCTATAAGATGTCCGCCGCCCCAAAGTGTCTCATCATCCGGATGTGCGGTAATCATCACTTTTTTTATGGCAGTTAAGTCAAGGTTATCTAACATTTGTTTCGTAATGTAGCCTTTTGTACGAGTGATTTTAAGATTCCAGCTGCATGTAAGAGCTGGATTTGTCTTATATACTGCAGTAATAGTAACAGTTTCAATTGGACGAAGGGCAGTTACTGTACCATTTTCATCAACGGTTGCAGCGGTTTTGTTGCTGGATGTCCATTTGATTCGATGATCCGTTGCGTTGGCCGGACCTGTGACTAACTGCATTTTATGTGATGTTCCGGATTCTAACGAAACAGGATTGTTCTTTGCAAATTCTATTGAGGTATATGGTATATCCTCAATAGTAATATGATGTTTTGCCTTTTTTTTGCTTTCTTTCACGCGAACTGTTATAGTAACCTTTCCTGCATGGTGGGATGTGACAACACCATCCTCATTGACTGTGGCAACACTTGGATTGCTTGACGAAAAAACAAGGGTATCATCCGTTGTGTTTTTTGGAGAAAGAGTAGTTGTCAGTGCTATTTGTTCACCAACAAGTGCGGTATTTTTTCCGGAAAGTGTGATTTTTTTTATCTTGATGCGTTTTTTTACTTTTAATTTAAATGAAGTGTGCTTTTCTGTTCCTTTTACCGAAGCGGTTATGGTTGTAGAACCTTTTTTTTTGGCTTTTACAATGCCTTTTTTTGAAACAGACGCAACTTTTTTATTTGAGGAGGTGAAAATTACTTTCTTAAAACGCGCATTATGGGGTTTTACCAATGTTTTCAATTCCAGTCTATCGCCGGTTGCCATGGCTTCTTTTGGTTTGTTTGTTATTTTGATTGATTTGGTACGAAAATAGGAAACGACACGTACAGAAGCTGTAATATCGTTTGGTTTACCGGGAATTTTGAGAGAAATTGTAACGGTTCCCTTTTTCTTTCCGGTGACGGTTCCATGTTTGTTTACGGAAGCAATGCTGGAATCACTGCTTTTCCATGTCCAAGCGGCTTTGTTTTGCGTTGAAAGTGTTGAATCTTTCACTTGCATTGTAGTTTTTTTCCCGATTTGTACGGATTTATCAGGCATATCTTCAGCTGCCTGTACTTTGATATAAGCACTGCTGCATGTTAAAAAAAATACAGCACCCAAGAAAAATAAGGCTTTTTTTGTTATAGTCATAATAATAGCATCTCCTTTTGTTAAAAATCCTTTGGTTTATAAAATAAAAAAGATATGTGAAGAAAATATGTCAAATGGACACATTGTTTTTTCTTATTATGTTTTCAACCAAGGCAACGTGTTCCGGTAAGTCTACGCCAATGGAGGTGTAGGTTGTTTCTTTTAAACGCATGTGATACCCTTTTTGCAAGGCACGCAGTGGTTCGATACCTTCACCTTTTTCCAATTCTGTCTGCTCCATATTTGCAAATTTTAACAAAAAATCTTTTTTATAAGCATAGATTCCGACATGGCGAAAAACTCGTGCTAACTGACCGTCTTTTATATTGGACGGAATAACAGAGCGGGAGAAATACATTGCATCTCCCATGTCATTTGTTACTACCTTTACTGTACTTGTGGCACGGATTTCATCAGGATCTGTGATTTCCTTTTTTAAACTGCCAAAATAAACCGATTCATCTTCTGTAAAAATGGAAATCACTTCTCGGATCATTTCCGGGTTAATGACAGGTTCATCGCCCTGAATGTTGATATACAAATCGCCATCTGTGTGTTCGGCAACCTCTGCTACGCGGTCGGAGCCTGTCTGATGGGTATCTTTTGTCATTTTTACGTTCATGTTGTATTTTTCGCATACTGCACGAATTCTTTCATCATCTGTGGCAACGTAAATTTCGTTAAGTTCCTTGACTTTCATAGCCTGATGATATACCCAGTATATCATTGGTTTTCCGCAGATTTCAACCAATGGTTTGCCCGGAAAACGGCTGGATTTATAACGTGCCGGAATAACACCGATTATCTTCATTTTGATTCCTCCATTTTTTCACTCAAAACATCTTCAAGTTTTACGCGTGGAAAGATTTCAAGATTTCCACCGCGAGTTGCATTATAGATATGAATATTATGTTTCTTTGCATACGAATCAAGAAGTGCATATACTTCCATGGAGCGGTCTATGATGTGCTCCCCAATTTGTTTGGTTGTTAAAGTATTTGCATGCATTCTTGTCTTGATTCGGTTAATATCGGTTTCTGCAACTTCTTTTGTTGTGTAATTATCTGTAAAATGTCCACCTTTATCATGAGGGTTTGTACAATCCACGCCGAGCAGATAAATTTCTTTAAAGCCCATATGAAACGCCATTTCGGCAGCTAGAGAAAGTACGGTTGCCTTAATCATGCAGTATGCCTGAATGTTTCCGCGGACTTTGTAGCGTTCGGTTGGAATGGTATGGACGTAAGTGGTATCGACCGGTTTTTTGCGCATGCGGCGATAGGTGCGCTCTGTTGTAAACAGAGGAGCCTTTACCATTTTGGAAAGTTCGATGCCAAGCTTGGATGCGTAAATTGTGTCAGATACACAGTGAAATGACGGACGCCAGTCGGTTTTGTCAAAAATTTTGTATACCATGTTTGTACCGAAGGTGTATTCATCTTTCAATAAATGTAAATCTTCACCGGTCAGACTGGGACCGTTTCCAATGAGAAAACACCGTTCTCCTTTGTGACTGTCCTTCAAACGCTCGAGGCGTAAACTATTATTGTTATGGAACATTCCGTGAGAGCGGAAAAATCCGAGAACATTATAACGCAGTAACAGCCATAAAATGCGCATTCGGTTGAGCGTTTTTTTAGTATAGCGTACAAAACGTTCGTAGAGGGTTCTCTTATGAGGCAGTGCCCTAAGACACATATCAATCACTCGTTTGCCGGAATTCCCATCTTCATATGGATTAAATTTTTGGTTAAATTCCAATTGCTTGTCTCGATAAGGAAATTCGCATTCCTGACGGTGGATGGCATCAACCAGTTCCTGTTCCGTTTTTGTGATTGGTCCCGGTAATTCTTCCGGCGACAGGTAAAGACCACGCACATCTTGTTCGTAGGAATCTGCGTCGTACATATGAAAAACCATCGGACGCATTAAATTTGCATAGTCAAACATGGTGGAAGAGTAGTCCGTAATCATTAAATCACTGACTAAATACAAATCATTGACCGACTCTACGTCACTTACGTCATATATGACAGGGTTATCTTTTATTTTTGCCGCTCCAATTTGGTGATGGGCGCGAAATAAAAGAATATAATCGCTGCCGAGCATGTTCATCAGTACATTGACATCAAAACCATCCGGCAAGGAAAATGCCCCATTTTCATCCAGTGATGAGTCACGCCAGGTTGGTGTATAGAGAAGAACCTTTTTCCCTTCCGGAATATGTAATGCTTCCTTTTTCTTTTGGATTTCTTCACTTGTATAATGAAAAAGTTTGTCATTGCGAGGATATCCACTTGCGACAAATTTTACAGAAGAATCTCCGATTGCAAAAGCAGAAGCTATTTTTTCACTATAATAAGGAGACGGAGATGGAAAAAAGGTTACTTTTTTCCCTTTTGCCCGGTATCGTCTGTGCATATGAGAACGTGTCTGACGAGGATCGGAATCTGTTTCGATATCACAGCCGAGTCTCTTTAACGGTGTACCATGCCAAGTCTCGATATAGATTTGGGTTTTTCGTGGTTTTAGATAATCAGCAACTGTGATATTGTTAATCCAGTAACGAGCACTGGCATAATATCTGCGGTAGGCAGAAGTTCCCTTCTTCACCAGTATGGTATGATGGTTTTCCAGTAAATCAAAATGCGCTGCAGGGTCAGTGAATGCCCACACAAAATAAAACGAGCGGAATTTTTCATCCTTTTGCAGCTCGTCATATATGGCACGCACGCTGTCAGTGGCTTTTTTTCCGCCATAGGATTCAAAGACAATATAGTTGTCAGAGACTGTCGAGTGCAGTTTTGTAATACCGTATTTTATCCGATTTTTATAGTAGGACAAATTTTGTCTTAGCATGTAACGAGACTGCTTGTTCATGGTTGTATGTTCCTTTCCCCAAGTGTTAATAGATACCTCATATACTATAACGATTTATAGGTAAAAAGTCAAATGTTTTGCAAATATATGAAAACTGTGGTATAATGCCCATAATAATGTGATAATATAGGAGGACAAGTATGTCAAAGGGTAAAATAATTTATATGGTTGTACCTTGTTATAATGAAGAAGAGGTGCTTGATGAGACGACAAAACAGTTAAGTGATAAATTGCAAAAATTGATAGATGCAGGTGAGATTAGTGAAAAAAGCCGGATTCTTTATGTGAATGATGGTTCAAAAGATCAGACATGGCCGATTATCTGCCGTCTGCATGAAGAATATACACTTGTCAGTGGATTGAATCTTTCCAGAAACCGCGGACATCAGAATGCTGTGCTTGCCGGCCTTATGTATGCGAAGGATCATTGTGATGCAGCGATTTCAATGGATGCTGACTTACAGGATGATATTCATGCTATTGATGAGATGGTAGATAAATTTAATCATGGAATCGATGTTGTTTACGGTGTGCGCAGCAGCCGAAAAAAAGACACGTTTTTTAAGAAATTTACGGCAGAAGGATTTTATAAAATTATGAAATGGATGGGGGTTGACATTGTCTTTAATCATGCAGATTTCCGCTTGATGAGTAAGCGTGTTTTAATGCAGATGGAAAATTACAAGGAAGTCAATCTCTTTTTACGCGGAATTGTACCGTTAATCGGATATCCGGCAGACAACGTATACTATGAAAGACAGGAGCGCTTTGCAGGAGAGAGCAAATATCCGCTGAAGAAAATGTTGTCGTTTGCATTTGACGGCATCACTTCATTTAGTGTCAAACCAATCCGCTTTATATTAAGCCTTGGTCTTGTCATCTTCTTGGCAAGCCTTGGAATCCTGATCTATTCGATTGTGCGCCATGCAATGGGTGCAACGGTACTTGGCTGGAGCAGTCTTATGGTTTCTATCTGGGCGCTTGGCGGTTTGCAGCTTCTTGCGATAGGTATTGTCGGTGAATATATTGGAAAGATGTATCTAGAGACGAAAGGCCGTCCGAGATTTGCTATACAGGATATTCTAAATGATGTAGACCGGGCCGAGTAAGAGTTCAGAGATTTTGTTTTGACGGGGAAAGGAATGCAAAGAGAAAGTGATAGTGGAAAAAATACAAAATTTTTTGTGTGTGGCAGCGAAAAAGATATTTCTTTGCTTACACATTTTTATTGTGGTTATGATTTTGCTTGAGTTCGGAAGACTTGCAGGTGATGTGTTTCCGTTACATTATCAATTGTTGAATGCTTTGCTGGCATTGATTGGGTTGACAGCAATTTCCCTCCTTTTTTTTATATGCTGCACGAGAAAAATAGCAAGTTGTGTTTGCAAAAAAAACAGAGTTGTTATGTTTTGCATATTTTATGCGGTAATTATATTTGTGATGCAGATGTATCTGTGTAAATGTATCTATTTTTATACGACGTGGGATGTCGGTATACTGCAGTCGGCAGCAGATGTTGTGACACATGGTGGAACAATTCAGGATTGGATCAGCCAAAGAGGAGATTCGTTTTCTCAGAATTATTTTAATGCTTATCCGAATAATATTTTTTTGACGATTATTTTTGCCGGAATAAAATATCTGTCATCTTTATTTGGATGTGTAGATAATTATTTTCCTACGATTGTTGCAGGGGTGATTTCCACAGATGCTGCCATTGTGTTTACTGTGATGACTGTTTGGAAATTAACGCATAGTCGAAAAGTGACTTTCCTGTCTATAATCATTTGCACAGTTTTTTTAGGATTCAACCCATGGATTATAATCCCTTATTCAGATACATACGTACTTCCTTTTTTGAGTGCGGTTTTGTATTTTTATTGCTCCATGAAAGATGAGAAAAAGGGTTATGCATCATGGATAGGAATTGTGATAGCGGCTTCGCTGGGGATAAAAATCAAGCCGACGGTGGTGATTGCTTTGCTTGCAATTGTTCTGGCAGAAATATTTTTTTTGCGAAAGTGCCAAATTAAGGAAATTGCTGCAAAATGTTTAATTGTTGCAGGAGGAACCATAATTGTTTTGGGTCTGATAAATAGTTTGAGTGATGCTGTGTATGACCAGCGGAATGCAGATGCACAAATGACATGGCAGCATTATCTGATGATGGGGGCAAATGAGGAAACACATGGCTCTTATTTTGGCGTTGACAGGGAGCGTTCATGGGGAATATCCGATCCGGAGAAGAGAAAGGAAATGCAAATTGAGGTGTGGAGACAACGTATAAGTGAGAAAGGCATTTGGGGCACAATAAAGTTTTATATGCAGAAATTGATAATTGCAAATGATGATGGCTCATTTGCATGGGGCTGGGAAGGAAATTTCTTTGGTGAATATCGTGGACTGCACAGTGAATTTGCACAAAAATTACAATCTTTTTATTATGCACAGGATAATAAGATGATTTATAATATTTTGCAGAGTATATGGGTTTCTATACAGATTTTGGTTTGTTTCTTTGCAATATTTTTTGATAATAGGAATAAAAGAGCACTTTTCATTGCGATGACATTGACTGGGATTAATTTGTTCCTTATGATATTTGAAGTGCGTGCCAGATATTTGTTTATGTTTGTTCCGTTTTATATTACAGCGGCTATGCTTGGCCTTTTCTATATGCAGGAAAAAGTCAAGATGATAAAAGATAGAAAATGTCATTTGCAATAGATAGAAGAGAAGGATTAATAAATCAGTGAGAAACTTTATTCGCAAAGCGAATCCTTTGTTTCGAGTTGATTTACTAATCCTTCTTTTTTTATTTCTTGAACACCCATTCTCTTTGAATCTGGAAACTGATTGCAAAAAGCAGGGTATCGATAATGCATTTGCGAAGTGTCGAATAAGTAATAAATGTCAGCAGATGATTGACTAAAACAGCAGACAACAAAAGCTGAACAATTGCCAATGTGTAATATCTTACGAAAAGAAATGGCGAGCTTGAGTCATTTTTAAACACCTGATTTTTGTTCACAAAAAAGTTAAATAGCGAACTGGCAAAACGTGAAATCACAGTCCGCATTAATATAAGCACGGACAAATCGAAAAACGGACGCATCCACTTGTCGGAGATGATCGGACGAAGCAGATAGCCAAGCAGCCAGTACAAAGCAATGTCGATAATAAAACTGGATAAAGAGCTTAGCATAAACTTCAAAAACACTTTGTAAATCCGAATCGAATCAATGAACGGATTAAAATGCGAGCTTTCATTATTTGCCAGATAAATTGTCTGAATCGGAAATTCTTCAATTGGAATCTGGTATTCCTTCGCAGCAATCAGCATATTCATTTCATATTCGAACCGTTCTCCTTTTACATTTGCAAAATGCTCTCTTATGAGAGGGGTTGGAAGTCCTCTGAGTCCGGTCTGCGTGTCAGAAACATGTATGCCGCATAAAAGCCGGATCATCTGCCGAGTCAACTTGTTTCCAAAACGGCTTCTCAGAGGAATTTCTTTGTCGTCAAACTGACGGCAGCCAAGAATCAAAGAATCCGGATGCTCATAGGTTAGTTTTGCACAAGTGTTAATGTCCGGAAGTACATGCTGACCGTCACAGTCCACGGTTACAGCACCTTTGATATCCGGGCGCTGCTCTAAAATATAGTTAAACGCAGACTTTAGTGCAATTCCTTTTCCGAAATTTACGACGTGGCGGATTATTTTGCAGTGGCAAGTCTCTTTGCATGTTTTAAAATACTTTCGATTAGCAATAAGACTTCCATCATCGACCAAAATGATATTGGAAAAGCCATCGTCGTGCAATTGTCCAACGAGTGATACCATGCGCTCATCCGGGTCCAGTGCCGGAATGATGATGGCAATACTTTCTTTATAATTACCCAAAACATTTCCCCCTGTAATTCTGAAATCGAAATAATACTGTAAGTATAAGCCTATATCGTTTCAGAATCAAGCATTCGTGATTGACATTCTTTTTTTACATTAGCTTTTTGCTGCGTTTGCCGCATTTCGTTTGGCACGGTAACGCTCCGTTCCATCGAGAATTTTTTTGCGGATACGAAGATTTTCCGGTGTAACTTCGAGTAATTCGTCAGTGTCAATGTAATCCAGTGCCTGCTCTAAACTTAATTCTTTCGGCGGTGTAAGACGCAGTGCTTCATCCGCACCGGAAGAACGGGTATTCGTCAGGTTTTTCTTTTTACATACATTGACCTCAATGTCATCGCTTTTTGCGTGTTCGCCGACAATCATGCCGCCGTAAACCTTTTCACCGGGACCAACAAACAAAGTGCCTCGCTCCTGTGCATTAAAAAGACCGTAGGTAATTGTTTCGCCGGATTCAAAAGCAATGAGAGAGCCTTGTTTACGATAAGGGATTTCTCCTTTAAATGGACCATAGCCTTCAAATTCTGTATTGATAACACCGTTTCCTTTGGTGTCTGTCATAAATTCGCCGCGGTATCCAATCAGTCCACGGGCTGGAATGATAAATTCCAGACGTGTCGTGCCTGCATTTAATGGGGTCATTGCCTGTAATTCCCCTTTACGCTGGCTGAGGCGGTCAATGACATTTCCGGTAAATTCATCCGGCACATCGACATAAGCACGTTCCATCGGTTCTAATTTTTTGCCATTTTCATCTTCTTTATAAAGAACCTCCGCTTTGCTAACCGCAAATTCATATCCCTCACGGCGCATATTTTCAATTAAAACGGATAAATGCAGTTCCCCGCGGCCGGACACTTTATAAGCTTCGGTTGTGTCGGTATCTTCCACACGGAGGGATACGTCGGTATTTAACATGCGGTATAAACGGTCACGCAAATGGCGGCTTGTCACATATTTTCCTTCCTGACCGGCAAGCGGACTGTCATTTACCATAAAATGCATGGCAATCGTCGGCTCCGAAATTTTCTGGAACGGAATTGCCTGTGGATTTTCCGGACTACACAGAGTATCTCCAATGTGAATGTCTGCAATACCTGAAATGGCTACAATTGAGCCAATCGTTGCTTCTTCGACTTCCACACGGTTGAGTCCTTCAAATTCATACAATTTGGAAATTTTAACTTTTTCATTTTTATCCGGGTCATGATGGTTGACAATAACGGCATCCTGATTGACGCGGATGGTTCCGTTATCGACTTTTCCGATGCCGATTCGGCCAACGTATTCATTGTAATCAATGGTGCTGATTAAGACCTGTGTGTCGGCGTCCGGGTCGCCTTCCGGTGCCGGAATATAATTTAAAATCGCATCAAAGAGCGGCTTCATGTCGGTGCCTTTCTCATTGACATCGCAGGATGCTACACCTTCTTTTGCCGAGGCAAAGATAAATGGGCAGTCTAACTGGGATTCATCGGCATCCAAATCGATAAACAGCTCTAAAATTTCATCGACAACTTCTTCCGGACGAGCTTCCGGACGGTCGATTTTGTTGACACAGACAACAACCGGCAAAGACAGCTCCAGTGCTTTCTTTAACACAAATTTTGTCTGAGGCATTGCACCCTCAAAAGCGTCAACGACTAAGATGACACCATTTACCATTTTAAGAACGCGTTCTACTTCACCACCGAAATCGGCATGTCCCGGTGTGTCGATGATATTAATTTTCACACCTTCATAGGTAATGGCTGTATTTTTTGATAAAATAGTAATGCCTCGTTCACGCTCAATATCATTTGAGTCCATGACACGTTCGGCAACTTCCTGATTGGCGCGGAATACACCGCTTTGTTTCAATAATTCATCCACTAAGGTTGTCTTGCCATGATCGACGTGTGCGATGATGGCAATGTTTCTGATATCGTCTCTTGTTGTTTTCATAGAAACCTCCATTCATTCATGCAAAAACCACAAAATCGTATTATAGCACGATTTTTTTTGTGTGGCAAGTTCGGGCGTAAAACGCTTAACAAAATGCTAGGTTTTTTTGTTTTTTTATGGTAAAATAGAATTCATATAAAAAAGGAGGTGCTCTTGTGGGGCTGAAAAGGAAGAAGCGGTTACTGGGAATTTTGATTTTTTCTCTTGTTATTGGCATGATGGGAAGTGCCGGTGGAGAAGCTGAGGCTAAGAAAAAGATTATTCTAAATAAGAAAAAAGCCGTGATTTATGTTGGCGGTCAACTTCGCCTAAAAGTAAAGGGAACAAAGAAAAAGGTGAAGTGGTCTTCAAAGGAGAAAAAGATTGCGACAGTTTCCAAAAAAGGAGTTGTTAAGGGAAAACGTGCCGGTAAGACAAAGATTACGGCAAAAATAAAAGGAAAGAAACTTGTCTGCAGACTGACTGTGAAGGCGAAGAAAAAAAGAGTTATTACTACGGCAGAGGCAACACCACAGGGAGAAAAGAAACCTGCACCACAGGTGACGCAGACGCCGGGAGGAACCGATAAGCCTTCTGCTTCCCCTGCGATAGAGCCGGTAGTGACGCCAACCGCTGTGCCAACGCCAACACCGGTTGATACTTCAAAACCGGAACCGGTATTTTCAAAAGAAAGCGGAAGTTATGATAAATCATTTGAACTATCTTTGCATGCGCCAAAGGGAAGCAAAATCTATTATACGACAGATGGCAGTGAGCCGGATGTCAGTAGTGTGGGCGGCAGTGTAAAAGATACCGTACCGGCAAAACTTCCGACCAATGAGTATAAGCAGGCGATTACAGTGAAAAACAGGGATAATGATGAAAACAGACTTTGCTCGAAAGTCAATATTCCTTATATGTATGACCCAATGGATTATTATAACGGGCCATTTTATCCGGAAGTCAGTGCAGTTCCGAAAGCAACCGTCATTCGCGCAATGGCAGTGGATGAAAAGGGGAATACGAGTAAGACGGTGACAAAAACTTATTTTGTAGATAAGGATTTGGCAGAGGTTTATAAGAATGCTTCCGTGATTTCTGTTGTCACGGATCCGGACAATCTTCTTAGTGAAGAAAAAGGAATCTACCGCTATGGCAACTGGGAAAACAGTGGTGCTGAATGGGAGAGACCGGCGGCAGTGACGTATTTTGAAGAAGATGGCACGATACCATTTGAGACGACGATGGGGATGCGGATTCATGGCAATTATACGCGCCGCTGGGGGCAGAAGAGTTTGCGTTTTTATTTTCGTGAAGAATTAGGACTGAAAAATCTCAAAGGATATCAGTTGATTCCGGGAGCTGTCAATGCAGACGGAAAGCCAACGAAGAAGTATAAACGTTTTATTTTGAGAAATGGCGGCAACGAATATGCTTACAGTAAAATGCAGGATGTCTTTATTCAGAGCCTTGTGAGTGACCGTGCATTTACGACGCAGAGTTCACGCCCATGCGTTTTATTCTTAAATGGTGAGTACTGGGGACTTTATAATTTGATGGAGCGTTATTCCGATAATTATTTGGAGGAAGAGTTTGGGGTTGATAAAGATAATGTGGTTGTGATAAAAAATGATGAACTTGATGAGGGAAAAGAAGAAGATTACGCTCTCTATGAACAACTGCAGGCAATGGCAGACCTTGACATGTCTTTGACCGATAATTATGAGAAATTTAAAAAAATGGTGGATATACAGAGTTATCTTGACTATTATGCGACTGAGATTTATATTGGTAACAAGGATTGGCCGGATAATAATGTGCAGTTATGGCGGACCAGAGAGGATGACGGCAGTGATTATGGCGATACGAAGTGGCGTTATATGCTCTACGATACTGAATACTCGATGAATTTGTGGGGACAGGATAATAACGGAAATACAAATCGTTTGCAGGAAGCAAGAAATAAGGATGCATTATTTGACGCACTCTGCAAAAACGATTCCTTTAGACAATTACTTGCCGATACGCTGATGGATTTGGCAGATAAAAACTTTAAGTCAGCCGATGCTGCAAAAAAATTAGATGCCATGGCAGCAGTCTACCGCCCATTGATGGCGCAGTACAAAAAGCGCTTTGGTAATGGTGATGTGGACAGCCGGGTAGAGGATATGAAGAGTTTTATGGCAAATCGTAAAAGCCAGATAAAAAAGCATATTCAGGAATCTTTTTCAATTACAGTAAAATAATA